>Ga0247813_10003201_pt1 | contig 10647 bp, 10 predicted proteins | sample UWRJL169409C1_FD_180719 | JGI IMG/M metagenome (GOLD analysis project Ga0247813, IMG submission 180719) | Plant litter microbial communities from Arlington Agricultural Research Station in Wisconsin, United States - UWRJ-L169-409C-1 | ecosystem: Environmental > Terrestrial > Plant litter >... | reverse complement strand
GAAGATTATTGTTTTTCGAAACCAGATTGTCTGGAAATAACGCTATATCCTGTTCTTCTTGTCATCGACCTGAATTGGCTTTTAGTGATGCTGTTGCACAAACTAATGTGGGGGCAACTGGAATTCCGCTTCCTAGAAATTCATCTGCACTGATCAATCTCGCCTGGGCTGATAACGGACTACTTTGGGATGGTGCCGCCACCTCTCTCGAAACCCAAGCCCTCCAACCCATTATGGATTTGCATGAAATGAATCAAAAATTGCCCGAACTCGAAATGAAATTAAAACAGATACCCGATTATGTTTCCAGATTTAGGCTTGTTTTTAACAGTGAGATTAAAGCAGAATTGGTGGCAAAGGCGTTGGCACAATTTCAAAGAACGTTAATCTCTGGAAATTCGAGATACGATCAGTTTATTAGAAAGGAAAACGGAATAAATTTAACTCCAATTGAGCAAAATGGACTTAGCCTATTTAGAATAAAATGCAACAATTGCCATAAAGGAGAGTTATTTACAGATCATGATTTTCATAATAATGGGATAGATGATTCATTTAGAGATCAAACGTTGAATGGAGTTTTTTTAGGCCGCTATCGAATTACAAACAACGTTAATGATTTGGGTAAATTTAAAACACCAACTTTAAGAAATGTAAATTTAACCGAGCCCTATATGCACGACGGGAGATTTATTACGTTAGAGCAAGTTCTCGATCATTATAGTAATGGAATTAAATCATCACCAACTTTAGACCCTTTACTTATTCAGAGTAACGGAAAAATAGGTATCAATATATCAAATGAGGAGAAAATCGCTATAATCGCTTTTCTTAAGACTTTAAATGATTATAGCTTCACTTCGAGCGTAAATTTTAACCAACCAAAATAAAAAAATGCAAGCCTATAAGCCGGGTTCTGTTTCCGATAAATCGAATTTCTATCATTAATCTAGTATAAATGTCGCCATTTATCTCTAACGACCTACCCACTAACATCGGACGAGCAGCCCTTATCCAAATAAACATCTGGACGTTAGCCTATTTGGTCTTTCAACTCCCGGGGTTTACCAAAATCTCGATCACTCGAGAAGCTCGTGAGCTCTTACCTCACGTTTTCACCCTTATCTACCAAAGGTAGACGGTTTATTTTCTGTAGCACTTTCCGTAATTCAGGTTTTCATTCCTAAATCCCTTCCCGTTAGGAAGCGAGACGCTTTGTGTTGCCCGGACTTTCCTCCTCGATATAAAATCGCGGCGATAGAACAGCTTGCATTTTTTACAAAGATAGGGTTTTAGTTGGAGAGTTCGACTTCAGTTTTACTTACACAAACTCAAATCTTTCGAAACCTGCTCGTACGTATACATTCCTTGCTTGTTTCCGAATGAATTGGTAATGTAAACAGTTAATTGTGCTATATCAATGTTGGCAAGGTTAAAGCTAGGCATTTTACCGTCGTATTTTTTGCCATTAACTATCATCTCTTGCTGGCTTCCATTTTTAACAATACAGGCTATAGCTGTTTTATAGGTTTTTAAAAATACAGTATCAGTAAGGGGAGGGGCTAATTCGCCAAGCCCTTCGCCTTTTTCTCCATGACAATTTTGGCAATGTGAAATGTATAAATCCTTTCCATTACTCATATATTTTGCATATTCAATTTCTTGTGCGCTTTGACACGAGTAAATCATGCTACACAACAGTATGGAGAAAATTCCTAAAAGAAAATAAGTACGCATCTTATTTTTTGTATTCGGCCAGCAAAATTTCGACATCTTTTTTCAATTGTTCTACCTGTTCAGTTTTGGTTCCATCGTAGGCCCCACGCATTTTCTTGTCCTTATCAATTAATACCAACCATCCTTGGTGAATGTAGCCATCTTTTTCCGCATCATCTTGTCCTACAGCAACCAGATAATTATGTTCAGCAATGTGATAGATGCTATCTTTACTTCCATAAACAAACTGCCATTTCTTTCCATCCACACCTAACTTTTGCGCATATTTTTTCAAAACAGATGGTTTATCGTATTTGAAATCTATGGTGTGCGAAAGAAACATCACCTCTGGATTATTTTGGTATAGATCGAAAACAGTTTTCAAGTTTCTATGCATTATTGGACAAATAGTAGAACAGGAAGTGAAAAAGAAATCGGCAATATAAATCTTATTCTTAAAGGTATCTTGCGTGATGAGTACACTATCTTGATTTAGAAAACCAAATGCGGGGATGGTTTGGTAAATGGTATCTACTCTTTCTTTTCCATCCGCATCTTTCGTAATTTTTGCTTCACGCTGCCCATATATAGGGAGCTTTTTGTCATTGCTGCAAGAAACTGCTAGAAATAAAATCGATATTACAAAAAGGAGGGAAATGAGCTTTTTCATATATTTTATTGAGGATGTAAAGTTAAGATAAATAGTACGCCTGTTCTGCAACTTTCTGAACAAAATCCATAAGTCATCTGTTCGAAGTTGCTGGTTTTCGTATTTCCTGCTTTGACCTTCATTTTGCAAACAGAGTCGATGCTATCTTTTTTAACGTATCAGTAACTAATTCATCCTAAGCATTAGGTTATGCTTAGGATGGCTTCATTTTAGTTAAATATTATTTTTCTTTTAAGAGTAGTTCCATGTCAGACATTAATTTCTCCACCTCTTTATCAACGGTCCCATCGTAAGCTCCGCGGATACGTTTTTGTTTGTCGACCAAAATCAAGTAACCTTGGTGTGCGAAACCGCCTGGGGCTTTATCATTCTCCTCCGCAAACACTAAATAGCTTCGCTCGGCTAAGGTGTAAATCTCATCTCGAGTGCCCCATAAAAATGTCCATTGTGTATCTTTTATGCCCAGTTTCTTTGCATATTTTTTCATTTTTGATGGAACATCATATTTCACATCAATCGTATGAGATGCAAATTTAACTTCCGAGTTGCCCTCGTACTTCTTGTAAATTTTTAACAGGTTACGATGCATTATTGGGCAAATGGTAGGGCAGGAGGTAAAAAAGAAATCGGCCACATATATCGCGTTGTCAAAATCTTTTAAGGTAACAATAGTGCTGTCCTGATTGTATAATGTAAACTTAGGAATAGTTCTAAACGTGGTATCTTCAACTATTTTTCCATTTACTACATGTTGAGTTACCTCCATTTGTAAGTAGGGGAGCTTTTCCTTTTTACCATCGCATCCTATGATAAAAAGGATAATGATTGCTATAATTAATGGTTTCATTAGTTCTTAAATTTAGTAAGGTAAGTGTCTGATTGTTTTATTTCTTTTTTATATAATTCACTGATTTTTGCAATCTTATCCCGCTCTTGCTTGTAGTAATGAATTACTTCCCAATCTAGTTGGCTATTGAAGTCGGCATTGAATTGATGCATCCAGTTGTTCATGCTGTCTTCAGCTACGACTAAATCACTTCTTAGCTTAATCAAAGCAGCTTTTTCTGCTAGCGTGTCGAGTAGGGGGATTTGTGCTTTGACTTTGCTTAAGCTCCCAAGCAAGGTGTCAATCTTCATTTGATTAGCGATAATTTTACTATGGTTGGCCATGACTAGGTCGTGTAGTTTCATGGTTTCATCTTTAATGGAAAGGGCATTTTCTTTAGGTTGGCAAGCGACAGTTACTATTGCAAGCGCGATAACATAAATTATATTTTTCATTTTGTAAGTTAAAAGGGTAAGGATAAATGGATCATTAAACGGTTGCCAGCATAAGCCCTTCCTCCAGCCAAGTTTTGAGCTCGAACATTTTGATAGTTTGCTCCAAAGGAGAACCCGCTCATTGCAACTTCGGCGCCGAATATTGCCGATACAGAATAGCCTCCAGAAGTAGAAACTTCATATGTATTGGTTTCGACATCCTTTTGTGCACTTTCATATAAAATGCCAGCATTAGGAGCTAAGGTAAATACGTGGGCAATCCTGAATTTATAATAAAGCAATGTGTTTACAGTAATCTTATTGCCATAGCGGTAATCGTATATATTTTCGGTAGTTACTTTGTAGTTTACATTGGCATTTAGACCAAGGTCGTTATACCGGATGTCGTACGCCGCATTAAAGCTAAAATCTGTGCTGGCTGTACCTAATTGAAAATTGTTTGGTGATTCTTGTAGAGCTAAACGTTCTGTAGGTTCGTATTTTCCTGTAGGTACTTTAACTCCTGCGCCCAGCCAAAGCGATTGCACTAAGAGTTTGCTGCCCAATGCGCCTGTGTGGTTAACTAAATTGTAATACCCCATTAAGGCGATGTCGCCTAAGCCATTTTTACTTCCTTTTTCAGATTGACTTTCTCGTTGGTTAAAATTGTAAGGCACAAATGCCAGAATTCTAAATTTTTGACCAATATTCCAGCCTCCCCAAAGTTCGGCGCTTTGATAAGTTTCGTCAGCGGTAATTGGGGTAGGTTGACCTTGAGGACCTAAATGCGTTTGTAAAGTTTTGTGCTGGTACCTAAGGCCAATAAATCGTTTATTATATTCTGGCAAAATGCCGATATAATAGCTTCCGACGCCACAACCGCAAATGTCGCATGCTTTTGTACCTAAGCTAAGCGCTATTAGGATTATCGTTGTTATAAATTTTATTTTCATTTCAAGATTAATGTTTTTCGTTAATTTTTCAACCGACCCAACCGACTTCGTAAGTCGAGGTCTAAAGTGCCGACTTACGAAGTCGGTTAGTCGGTTATTATTGTTCTGCTAGTAATGGGTTTTTAATAAATTCTTCGTCATTAAGCGTATTTAAAAATGCCATGATCTTTGTTTTATCCATTGCTGTTAGCGAAATACCTAATTTACTTCCACTAAGCAGCGGATCGAGGTTTGTGCTAGCTACCACCTCATTAGTATAATGTTCAAGCGCGGCTGATAAACTTAAAAAGCGGCCATCATGCATATAGGGTACCGTATACTTTAGGTTTCTAAGCGAGGGGACTTTGAACTTGTATTTGTCCGTTTCTTTTAAAGTAGAGAGGTATAATCCTTTGTCGTTTACCGGACTTATTCCTAATCCATTATTTCGAAATGAACCATCTGTAAACAAAGGCTCAGAGTGGCAGGAAGCACATTTCTGTTGAAATAGAAGATAACCTTCCTGCTCTTCGGTGGTAAAGGATACATTCCCTTCTAAACGCATTACTTTATCGTATTTCGAATTACTACTGATGCACATTAGCATAAATTGAGAGAGTGCTTTCATGAACCGTGTAGTATTAATTTCTTCGTTACCAAATGCCGATTTAAACAATTCTCGATATTTGGGTATCGCTCTTAACTTGGCATACACGTTTTCCAGATTTTCATCCATTTCTTCATGTGTGGTAATCGGGATAATGGGTTGCAAGTCTAAATCGTTTACACCACCGCCCCAGTTAAACACTTTGTTCCAAGCCAGGTTCATTATCGGAGGCGAATTGCGCGTGCCTAATCGGTCATCAATACCATGACTTACATCATGTCCGTGTTGTGTAAAAGCAGATGATTGGATATGGCATGAGCCACAGGTGATTGTATTATTTCTAGATAGGCGAGGCTCGTTAAATAAAGTGCGGCCTAATAGAAAGCCTTCTTCTGTAATGTGATTAGCGGCAAAATTGTAAACAGGATTAGGAAAGTTTGCCGGTTTTTGAAAGCCTAAGAACGTTTCTGCTCCCTCTATTTGATCTTGGCTTTTCTTGCAAGCAAAGATAAATAGGCCAATTATGCAAAATACTAGGATATGTTTTGTATTCATGATTCTTAGTTTTCGGTATGGTCGTGACTAAACATTTGTTCGAGGTTGGCGGCAATATTCACACTGTAATCGCTAAACATTACGTTGGGATGCGCGGCAATGCTAAAAGCATTTTTGCCAGTAAACACTTTCGCTATATCAACAAAAAGATGTACGTTGCTATGCCTGTCTTTTCTCACTTTTGCAATTCCAGCTCCAGTTAAATCAACTGTAATTATTTTAATGTTGTTAATCGTAGGCGCACTATATCCACCAAATCCGCCGATGTGATATTTGAATTGCTTTTTTCCAGTCGGATCACCAGCTGAGTCATCAGAAATGACGTTCGAGTTGCCCTCGTATTTGAAAAAAATATATCCCGAATTCCAACCCCAGTACATGCCGGCGCCATCATGTCCACCGCCAGCAGCAGGGTCTAAAATTCCCGTTCGCTTTGCTATATCCATTGTACTTCTTAAACTATCAATTCCTAGGGTAAATGTTACTTTAGTGTAGTCACCTTCAGGTACTTCTACTTTAGTGAAGCGACTGGTTTTATCTGCACCATTAATTAGAAAGTAAGATTTGTCTTGAGGCACTGCATAGTTTTTACCATCTGCTGTGGTTACTTTTATATTGCTAATGAAGTATTGCAACATCGCAATCGAATACTTTTCTCCGGCAGCATTGGTATATAAACTACCTGTGTTATTTATCGAAAAGGTGCGATCGCCAACAATATTGTCGAACTCGATAGAAAAGGGGGCGAGGTTTTGCTCTTCGAAAGCGGGCGTCGGTTCATTTTTTTTAGCACAGGATGATGCCATTAGGATCAAGCAAGTACTTAGTATAGTTAAAATTTTCATATGATCTAGAAAGGATTTTTAAATTTTTTATTCGTGATGAACTTTTCATCGGTTAGTGTTTTAAGGAAAGCCACTATTGCACTTTTTTCAGTTGCTGACAATGAAATTCCTAATTTTCCTTGATTTTGGTAAAGCAGGTGGTCTGTTGTTGCGGATGGTTTAATGCCATTGCCATAATGCGTTAGAACTTCATCGATGGTCTTAAACCTTCCATCGTGCATATAGGGAGCCGTTAACAGCACATTTCTTAAGGTTGGTGTTTTAAATTTGCCCAAATCTGACGGGTTAAACGTTACTCTATATCTACCTTGATAAAGACCTTCGTGGTCGGCATTCGAAAAATTACTATCTAATCCATTATTATGATAATTGTTGTCCGTAAAAAGCTCACCACTATGGCATCTTTTACATTTCTCATTTACAATGTTTAGACCCATTAACTCTTCGGTAGATAAAGAGATGTTGTTTTCTTTCCTAATATATTGGTCGTATCTAGAGTCCGCTGAAACTAAACTGCGTTGAAATTGGGCCAAAGCTTTAACAATAGCGGCAGACTTGACATCAACATTAAAAACCTGTTTAAAGCGCTTTACATAATCTGGTACTTGTTTTAGTTCAAATTCAAGTTCCATTAAATTTTGGTGCATTTCGTCGGCATTGGTGATTGGGGCAAAGGCCTGAGATTCTAAATTTGTAGACCCTCCATCCCAAAATAATCCGTTTGTTGTCCAAGCTAAATTAATTAGGGTAGGCGAATGACGAGGAAGTGTTTTACCTGATACTCCATTATTATTCAGGGCTATACCATCGCTAAACGCAATAGCTTGTCTATGGCATGATCCGCAAGAAAGCGTATTGTTACCCGAAAGTCGAGTATCATAAAATAGCAACCTACCTAGCTCAATTCCTTCTTTGGTTAATGGATTATCTGGATCATCAACAAACTTTGGAAAATTTGCGGGTACTTCCAGTTTAACCGGATGAAGGATTTCATCAGCAATTACTACCTCTTCTTTTTTACAAGAAGAAGTAGTAATGAGTATAGCTGATAATAAAATGAAGGCAGACCACCGATTTGCGATCTGATGCTTCATGCTTATTGGTTAGATTTTACAGCGAAAACTTTCGATGTGTAATTGGTAGCGACTTGAGCCATAAGATTAGCTTTTGAAGCCCCAACCACGGGATTTGCAATTAAATCTATCCCATCAATAGCTTTGGAAACATCTGTAGTTAAAATAATTGCAGCGTTCTTGTTCGAGCCGACAAGCAATGGAGTTGGCAAGTTCAGTAAAACCGATTTGTAATTTGTATTTAAACCGGTTTCTACCAATATGTTTTTGGTCGCATTTCCGTCTGTCACTTTTCCCCCAATCGAGCTAAAAATATAACTTGTCATCCACATCCACGATACGTTGGTCATCCCATTTAATTGTGATAGTTCACCAATCTGCAAGCTTAAATTGTCATTGTATTTGCTTTCTATGCCAATAGAAAATTTAATCGCTTGATAATCGCCAATTGGAATATCGTTCAGTTGTATGGTTTCACGTTTAGTAGCTGGGTAAGTAAACGCACCATCTTGAACTGGAACTGCAGCTGTTTCTTCGATTAGGAAATACGAATTGGGTACGTTATACTCTTCTCCTTTCGTGTCGACTAAAATCAAATTCGTTACCCAATATCTAAATTTTGTGAAATTGTAAGTTTTAGAACCTGACATGAAATCTTTGTTGATTGAGAAATCTTGAGTTCCAAATACGGCATCGAATGTAACCGTTGCTTTGCCTAGGGTTTTTAAAGGGGTAACTTCATTATTTTTTTCACAAGAAGCAAGTAATAAAGAGAACAGGGATATTATAGCGATAAATTTTTTCATATAAATACATCTTTGATCAGCTTCTAAAGCTGATTGATTATTATTTTAATTTTTTGAAATATAATTGCATGTCAATGCATCACCAGTGTGTGGTGTACATTATTTCGAATCAACAGCAGGATGTACTGATTCGATTCACGAAATAAAAATTAAACTAATTTTGGCGGTTGGAAAATTGATGTATCCTTAGAAATAGGATTCTTTTGAAGGTAATGAGGGGCTGATAATCTAAATGTAGTGCTGAAAATGGGCTCCAGTAAGCTAGCCTGCATCGGTGCAACTGTTTCGATAACTCGCTTTAGATTTTCTTGATCGTGCTTGTTTTTTTGCTCTAATTCTTTAAGCTTAATATCCATAAAACACTTACCTTCACAATGCAGTTCGGGTTTGTCTTTATTGGTGCAAAGTACAGTAGCAATGTAGGCTTTATTGAAAGAATAAGAAGAAAACAGCAGCCAATGATTGAAGCAATTGCATACAATTCCTATCAACAAAAAGAGGGCGACAATTTTTCTGAATGCTGTCATTACTGCAAAAGTAACAATAGATATGAGCTTTAAAATAAAATTTGATAGTATTTTCTCCACAACGATATGACTAGGCAACCCTATTTCCTCATGATCTTTGTTTTACAGGTAAGCTTAACATTTACCGCTAAAGCACAAATTTTAACTCAGAAAATTCATTCAGACTGGGAATTTCGTCAGCAAAATAAGGCGGATTGGTTTCCGGCAAAGGTGCCCGGTGAAGTTCATGTAGATTTGTTGAACAATAAGCTTATTCCGGATCCCTTTTATCGTGATAACGAGAAAAAATTACAATGGATAGAAAAGGAAAACTGGGAGTATCACACTACTTTTACTGTTAGCTCAGCAATACTGGCCAAAAAACACATTAATTTAGTTTTTGATGGGTTAGACACCTACGCTGAGGTATTTTTAAATGGTAAGCTCGTACTTAAAGCTGATAATATGTTTCGTCAGTGGCAAATCGACGCAAAAAATGAATTGAGATCTTCGGGTAATAAGCTGATGATTAGATTTTATTCAGCTCAAAATAAAGTAGATTCATTGGCGAAGGCTAGTTTGCCTTTTGTTATTCCCGATCATGCGCGTGCCTATGCTCGGAAAGCTCAATTTCACTTTGGATGGGATTGGGGACCTAAATTCACTACCGCTGGAATTTGGAAGGCAGTTAGACTAGAAGCTTTCGATTCAAAACCAGTTGAAAAAATATTTACTCCTCCTTTAAAAGTAGAACTAGTTCAACAACCTGATCAATATGGTACTTCATTTTATTTTAAAATTAATGGAAACGCTACTTACATGAAAGGGGCAAACTATATACCTTCAGATGCATTTGTAACACGAATGAAAAGGGAGGATTATCGTAAGATGCTGATGATGGCTAAAGATGCCAATATGAATATGCTTCGCGTTTGGGGTGGCGGGATCTATGAAAATGATGATTTTTACGACTTGTGCGATTCTTTAGGGATTTATGTGTGGCAAGATTTTATGTTTGCAGGCGCCATGATTCCTGGGGATCAAGCTTTTTTTGATAACGTAAAAGCAGAAGTGAAATATCAGGTTAAGCGTTTACGTCACCACAAAAGCATTGTACTTTGGTGCGGAAATAATGAGGTTGATGAGGCTTGGAACCGCTGGGGCTGGCAAACTTCGTTTAAGATTAATGCGAAAGACTCGCTAAAATTATGGAATGATTACACTCGAATGTTTAGAGATAGCATTCCAAAATGGGTAAAGGAAGTAGATCCTAGCCGGCCTTACATCAGTTCCTCACCAAAACTAGGTTGGGGTGTGAAGGAAAGCATTACAGAAGGGGATAGTCACTATTGGGGTGTTTGGTGGGGCGGAGAGGATTTTGAAGTTTTTGAAAAAAAGACTGGTCGTTTTGTAAGTGAATATGGGATGCAAGCGATGCCGAATTACTCCAGTGTGTTGAAGTATACGCAACCACAGGACCGATATTTATTTTCCGATGTAATAAAGAGCCATCAGAAAGCAGGTAATGGTTTTACTAAATTAGGGGGCTATTTGAATAATTACCTACTCGATTCTGCCAAAATTGCTACACTTTCTCTCGAAGATTATACCTATTTAACGCAATGTGTACAATATTACGGATTTAAGAACATGATTTTAATTCATCAAGCTAAAGCA
>Ga0247813_10003199_pt1 | contig 10651 bp, 8 predicted proteins | sample UWRJL169409C1_FD_180719 | JGI IMG/M metagenome (GOLD analysis project Ga0247813, IMG submission 180719) | Plant litter microbial communities from Arlington Agricultural Research Station in Wisconsin, United States - UWRJ-L169-409C-1 | ecosystem: Environmental > Terrestrial > Plant litter >... | reverse complement strand
CGATCGGCCACCGGCATGGCGTTGAAATACTCGAGCGCCACGCGCCGGGCCGTCGGGTCGGTGCTGGGCAGCGACAGACAGCGCCAGTACGGCACCTTGGTGAACTTGCCGACCAGCTCGATGAGGCTTAGCTCGACGAGCGTGCGGATGGTCTGGTGGTTACCCTTGCCGCTATCCTGACGGACCTCGTAAACCAGCGAGGCAAAGGGCAGCAGCCCCTCGACATCGGTACCTGTTCCGCTGCGGATCACCTGGATCGTATTCTGGGTCCGGACGCCGCGAATCAGGGTGCGATCCCGGACATTGTAGATGCCGAGCTCGAGGCTGACGTTCGAGACCATGCGGTCCTTGGACCGCCCGATCGAGAACTCGCTGACAGCCAAGCCCGCCCGCTTGCCGTCGACCATCACCTGCTGGTCGACCTGGCTGATCGACCCCTTGATGTAGTAGTCTGCCCCCTGCGACCGGCCGTTCATCTGCCGCTGCATCGCGGCGATGTTCTGGTCGCCGAAGTCGGCGTCCACGAAGCGGAAGGCCCCGCTTCTGAGCGACATGGTGTCCAGCGCCGAAATCACCATCTCGCGGGTGCCGACCTTGAAGGTCTCGGTGGCGTCCGGGATGCCGTCTGTGATGATGACGATGTCCTTCTTGCCGTACTGCAGAAGGAGCCCGTCCATACAGGTCAGGGCATCGGCGAAGTTCGTGACCGTTCGGGTCGCGCGCGTGTCGGGGGCGGCCAGTACGGCCGCTTCGCGCGCGTCACGCGGCGTCTTCGGCTTGGCGGCCGTCGGTCCGGCGACGAGCGGCATGAACATGGCGAATATGCCCGCCGCCACGCCAGCCCGCCGCCGGAACCGTCCGGGCAACCCCGACCCTTTGCCAGTCATACGCTACGCATCCCCCCGGATCGTCGTGCTCGCAGCCGTTCGTCAGCGGCGGCAGATATTGACCACGGAGCCACGAACCACGGTGGTGGTTTCGGCGTCCGCGCTGGTTCCCCGGCGCAGCAGGGAATCCTCGTCGTCGGCGTGGACCGGTTCCTGCGTCTTGGTTCCGCCGATCGACACCGGGCCGCAGTCGGTGTTGACAACGACATCCGAGAGATCGTCCCGCTTGAGCGTGTCGCCGGTCGCCTCGGCCGCCTGCAGCGCACCGCGGGTGACGAGGCGCGAGACCTGTGCATTCGACCCGGGATCAGCGGTCGAGCGGTTGTTGATCTGCTGCGCGGCGGCGGGCGTCAGAGTCGCCAGCGCCAAGGTGCCTGCCACCGCCATGACCGGGAGGCGCCACATCAGTTCGGCTTCTTGCACTTGCCGGCGCCGATCGCGCCGATCCGGGTGCTCGCGCAGGCGTCGTCGCCGATCGCGTTGGTGACCACATTCCTGCCCGTCGCGGTGATCGTCGTGGTGCCATCGATCGCGGCCCCGGAGATGTCGCCGATCTGGGTGCTGGCGACAGCACTGTCCCCGATGGCGCTGGTCACGACATTTTCGCCGGTCGCGGTGATGGTGGTGGTGCCGCGGATGGTGGAGCTGTCGATGCCGCCGATCGTCGTGCTGGCGCGTGCGCCGTCGCCAATCGCGCTGGTGACGACGTTCTCACCCGTCGCGGTGATGGTCGTGGTCCCTTGGATCACGGTGTCCGGCGCATCTTGGGCGACAGCCGCGCCGGCGACGAAAGCGAGTGCGAAAGCGGAAATCGCAACGTGTCTGAACATGGTTATCCCCCTCGTTGAATTGATACCTTTGTTCTTACATTAACAGCTGATAAACGCATAGCGTGTTTTCTCGGGGAGGGAGAAATGCGAGTTTTACTCGCCACGATTGCGTGCTTTTCGCTAGTCGGAGGAAGCCTCCCGCCAGCGCCGGTGCTGGCCGCGCCCAAGAAAGACAAGTTCCCCGACCCCTGCTCGGCCGCCGCTGGAGAACTTCAGAAAGCCAAGGGCTCCGTCGCGCGCCTGATCCTTGGCCGCGCCGCGATCGGGGGTCTGCTGGGCGCGGGCGCCCGGCTTCTTGTGGACCGAGACGCCTCGAGCAAGGAGGTGCTCAAAAGCGCTATCGGCGGCGCGATCGTCGGCGGCTTCACCGGATATCTGGAAGCCAAGAAGCGCCAGAACGCGGATGTAAAAGCGCTGGCGGGCTCGGTCTACCAGGACGCCGCGGCCAGCAACGCGGAGGCGGCGCGCGCCCTGCGCGCGTTCGGCCAGGTGCGGCTCTGCAGGCTCCAGACGGCCGCGCAAATCAAGGCCAGTCTCGGGCGGGGTGAAATCACTGAGGACGTCGCCAGATCCCGGCTGGTCGGCCAGAAGGCGCTGCTGGAGAAGGACGTCGCGGCCATCGAGCAGTTCGCCGCCGACTACGACAAGGCTCTGGAGAGCTTCCGCAGCGTGGCCGGCTACCTGGCCGAATCCCGGCCGGAGGACCAAGCCTATGTCGAACAATTGGGCCCGACGCCGAAGACCACACCGACGCTGACGCTCGTGACGGCCAAGTCCGCAGCCAACGTCCGGAACCTCGCCTCCACCAGCGGCACCATCGTGGGCAAGCTGGCGGCCGGCGAAAAGGCGGAACTGGTTGCGGCGCCGGACCCCGCCTGGCGAGAAATCCGGCTGGCGAGCGGGCAGAAGGGATTTGTGTCGGCCAAGCTGTTGTCCGTCCCACCCGGTAGCCAGCCGACGACCCGCCGCGTCGATCTTGCCCGGGTCAGCGACGAGGTGCGCACCGTGGGCCAGCCTCTGTTCGAGGGGGTCGAAAAGCGCAGCGCCCTCGACAGCGAAATTCAGTTGGCGAGGGCCAACGTCGGGTCCTCGACCTTCGAGCTTTGAGCGTCGAATGCGTCGTCTGGCTCCCCTATTTCTCGCTCTGCTGTGCGCGGCCGTCTCATCCCTCCCCGCGCCTGCGGCGACCGCGCCGGCGCTCCCGCCGCTGATCAAGGTCGAAACGGGCGCTCATCAGAGCTTCGTCAACCGTATCCTGCCGCTGGATGGCGCAAGACTCCTGACCATTTCTGACGACCAGACAGCTCGGCTCTGGGCCGCGTCCGGCCGGGCCGACACGGTCGTCCGGGGGCGGGCTGGATTGCGCGACGAGGGCGCGCTCTATGCGGTCGCCGCGTCGACCAAATACATCGCGCTGGGCGGGCGAAGCGGCATGGACCAGGGCTCGTCCTTCGTGCGCCTGCTCGACCGGAAAACGCTGAAGCCCGCCGGTCTACTCGCCGGGCTGCCCGACGTTGTGACGGCACTCGCCTTCTCGGCCGACGGTCAGAAACTTGCCGTCGGCTTCGACCGGGTCGGCGTGAAAATCTACCAGATCGGGCAAGGCGCGGCGGTCGCCTCGATCCCCAGCCCAGGCGGCGCCGTCACGGAGGTGCTCTTCGCGCGTGATGGACGGGTGGTGGTGGTGGCGGACGGCGGGATCGACATCCTCGCAGCGGACCTGAGCAGTGGCCGCACCCCGACGCTAGGCGACGACTTCAAGCCGTGGCGCGCCGCGCTCTCGCCCGACGACCGCGTGCTGGTCGTGGGATCGAGGAGCCGGGCGAACGTGGCGCTGGTCGATCTGGCGACCGGAGCCGTGCGCCACAGCGAGCTGCCGGGCGAGGCCTCCGCAGCGCCGAGCGTAGCCTGGACCAGCGGCGGTCGCGGCATCCTGGTCGGTGGCTATGCGGAAGCCGGCGGCATGCTATGGAAGCTTGCGCCGGACGGCCGTCCGCTCGAGGCGCAACCGGTCGACGGCGCCGTAACCGCCGTGGCCGACGGCCCCGACGGGGCGCTGTTCGCGGACGCCGACGGCGGCTGGGGCCGTTGGCGCGGCGGACGCCTTCCCGACTACAGCTCAAGGCCCGCGAAGCTGGCGTTCCGCAGCGCGCGGACCCCGCCGCTAAGCGTATCGCCCGACGGCCTGCGGCTTACCTTCGCCGCGAACGGACGACAGGTCGCAACGCTGGATCTGACCGCGCGCCGGGCCGACGCGTCCGCCGGCCCCGCTGTCGCCGCCGCCCCGGCGCTGGACGGTCCGCAGCCCCAGGACCTCGACCGCGCCGAGCGTGTGCTCTCCAGCACAGCGATCGCCGGCGACCCCGGCCGCGTGGTCGGCACCAACTTCTACGTCCGGCGCCTCGACAAGCGTGGTCGCACGCTCTGGAAGGCGCCCGCCGCCGCTGCGGCCTGGGGGGTGGCGGTGGCCGCCGAGGCGCGGCTGGTGGTCGTCGCCCAGGGCGATGGGACGGTGGCCTGGCTCGATCTGGAGCGTGGCGACCTACAGCTGGCCGCCTTTGTCTCGCCCCAACTCGAATGGGTCGCCTGGACGCCCGACGGGTTCTTCGACCGCAGTCGCGACGGCGGCCGCCTGGTCGGCCATGTGATCGACCGCGGCCCGCGGGAGGGATCCGACTTCATCGAACTGGAACGGACCTCACGCGGCTACTTCCGCTCAGACCTCGTTCAGGCCGCTCTGCGCCGAGGCCGCGGCGACCGCGAGATGCTGGCCAGCGCGCGCGGATCGCTCGGCGCCGCAAGCGAGCGACTCGTCGTCGCCGCGCCGCCGCGGGTGCGCATAGCAACCGTCTGCGGCTGGGACGAGGCCGCGGAAAAGCCGACCGCCTGCTTCGAGGCGGCCAATGTGGCCGACGGCGTCGCCTGGGCCCGTCTCGTGTCCCGTGGCAACAAGCTCGACATCACCATCGCGCTCGATGCGCGAGGTGCCGCGGCTGGCGATACACAGCTCCGCGTCGGCAAGGTGCGCCGCACCCCGATCGGCGAGCGCAGGATCGTCGCGGGCGGCATCGAGCAGCGGCGCTTCATGATCGAAGTCCCCGAAGGCGATCCGATCGTCGAGGTCAGCGTCGCCAGCACCGATGGCGCCGCGGTCTCCGAGCCCGCTTTGCTGCGGCTCAAGGGCGTCCCAGCCGCCGCGCAGCGCTCGCCTGCGCTCTACGTGCTCGCCATCGGCGTCGCCGATTACCAACTCTCCTTCTTCGATCTGGGCGGGGGTGTCGCCAGCAACGACGCCAAGGACTTCGCCACAACGCTTTCCTCAGGCGGCAATCAAGCCTTCGCCGGGGGAAAGACCACGGTGCTGACCGACCGCGCGGCAACGGCGCCCGCCATTCGGGCCGCCTTCAGCGATCTCATCGCACGGGTCGAACCAAACGACGTTGTCGTGGTGTTCTTCTCGGGCCACGGCCAGCAGATCGATGGCGACTATGTCTTCGCGCCGTACGAAACGGGCTTTGCCGACCATCGCGCGATCCTCGAACGGGCAAAGCGCGGAGAGGCCTTCCCGGATCACTTGGTCAGTGAGATCTTCCGCAAGGACGGCATCAGCCAGGCTGAACTGTCGACCGCCCTGGCGGCGCTTCGCGCCTCGCGCATCCTGGTGATCCTCGACACCTGCTTCGGCGGCGCGTTCGACGCCCTCAGCGGACAGCAACGAAACGGCCTGACCACTGCGCTCGGCGAGCGGTTTGCCGAGAGCAGCGGCCGCTATTTAATCGCCTCGGCGCGCGGGTTTGCCCTGGACGATCCGGAAGCCCAGGACACGAGCCACACCAGCATTTTTACCGGATCGATCCTGCGCAGCCTGCGCGGTGCGGCCGACCGCGACAAGGACGGCGCGGTGACGCTGGCCGAAGTCGCCGAGTACGTCCGCGCCGATGTCCCGCAGAGAACCGCCGCCCAGGGCTTCGAGCAGAAGCCGGTGATCAGCTTCTTCGGCGATCCATACTTTCCCCTCGTCAAAGCAGAGGCTCCCAAATGAAATCTGCCGTCATCGCAATCCTTTCCTTCTCCCTTGTCATCGCCGCCGCGCCCATGGTCGCCCTAGCGCAGCAGGATCGCCCCATGACCGTTGACGAGATGGAACAGGCATTCGGTCTTAAGTCCGCGCCGGCGGCAGCAGGCTCGCCGAAGAAGCCGCGCTTCCGGAGTCCGACCATCGAGCTAGGCGGACCGTCCGGCGAGACGGCCCCCTCCCCCGTGGCGACGGCGGCGCCGAGCGCGCCGGGGGCCTTCTCGCTGCGGGTCGAGTTCAACCTCAACAGCGCCGAACTCGCGTCGCAGTATGTTGATCAGATGCAGCAGGTCGCGCTGTTCATGCAGCGGAACCCGCAAGTGACCGTGATGGTCCGCGGGCATACGGACGCCACCGGCGATACCGCTTACAATCAGACGCTGTCGGAGCAGCGCGCCCGGGCCGTCCGTGAGTTCCTCATCAGCCGCGGGGTGCCGGCGGGAAGACTGAACGTAGATGGTAGGGGCGAAACCGCACTTCTCACGGGCGAGCAGCCAGACAGCCCTCGCAACCGACGCGTTGAATTCATCCGGACCGACGGGCGATAGTTCGGGTGAACGGAAGACGTGAGAGGCAAGAGTTACAAGCCTGGCGAGCGCCTACGCCAGCGAAATCAAAACTGGTGGTTCGAAGCGCCTAGGCAGGTAATTTGATCACCGCTGGAATCGGCCAAGTCGGACACCCGACCTTCGAATGGACGAACAGCGGAAGTTGAAACCTCTCCGCAGTTGATGACCTCAGGGGGCCACAGGTTCAATCCCTGTCGCATTCACCATTTTCCTCAAGAAAATCAGCCACTTATTGACCGACCCTCACAGGGATTCGTCGCGTCTTCGCGCTGGGACGATCTGGGGCAGCGTGAAAAATCTTCGGACCAAGGTCGTTTCGGAACGAGGCCCACAACGGAATTGGTCAAGCTGGCGCACCGGCCGCGAATCGCGATCACGAGGCGTGGACTATGATGGGTATCGGAAGACCGCTTCCGACCCATTGCTGACCTTCCGCTCCCAACCCGTTGCGGCCATTCCCGATACTTGGAAGTTCGACCTGATCATGATCTGACAGCCTGATGATGGACGCCGTGGAACTTTATGGCTTGGAAGCACTGGAAGACCCGTTTCGTGAGGAGTTCGAGCGCGCTCGCGCGTTGCTCGAGGGCCCAGAGTGGGAGCGGGGTCTCGAAGAGCTCGAGACGCTCGCACACGCGGGCTCAATGCTCAGCACGATCTGCGTAGCGGGCTGTATGGCCAAGGGCTGGTACGGTGATCAGGATTTCGCCGGCGCAGAGGCCTGGTACCGAGTTGCGGCGGAAGCTGGCTACTCCGCAGGCTTCTACGGACTGGGAATTACGTATCACCGCATGGGCCGCTTTTCGGAAGCATTGGTTGAGTTCCAAAAGGCAGCGTCAGGAAACTACAGCCCAGCCTCTTACGCGCTCGCATACCTCTACTCACGTGGAGAGGGTGTCTCCCCTGATCGGCTAAAGGCGTTGGCTCTCTGGAGAATGGGCGCTTCTCAGGGGCATCGCCAATCCGAGCTCGCCCTAGCAAGGGCGCTCATACAGGGCTACGGCGGAGTCAAAGGCCGCTTCGAGGGGCTTGGGATCTGTTCCAGTTGATTGCAGGGGTTTTGCGGGAACGTGATGCCGCGTCCAGACCGAGAACGCGGACAAGACCGCTTCGGACGGTTCATTGAGCGTCCGCCTTCCACCCGTTGCGGACATCCAGCCAAGACTCGGATAGGCTTTAGCAATGAAGCCGACGCTCTCGCCGCAAGCAATCTATCACCAACTCGGCGGCTTGCTAGCCGACGTGCCTAATCTCCAAGGCTACGACGCTTAGTGGAATCTCCCGACCACGACCATTCAGTGGCTCTCCAAGGCGACAGCGTTGGTCAAGGCCGCTGCCGGGATCTCTATCTATTCGATCCGAATGGACTCGGCGGTTCAAAACCTTGTCGCCGCCTTGCGGGCTGAAGCCGTGGCCAGACGCTGCCCGATCTTGACGAGCGCCCCGGTCATGTGGGTGAGGCCGAAGCGGGTGTCGCCGTTCTCCTCGAAGGCTGAGTTGACCGCGCCCATGGCCGCAGCCAGCAGGAAGGCTCCAAAATACGCTGAACCCCTCTCGATGAGGAGCGGCGCACCCGACAGCAAGGTGGTGACGAGGCCCAGCACCACGGCCTTCTGCGCAGACCTCGCATGACGGCTAAGCAGCGAGCCGACACCCGCGCCCACCACGAACGCGAGAATCAACGCTGCGGCCAGAAGACTTGCGGCAGGGTCTCGGATGAGGCCGACACCAAAGCGTGTGGTGTTGCCGCTCATGAACGAAACGAAGAAGCCGCCGAGTTGCAGAAACGCCACGGCGTCGACATACCCTGCGATGGCAGCGATCCCGGCAGCCAGGATCCGTGCGCGACGACTTTGGGCCAACATCAGGTCAGGTTAGTGGTGCAGATCGCGACCAGTCAAAGCCAAGCGGCGGCAAGGATGGCGCGCACAAGCCCTCCACCCCGGCGCTGCTACCGTCACAGGGCGTGAGGAACCTTACAGCAAGCCGAAATGCGCCTCCGTCAGATCCAAAATATCGATCCCGACTAGCGTGAGCGTGCCCTCCTCGCCGAAATCGAAGACCACGTCCGTCCCGACCTGGGACGCGCTCGCCATGATGGCGCCGAAGTCCGTCCGGTCCATCAGATGGATGAAGTCATCGACGAGTGAGAAGTCGCTGATGACGTCGTTGCCGAACGCTTGGGTGAAAACGAACGTATCGGCACCGGCGCCGCCGGCCATGATGTCATCATACAGTCTGAACCCGACGATGGTGTCGTCGCCTGAGGTCGCGGCGTTGGCGAGATAGGCATCGTGCACATCGGCTCGCGTCCAGACGACGCTGTCGCCGAAGGTGATCTGCTCGATGCCGATTCCGCGCGCCTCCGCCGGATCCAGACCGAGCCCCTCCGTGATGCGAACGCTTTCCCCCGTAGCGAACACCAGGATGATGTCGTCGGGGTTGCTCGCATCGCGCTCGACGGTGACGGCCGTGCTGTCCAGACTCGCCGCGAAGACGATCTCGTCGAAGGAGACGTCCGACGAGTCGTATTCGTAGATGATGTCGACGCCGCTTCCGGACGCGAAGAGATAGGTATCGCTGCCTTCCTCGCCCGCGAGTTCATCGTCGCCAGCGCCCCCATCCAGAAGGTCCGCACCGTTCGAACCGACGATCGAGTCCGCCCCGCTCGTGCCGGCTTGTGACAGGTAGCGCGCATAGATGTCCGCGACCGTCCAGTCGACGCCGCTGGCGAAGTCGATGGCCTCGACTCCCCAGCCGCTGAACTGGCCTTCCAGCAGGATGCTTCCGCCACCGGCAAAACTGAGGATAGCGTTGTCAAAAGATCGGGTGATCGACACGCTGGCCTGCAGCAGGCCCGGGCCTAACTGAAGGACGTCGGCGCCCTCGTCGCCATAGTCGATCAGAAGGTCGTCACCGTCGCCCGCGCCGTAGATATAGATGTCAGCGCCTTGACCGCCGACAAGTTCATCGTCTCCCGAGCCGCCCTCTAGAACGTCCTCGCCCAAGCCGCCGAACAGCCGATCGTCCGCCCCGGCTCCTGCGAGGGAATCATCGCCGTCGCCGCCGATCAGGGCATCGCGGTCCACCCCGCCAGTCAGGACATCCGCCGACGCGGCGCCATAGGCGAGGTCCACACCGCCAGCCGACAGCGCCGCGTCGAGGAGATCGCGCGCCGTCCGTCCGATTTCGTCCGCGAAGACGAAGGTTTCGATGCCTTCGGCGTCATTGGCTCCCGGCGAATAGCCCATCTCGTCCGCGAACATGCTTGAGATCGAGATCGTCGCGTCTGGAAGCTCGATCCGGAAACCGAAAGAGTCATAGACGACGTTGGCGTCGGCCCAGTCGACATCCACCAGATTCAGTACGTCGAGATCGGCGCCGCTTCCCGCGTCCCAGATCGAGTCGGAGCCGTCTCCGGCGTGATAGGCATAGATGTCGGCGCCCTCGCCGCCCACCAGCCAGTCATCGCCCAAGCCGCCGACCAGAAGATCGTCGCCCTCGCCGCCTTCGAGACTGTCGCCACCCTCGCCGCCGTCAAGGGTGTCGTCACCCTCCAGACCTCGCAGGTAGTCATCGCCCACGCCGCCGTGCAGCGAATCCGGGCCCGGCGTCGCCTCTTCGGGGTCGGGGTCGGGGTCCGGCGGGATGAGCGCGAGGATCTCGGCCGGCGTCAGCTCCAGACCGCTGGCGAACACCAGGCGCTCGAAACCTTCTTGGTAGTCGGGATTGCCTTCGCCTTCCGGGTCGTAGACCGAGAATTGGCCCATGACCGTAATGACTTCCTCGGTCGACAGGATGTGAATCAACAGATCATCGCCGTCGCGGCTGAACGTGACGCCCGCGAGCTCGACGTCGACCAGGCGCAGGGTGTCGGTATCCCAACGCTCGCCGCCATCACGGATCTCGTCGTTCCCGTCGCCGGCCTTCCAGAGATAGGTGTCCGAGCCGTAGCGACCTTCCATCACGTCGTCGCCCGCCCCGCTGTCCAGGATTTCCCCGAGTTCGGTTCCGATCAGGAAATCTTCGGTCGCCGTCCCGCTGAGGGTCGAGTTCCGAACGAGATCGGTCCGCTCCCAGACCACCCCGTTGTCGAAGACGATACGGGTGACGCCTTCGTAGTCACCGCCGTTGCCCGCGAAAAACCGGGCGATCGTAATGGTTTCGACGACATCGCCGTCCATCAGCGGCTGGATGGTGACGATCAGATCGTAAAGCGCCCCACCGCCCTCATAGGCAGTCGGCACCCGGTTCAGTGCGACGAGGCTCGGATCGATGCCATGCAACACG
>Ga0247813_10003198_pt1 | contig 10651 bp, 7 predicted proteins | sample UWRJL169409C1_FD_180719 | JGI IMG/M metagenome (GOLD analysis project Ga0247813, IMG submission 180719) | Plant litter microbial communities from Arlington Agricultural Research Station in Wisconsin, United States - UWRJ-L169-409C-1 | ecosystem: Environmental > Terrestrial > Plant litter >... | reverse complement strand
CAATATTACACTAACGAATTATGCTTTACCGCCCAATTACCCCATCTACGATGCCAACGGCAGCCTGTATTTCGGTCCCGGCTACGATAATCCATTAGCCAGGTTTAACTCGACAAGCAGTCTGAAGTCGACCAATCTGGTGAGCAGTTTAAATATGAGCTACAGGATCTTAGAGGGGCTGACGTTGAAAGCTGACCTGGGTTACAATTATAATAATGTTTTTAGTACCACGATTATGCCAGCCAATGCTACTAATCCGCTTTATAACTATTCTCCCACATCCACACTTGGCAATAATTTTATCAAGACCTATATCGCTGAGCCACAGCTGAACTACACCCGTACCTGGGGAAAGGGAAAGCTGACTGCCTTGCTGGGCGGAAGCTGGCAGCAGATGGAAAGTACACAGCCTTACTTTTTAACCGGCATCTTCTCCAATCCACAGCTGGCGACGAGTTTGAATGCACTTACAGTTCTTTTTAATTCTTCCGGATACAATAATTATAAATATGACTCCGGATTTGGAAGGATCGAATATGATTTTGACGGTAAATACCTCTTCAGCGGGAATATCCGCCGTGACGGTTCCTCCAGGTTTGGGGCGGAAAAGCCTTTCGGAACCTTCGGCAGTGGTGCTGCCGCATGGATTTTTTCTAAAGAGGCATTTCTTTCTTCAGCTTTGCCCTGGTTAAGCTTTGGAAAGCTGCGCGCCAGTTATGGTACTATAGGCAGTGATAAATCTATCAGAGATTACGCTACATTAAGTACCTATTATGCCGGTCCTGCTTATGGCCCAACCCCCAGTCTGTCGCCCACGCGCATTAACAACCCATACTTACAATGGGAAGTGACCAGAAAACTTGATGTTGCACTGGAACTTGGATTTTTGAATGACCGCATCTTCTTTTCTGGTAACTATTACCGTAACCGTTCAAGCAATTTACTCGGCAGCATGCCTTTGCCGATACAGGACGGATTTAGCGAGTATAATGCCAATCTCCCGGCTACCGTACAAAATAAGGGTTTGGAGTTGGAGCTGACTACCGTGAATATTAAAACTAAAAACCTGACCTGGCGCACCTCGTTTAATATCTCTGCCCCCCGCAATAAATTACTTGAATTCCAGGATCTGGAGAACTCTGTTTATGCCAATACTTATGTGGTGGGTAAATCACTTAACCTGACTACGGTATTCCACTCAACTGGTATTGTAGATGGTATTGCTACAGCTCAGGATGTAAATGGGGACGGAATGATCACCGCCGGGCTGGCTGCTAATGGAAGTGGGGACTTTATTGTAGACGGAAGTTCCGACCCAAAGTTTTTTGGCGGACTGAACAATACTTTTACTTATAAAGGATTTCAACTCGATTTTCTTCTCCAGTTTGTGAACAGGAGGGCAGTACGAGGTGATCTGAACTTTACGGCATATCCGGGTACCGGTTATAATATTCCAAAAAGCTTTCTGGACGTGCCACTGAAATACTCTGCAAGTTATGGTACACCCGAAACCGATGCCTTTTATTATTATACGGGCTCAGATGCGGTGATAGAAAGCGCATCATTTGTGCGACTGAAAAATGTTTCCTTGTCGTATACCTTCCCGTCGCTCTGGGCGAAACAGTTAAAGTTATCGTCTCTTCAGCTCTACTGCCACGGGCAGAACCTCCTGACCTTTACCAATTACAAGGGAATGGATCCTGAAACGCTGACTACAAGTCTTCCGCCACTGCGAATGCTGGTAACCGGTATTAAATTCACCTTTTAACATTGTATTCATGAGAATAGAACATACCTTAAAATTAGTTGCAGTAGTCGGAATATTGCTGCTGCTGGCTTCCTGTAAAAAATTAATTGAAGTGGGCCCTTCAAAGACCGAGCTACTCACCACTTCTGTTTTCAAGGATTCTGCCACCGTGCAGTCGACCCTGGGTGGTTTATACGACTCCTTTGCGCCTCAGTCCGGATCTTACCGCAACAGCATTTCCACCTTATTGGGACTAAGTGCTGATGAACTCCAGTTTGTTGGTAACACTTTCAACTCATTCACCAATAACGCGATCTTATCAACCGACGGTTATGCAGCACGTATCTGGGAGGAATCCTACAAGACTATCTACGTGGCGAATGCCATACTGGAAGGCGTACCAGGAGGAGAGGGGATGACTGAAAAGTTCAAAAACCAGGCCCTTGCCGAGGCAAGATTCATCAGGGCTTTTTGCTATTTCTATATGGTAAATGTGTATGGAGATGTGCCACTTGTGTTGACTACCGACGTTTCGAAAAATATGAATATGGCAAGAATGTCCGTGGCCAATGTCAACAAACAGATGATTGAAGATCTAAAATTTGCTCAGGCCAACTTGCCCGCAGACTATTCAATTTCCGGTGGAAGCCGAACCAGGGCAAATAAATGGGTTGCCACCGCAATGCTGGCCAGGGTTTATCTCTATGACAAAAACTGGTCCGATGCCGAGATTCAGGCCAGTAACTTAATCAATAGTACTACATTATTTGAAATGAGCAGCGACCTGAACACAGTGTTTTCGCCAACCAGTAAAGAAGCTATTTGGCAATTATATAATGATAATAATGGATTTACCTGGTATGCAAGCGAGGTGTTGCCCAATCCTGTGACGCAAATCCCAACATACTATTTAAGTCCCCCGCTGCTTGCGGCATTTGAAGCAGATGATGCCCGGCTAGTAGCATGGACGTCATCTACAATCTACAATGGAACCAGATATACTTATCCGAATAAATATAAGAGCCTGGTGAGTGGTGCAAATACAGAGTATTATACCATACTGAGGCTGGCGGAGCAATACCTGATCAGGGCAGAAGCACGCGCACAGCAGAACAATATAACAGGTGCCCGCCAGGACATTGATGTGATACGTAACCGTTCCGGCCTCGGGTCTACAGCGGCAACAGACAAAGACGAGCTACTGATCGCGGTAGAACAGGAGCGCAGGATTGAACTAAACAGTGAGTGGGGCCACCGATGGCTGGATCTCAAACGTACTGGCCGTATCAACAGCGTGTTGGGGGAAGTTAAACCTACATGGAAAACTTCGGCTGCGCTCTATCCTGTTCCTGCCACACAGCGCACCCTGAACCGTAGCCTCACACAAAATCCGGGCTACAATTGATCATTTAATAATTGCTTTAGAAATATTAATATAGTTAACCATTCTGATATGAAATTAAAATATTTGTCACTCCTGACCATCTGTTTATTAGTCGCCGGCACTTTACAAGCCCAACAAAACTTTCACCTGTCCGGCACGATTACCGGAGTAACTGCTACTACGAAAGCTTTCCTTAATTACACCGATGGTAGCAAAACGGTACGTGATTCTGTGCTGCTCCTTAAAGGAAAGTTTGCTTTTACAGGAACAGTGAGTCGACCGCTAAAAGCGTATTTGTCATTGTTACCCGCAAACCAGGTAGTTAAGCAGTTTAAAATTGGCGATGTGCTGCCTGCAGTTGACGGAATTGAACTGATGCTGGAACCAGCAGAGATTCGAATTGAAGGTAAAAACTTAGCGAGTGCTCAGATTAGCGCTGGTCCGGCACAGGCCGACTTTGCTGTATATAAACACCTGATTGATTCTGTCGGTGAATCCGTTTACCAGATCTGGAAAGCACAGCAGGAAATGCTGCCCGAAGATTCAGCCGCTGCTTTTAAGAGATTAATTTTTGCACGTTCTTCAAAAATAAGACAAGCTACAAAAGGATTTGTGGTTAGCCATCCAAACGCTCAGGTTTCATTTGATATGCTCACTGATAACGCTGTGATCATCCAATACCCACAAGAATTTGAGGAAATGTACAATGCGATAAGCCCTGTATACAAATCCTCTGCAGAAGGGAAGCTGGTCGCCGAACGACTCGCTTTGGTCAAGCAATTTGCCATTGGCAAACCCGCTATCGATTTCAGTCAGATGGATGATAAAGGGAAAATGGTTTCACTTGCAGAAGTGAATAAGGGCAAATATGTACTGATTGATTTTTGGGCAAGCTGGTGCGGACCCTGCCGGATGGAATATCCCTATCTTAAAAAAGCTTATGCCCGGTTCAAGGATAAAAATTTCGAGATCATTGGCATTTCACTCGACGATAAAAAGCCACTCTGGCTGGATGCGATTAAATCGAATGGTTTCGAATGGATAGAACTATGTGATTTAAAAGGTCGTCAGAACGCGGTGGCCAAAGCCTATGGTGTAGCAGCGATTCCACAAAGTTTATTGATTGACCCCAATGGAAAGATCATTGCCAAGAATCTTCGCGGTGATGATCTGCTGGAGAAACTGAATGAAGTTATCAGGTAAGCCATGTGACCTGGCTTTTTGATCGATAAATGCCATTGCGAGATAATCAGACATCAATAAAGTAAAGAGCGCACCAGGCAATTGCCTTATGGTGCGCTCTGCATAAATGCCTGGTGGTGATTTATATGCTACTAGTGTAAGAGTAGTTACTATCTGATGATTGATATTCCTGCATCCACTTTTAATTCCGTGCCATGTATATAACTCGCATCCTGCGAAGCCAAAAACAAGACAGCATTAGCAATTTCAGCAGGTTTGCCTAATCTTTTAAATGGTATTGTGGGAATAATGTCCTGAATAGCGCCTTCGATCTGTATGGGATCCAAACCTGTATTGTTAAATATATTGGTCTTGATATGACCTGGACTAATCCCGTTTACACGAATTCCTTTTTCGGTGAACTCCGCGGCGAAAGTTTTGATGAATGATCTTACAGCCGATTTTGCTGCGGAATAAACCGAGAAATTTGGTGTTCCGATTTCAGTAACAAAAGAAGTATTAAAAATAACTGCACTACCATTTTTTAGTAGTGGAAGCATTTCTTGCACAGTGAAAAACACACCTTTTACCAATAGATCAAACAGTTCATCAAAGTGAGCTTCATCAACATCTTCAACAGAAGCAAACCGTCCGTAACCCGCATTCGCAAAAAGCAGATCAATACTATCTGTTTTTTGCTTTACTTGTTCATGTAAATGCAGTATGTCTTTCATCTTACCTGCATCAGATACAATACCAAAGGCACTTTTCCCTAATTGTTCTACTGCTTTGCTGACTCTTTCAGCACTACGGCCAGTAATGATTGCGCTACCGCCTTCATTAATAAACTGCTGAGCTGTGGCAAAGCCCATTCCATTCGTCCCGCCAGTTATGAGCGCGAATTTGTTTTTGAATCTATACATTGTTTTTCGTTTAAAATACTTTGTAAAGATTGGAATGGAAAAGGTGCGGGAAAACCCGAAACTTGCTAAATGATCAGGTGAAACTCCATTGTGAGTATCTCACCTGACTGTCAATCATATCCAAATTGCAAGGAATTAATTATTCATCTCTCAGACAGTCTATCGGATTCTTCATCCCGGCTTTTATCGCCTGCATACTTACCGTAAACCAGGAAACAAGTAATGCGACAAGGCCTGCTCCTGCAAAGTACCATAGCTGCAGGTCTATTCTGTAAGCGAAAGTATCCAGCCACTGTTTAGTGAGCACATAACTTAAGGGGAGTCCGATAAGAAGGGCAATCATCACAGGTTTAATGAAGTCTTTCGATAAGTTAAATACAATTCCCCATTCACTTGCGCCTAATACCTTTCTGATACCGATTTCTTTAAGTTTACGTTCAGCAGTAAAGGAAGCCAGTCCAAACAGCCCCAAACAGGATATGGTTACAGCGAGTGCTGCAAAGTATCTCGACAACAAGGATATTCTGTTTTCTGAAACATATTGCTCCTGAAAGTCCTGATCTAAAAATCTGTATTCAAGATTACCCCCGTTATTAAAACCTTTATACGCCCGCTGGAGCGCAGTTATTGTCTCTTGTTCCGTATTTGCTTTGATCTTTACCATGATGCGGTTGGTATGTACAGCATCATATAGAAAAAACATGGGTTTTACGACTTCATGCATAGATTCAAAATGAACGTTCTTAACTACTCCTATGATCTGCAGGTTTTTCCCCCATAAGTTGAAGATCTTACCTACAGGATCTTTTAGCCCCATTATTTTTATACCAGCTTCGTTAAAGATAACTTTAGTGCTATCAGATCCGAACTTATCAGAGAAAGCACGTCCGTTTGCCATTTCCATTCCCATTGTTTCGATCAGACCACTATTGATACCCGCATGCTGGAAAGCAATCACCTGTTTGGGATCTCTGCCTTCCCAGCTGAAATCGCCCTGTGTAGATTTCAGGTCTCCAATAAATCTCTTGTTCATGCTGGAGGCATTAACAACACCCGGGATCTTCTTTATCGCGTTGATAAAAGTACCCGCATTGTTTTTCAGTTTTCCTTGAGGCTCAATGTATAATACGTTATCCTTTTGATAACCCGTGTGCCCATGCTGGACAAAATCAATTTGTTTATAGACAACCAGTACAGCCACGATCAGCATTACTGAAAGCGTGAACTGAAATACAACGAGTCCTTTACGTGTCCATAATGCACTTCCTGTATAGGTAATTTTTCCTTTTAAGGCCGCAACAGGATTAAATCCAGATAAGTATAGTGCCGGATAACTGCCGGACAGTAATCCGGTTAAAGATGTGATGCCCGTCAGGATCAGTACCAGCTTCCAGTCAAAATTGAGAAAGAGCTGTTTGCCTGTAATTTCATTAAAACGTGGCAGCAAAAGTTCAGTACAGAGCAGGGAGATAAAAAGGGATGAAAAAGTCAACAATAAAGCTTCCCCCATGTATTGCATGATCAGTGAACCGCGGCTTGCACCCATTACTTTTTTGATCCCAACTTCTTTCATTCTTAAAGAGGCCCTTGCAGTAGCTAAATTCATAAAATTTACACAAGCGATGACCAGGATAAAGACAGCAATGATAGAGAACAGCTTTACATATGCTATCCTTCCTCCGGCCTGGTTACCATTTTCATATTTATTGTACAGGTAGCCATCTGCATATGGTCTGATAAAAAGTTCACGGTTGTTTTGTCCTTTTAATTGCATGAATCCTTTGATCTTTGCATTGAAGGTCTGCAGGTCCGCATTTTTTTTCAGGACAATAAAAGTATTTGGCCCATGGTTACTCCACTCAAGGAAAGGAGAAGAAGGCCCCATGATCAGATCAATAGACACCACAAAGTCAAACTGCATTGAAGAGCCAGCAGGTATATCGTTAAATACTCCCGAAATAAAAGCATGGTTTTCTCCCTCCATATCTGCATTTTCCCATATCATTTCTCTGCCCAGCACATCTGTGGTATGGAATAATTTCATTGCCATTTGTTTTGAAATGACTATTGAGTTTTTTCCACTAAGCACCTCATTGGTATTCCCAGAGACCAGGGGATAAGAAAATACCTTAAAAAAGTTCTTTCCTGCAAAAACTCCGGCACCATTGATCCCTACATTATTTTTCAGCAGGAGCTTACTCTGGGCAATCCAGTATGCGGGAGAAACCGTAACTGCGTCTTCCACCTCCGGCATTTCATTCAGGAACGTTTTGCCCAGGATGCCTACAGTAAGATCTGTCGTATTGATCCCGGCTTCAGTTTTCTCGTTTTCCATCACCTGATAAAGCTGACTGCCTTTGGTATGAAACCTATCCATCTGAATTTCATTGTTTACCCAGAGGTAAATCAGCAAAGTGCAGGTCAGACCAGCGGTAAGGCCAACCAGATTAATAAAGAATGAGCTTTTATATCTTTTGAAATTCCTGCAGATCAGTAATAGATGGTGTCTTAGCATAATTGTATTTGATTCTTTGAGCACTGCAGCTATCCTGATGCCATAAACAAAAAGGGCATGAGAAACCGAATAGCATCATCCCGTAAAATAACTGTGTCCGAAAATGAACAAGTGGTGTTCGCCTGCGGACAAGCAATTTACTATAAAAAAGACCTTGAGATAAAATACAAGTCACAATGCCATCAGCTGACGAACGTGAAAATAAATATATCAGAAAAAAACTTACAATTCATTGTATAAGACAGCTGAAATGCGATGCGTATATGCTTCAGCTTACTCGTATTAAAATCTTCATATAAATCATCAAGAAAATTTGCTTCCGAAGCAGTAAAATACCAATGTGAATATCGCTTATTTAGCGCTTACAGGATGTCAATAAAAACCTTAACTTACATTCCTGAATAACTATTAATCTTACTGCTATGGATGTTGCTGCTGCTGCGTTTGTGATGAGTCTTATTCTTGGCTTTATATTCTATTTCCTGGTAAGCAAACCGCGGCAGCACCAAAAAAACAGTTCAGAGGATTACAAGCGCCTGTTCGATGGTATCCCTACGCCAATGTATATCTATGATGACCGGACTTTTCAGTTTTTGGCGGTGAACGATGCTGCCATTGAACAAGTCACACCTTGTCCGCGCACCGTTAGCCAATATCCTGGGGCTTGTTGAGCTTTGCAGTCTGGATGATTCACCGAATGCCGAGATCATCCCTAAGTTGAAAAAAGCGGCTGATGACCTGGATCGGGTGATCAGGGATATTACCTTCCTGACGGATGACCTGATCTGATCGGCTATCCATTTCACCTGGCTGTTGAAGATCGCGCCAGTTATGTATGGGCTTTTCTTAATGTAAAATAAAATATCGTGCCTTTTTTCTCTTCGCTTTCGACCCAGATCCTGCCACCCATTAATTCAATTATTTCTTTATGAGTAATAAACCGAGCCCTGTACCATTTTCATTCGCCGTTCCCGGTGTAGTGATAAGGACACCACTGTCAAAAAGCCGGTCCCTGATCGCTGCTGACATTCCGCTGCCGTGATCTTCGACACTGATGACGATGTTTTTTTTATCTGCTATAGCCACCAGATTAATCTCGCTGTTTTCATAACTGAATTTGATCGCATTGGTAAGCAAATTCCGGAGTACAGTGGCCACCATGTTTTTTTCGGCATGAACTTTTAAATTGGCCGGGTAATTCACATTGATCTTCAATGATTTGTTAAATGCCATCAATGTGATGTGATCTACCGATTCACGGATAATGTCTGATAGCTCAATTTCTTCGAGCTTGAACTTTTGAAAAACAACCTGTGACTTACTCCAGTCGAGCAGGTTGATTAATAAATTAAAAGTATGATCGGCCTGACTCGTAATTAATTGCACATATTCCCTGATCGCATCCATATCTCCTGCTGATAACTCCTCACTCATCAGCGCTGCAAGACTCTTAATAGAACCCACAGGGTTGCGCAGGTCATGGGAGATAATAGAGATGAACTTATTCATGGATTCATTGCGCTCTTTCAATTGCAGCTCCATTGATTTTCGTTTGCTGATATCCGTTATGACTGCAACAAAATTATATGGTGTATCCTGGTTTTCTTTAAAGCCCGATACATGGCTGACTACCCATACGATGGTATTATCTTTGCGGATATACCGCTTTTCCATACTGTAGCTTTCACGTTCGGCATTAATTAATTCTTTTCTGAGCGATTCTTCCCGGTTCCAGTCATCTTCAACAATCAGGTCCGTAACATGCATCGTTCTGAGTTCTTCCAGGGAATATTGAACAAGATCAAGAAATTCAGGATTGGCAGATAAAGTGAAGTTTTTTTCATTAAAATAGACGATCCCGGCATGAGCATTGGCAAAAATGTTCCGGAATTTATTTTCGCTGGCTTCCAATAATTTTTTTTGTTGAATTTCATCGCTGATGTCATAAAAACTAACAACAGCACCTATCAGGTGCTTCCCTTCATATTGAGGATAGGCATGGTAACGTACTGGAATAGCAATTCCGGTGTTGGACCAGAACACCTCGTCATCTGCAACAATCTCAATTCCTTCAAGAATAGCCTTCCCGATCTTGCAACTGTCTGCCGAATATGTCGTTAAATCCGCGTGGCTGTGATGAATTAACCTGTGCATATTTTGCCCGAGCAGTTCGCTATCCGAGCTGAATCCAAGTGTCCGGCAGCAGGCACTATTCGCATATACACACCTGCCGTTTTTGCTAATTGCGTAAATCCCTTCTGTGATGGTGTCAAGGATGTTTCGGTAATTAAATTTTAACCCAGTTTCAGTATGGCCGGTCGTGTTATCCTGGTCAGAAATAATTAATTGATGGACGCCTGACTTGGTAAATTCATTCATTTTGATATATTTTAGAACCTGCATTAACCAGGTTACTCGTAGATAAAGATGATAATAATATTATTGGTGGGTAGCCTGTTATATGCAGCCTTTTATTGACTTGATGAGTTGCCGATTCGGTTTTCCCATTCATATACTGGTAATTGCAATAGATGTTCAAAAAAGGTGGTAGTATCAGAATTAAATCTTCTTCGATGTACTTTTTAACCTTGATTCACGTGCTGATCTTGATTACTCAAATATGGGCCGATGTTTTATTTGTGGCGTTAATAGTGAAATGATATAAACAAATATACAACATTTAATAGGATTAAAATTCTTTGATATACCTGATGCCAGTTCGTTAATATTCCTGGAATTGATATGCGGTTAGTTAAAGAAGGTGTAGATAAATAAAATGAGAGGATGAAATATCAGCTTTATTGAAGAAGTGTAACGGTACACAGACTAATACATATTGTTTGTTGAAAGTAAATTCTCCTTATTATCCCGGCTCCAGGCAAACATGTTTTTTCCTGCTA
>Ga0247813_10003197_pt1 | contig 10651 bp, 6 predicted proteins | sample UWRJL169409C1_FD_180719 | JGI IMG/M metagenome (GOLD analysis project Ga0247813, IMG submission 180719) | Plant litter microbial communities from Arlington Agricultural Research Station in Wisconsin, United States - UWRJ-L169-409C-1 | ecosystem: Environmental > Terrestrial > Plant litter >... | reverse complement strand
CGGGTGGTTTGTTTAATACATTCAGTTATAAAAAAGTTTCACTGGCCTTCTCTATAGACTTTCAAAAGGGCGGACAATTTGCTTCAAGAACTGCGGTTCACGGTGTAGGTGCTGGTCAGCATGAAAGCACAGTAGGTGTTAATGATAAAGGTATCGACTGGAGGGAATTCCCATCCGCAGGAGGTGGTATCCGTATTGACGGGGTTTACGCTCCGGGTGTAATCCTTAATGGGGTCAATGTCGGCGGACAAACCAATACGACTTATATTGCTGCTTCAAGATATTTTAACTCTGCTCGTCAGGGAGATAACTTAAATACGAATGTATTATCATCTGCTTATGTTAAACTTCGTGAAGTACGTTTAGGTTATGAATTGCCTAAAACGATTTTAGGTAAATCCTTCAAAGGAGCTAATATCGGACTTACGGTGAATAATGCATGGCTGATTTATTCACCAGCAGCACGTGACTTTGGTATTGACCCTTCTGAACTTGAGCAATACTGGTATGAGGGCGGACAATTACCGCAAACACGTACGATCGGTTTAAATCTAAGATTGACATTGTAAATTATAGTATGAAGCAGGTGGAAGTTTCAAAGGCTCCATCTGACAATTGAAAAAATAAAATATAACAGATGAACCCGACAGGATTAAACTAATTATTAAGTACAAAACAATAATTAGTTTAATCCTCAAAGGCTCCATCTGACAATTGAAAAAATAAAATATAACAGATGAAAAAACACATATTATTCATATTCGCAGGGCTGATCCTTTTTGCAGGATGTAAGCCCACTGATTTCGGGGATACTAACGTTGATCCAAGGTTGGTTACGCAGGCACCAACAAGAACATTATTAACTTTCGCCTTGCAGCAATCACCGTTCGTGGTATTTGACTCGCCAAACAGGCAGTTAACAGGCTATGACAACCTGGACATGAACTTTTACGCACAATACCTGTCCGAAGGGCCTTACCCGGGTAGTTCATTGTATTCTACACGTTTCCAGAACTGGGGCGCGTGGTATACAGGTCCACTGTATAACCTGCAGTCGATCATTAATTTTGTAAACGAAAACAATGCCCTTGCTGATCCGGGTGCAAATGGATCAGCAAATAACCAATTAGCTGTTGCCAGGATTTTAAAAGCTTATTATTTCTGGTTCCTGACAGATAAATATGGTGACATTCCTTATTCTGAAGCATTAAAAGGAAACCTGGTACTGCAACCAAAGTTTGATAAACAAAAAGATATCTATTATGATCTTTTTAAGGAACTGACTGAAGCGCAGGCGCAGATCAATGTTAGCGAAAAAGGTGTAGCTGGTGATATTTTACTAAATAGTAACATGTTGGCCTGGAAAAAAATGGCCAATACCATTCGTTTATTCATGTCTTTACGTTTGCTTAAAAACGATGCGGCAAAAGCACAAACAGAATATACTGCTGCACTGGCTGCGGGCGTTCTGGAAAGTAACACAGACAACGTGATCTATCAGTACATTGGTTCAGATCCGAACAACTGGAACCCATGGTATGAAAATTATATAAATGATAACAGGAATGACTATGCGATCAGCAGTACGATTGGTAACTATATGATCGGTAACGCAGATCCCCGGATACGTGTTTACGGAGAAATTCTGAACGGTGAAGTAAGGCCTCTGGCTTATGGTAACCAGGGTGCGGTAAGTATTCCGGGAGACTACAGTCGTCTCGGTCCGGCGCTCCAGGGACCATCTGCCCCGGCACCAATGTTTACTTACGCACAAGTTCTTTTTGTGAAAGCGGAAGGTGCTTTGAAAGGCCTTGCAGCAGGCGATGCCGCACAATTATACAGAGACGGTATAAAAGCATCGATGGAGCAGTGGGGAGTTTACACATTGGCCGCATACAATGCCTACATCGCAAAAGCAAATGTAGTATATTCACCTGCTACAGGTTTGCAGCAGATCATCACCCAGAAATGGGCGCATCAGTATCTTAACGGATTTGAAGCATGGACAGATTGGAGAAGGACCGGGTTTCCGGTTCTAACCCCAGCGCCGGGAGCTGCCCAGGGTGGAGGGATTCCCCGCCGTATGGGTTATCCTACCAATACTTCCGCACTTAACGAAGTCAATTATAATGCCGTAGTTGCAAGTCAGGGAGCTGATAATAACTTCACCAGGATCTGGTGGGACAAATAACCGACTGTTACGGACAGATGTAAAAAATAACACGGGCTTACAATTAGTAGGCCCGTTTTGTTTTAGCTATTTTATTTTATCATTTGATATCATTATCCCTCTTATTGCTATCATTAAAGGTGTTTTATATAAGGAAACAGTATTTCTATGAGGATTATACATCATAATGTGACGGTAATAAATGCCTGTTTTGGTGTTGTAACTTATTTTTAACCAATTAATTTCAGTAATATTGTCGATGACTATTAAACACCTATTAACTAAAGAGCAGGAAACCTTTGTAAAGAAGCACAAAATCTCGCAGGATTTATTGATAAACGCTAATGGAGAAGGGATGTCAGACGAACTGTTACAGCAGATGCACGATGAAGGTAAAGTCTTCGCATATAACGTAAACGACTGTGCCGAAAATGCTGAACATAGTTTTAGGACAATCTCCGGAGATTGCCCGCAATGTGACACTACTAAGGTCACAGCTGCATTAAGAGAACACAAAAATGGCTATATCTATATCGCCGGTTCTAAAAAGGGTTCAATGATTAAAGTAGGTTCTGCAAATGAAACAAAAGCAAGAACACCTACATTTGATATTTCAAGTGCTAAATATGGTGGTTATGACGATTGGGAAGTATTGTTCCACGCTAGAACGGTTACAATGGGAAGGATCGAAAGACAATTTCAGGAACAACTGAGCGAGTACAAAACTTCTTATCAATTTGAAAAAGCCGGTAAACTGCAAAATGGTGGCGAATTATACAGGTGTTCTTATGCTAAAGCTAAAGAAGTAATCCTGAATGAAGAAAACCAATTACCGTCAGATTTTACATTGATCAGTGAGAAAAAACATTTAATTTCTGAATACAACTTCAAAAACTTAAAAGTAAGGGTAGCCGCTCCGGCTTCGGACGTTACAGTTTAAACATGCTTTAAACGGTAATTAGTAAAGGTGTAAAAATATATAGAAGTATCATTTAATGGTGGATGGTAAACTTGAGGATACAGATGAATAATCTAATGTACCACCAGTTTGCAATCCACCATTATCTTTTGATAGTCTTTCATCTCCAGCTCATTGTTAATGAGCTGTAATAACAGCCTTATCGCATTCTCCCCAACCGATTCAGGATTCTCTTCTATTGAGGCGAGAGGAGGGGTATCCAAATATTTAATAAACGAAGTATTGCCAAATCCTATACATTCGATTGCATTGAATTTTGGAAAGTTTATCATTTTCAGGTACTTAAGCGCATCAAATAAAATCAGTTCCTTAAAAGCCACGAGGGCAGTAGGGCTGTTTTCATGGTCGATAAATAAACTCTTAATCGCTTTTTCCGTATTCTGCTTATCAAAATCCGTATCTTCTACCAGAGAAGCATCAAAAGGAATCTGGTTATCTTTTAATGCATTGATGTAGCCATTGAACCTATCATGCGAAAAACTTGTCATTTTCGGTCCGCCAAGGTATGCAATACGCTTATGTCCCCTGTTAATCAAAAAAGCTGTGGCCTGGTAAGCTCCCTGAAATGTATTTCCAAGCACCTTATGGCAATTTCTGTTAAAACTTGGGTTGCGGGTATAATATACTACAGGCAGTCCGAGATTTTCAAATTGTTCGAAATGTTTAAAATCCTGTGTGTTTTTTGATATGGCTACAATAAGTCCGTCCACACGTCTTTTCAGCAACATATTGGCTAACTGTACTTCTTTCTCCGCATCGTCGTCAGACTGACTGATAATCACGTTGTACCCCGCCTGCATAGCGAATTGCTCAACACCAAAAATCGTCCTGGTAAAAAAATGGTCGATCAGGTTGGGCAATATAATACCAATGATCTTGGATTTCCTTTCTTTTAGATTGATCGCTGAAGAATTGGGTGTAAAATGGAGATCTTTAGCCATCTCCTGAACCCGCATACGGGTATATTCGTTTACCGTAGGATACCCGTTAAGGGCTTTTGAAACGGTCGAAACCGACATTTTCAATTTCTCTGCTAAAAACTTAAGTGTAACTGGTGTATTGTTTCCCATCTGCTGTAAATCCCTGGATATTACTACGTAATAACTTCAAGCTTTTTTTTCATCATAATCTTCTAGCTTTTTACTGAAAGTATAAAAACGAAAGTATTTATAGGGTAATATACCAAATTTTAAGACAATCATATATGAAAGCACAAAATAATTTCAAACGTTTGAAATGGGTTAGAAGGCCATTTAGACTATTTTAAGTAACTATTTTTAGAAAAAACCGATTTGTTGTTTCTACATTTCGACTACTAACCAAAAATAACCAATATAAAATGACGGATTACTCAAATTTCTCCGGGATACCTATATCCCTGCCACTCCTGTTTTTGATCAAAAATTATTCAAGTGCCTGATGTCCGGCTATCGCTTACATTAGGTTTATTGATGTTTCGCATTGGTTAAAACCTGTACAATCAACTTTTTTAATAAACAATTTACTGTGTAGCGCACACATGTGGATACTACCGGTAATCCCAGTAATTCTCAATTATTATGGATAAACTTTACTATTACTTTTCCTGTGTCCTATTGATTTGTTGCTCTTTTACTGCATTTGGCCAGTACAAAGTAACAGGAACAGTTAAAGACGCAAAAGGGCTGAATCTGCCAGGCGTAAGTGTTAAAATCAAAAATTCAACAGGCGGTGCCATTACAGATGATAATGGACGGTATACGGTTCAGACATCGGCTCCAAATGGTGTTTTATTATTTAGTTATATTGGCTATCTGGCTAAAGAACTGTCGTTTGACGGAAATGCTACAGTCAACGTAACGCTGGAAGAAGATGCGCAAGGCCTTAATGAGGTTGTTGTGGTAGGTTACGGTACACAGAAAAGGGTAAACCTTACAGGTTCTGTGGCACAGATCAGTGGCGAAGCGTTAACAAACAGGCCGGTGCCTAATGCAATCGCAGCTTTACAGGGTGTATCGCCTGGTGTAACGATTACAAGGGGCAGTGGTAAGCCCGGGGCAGAGGGTTTTGGTATCCGGATCCGAGGTTTTTCATCTGCAAACGAAACCAGGGCATTAGTTCTGGTTGACGGGGTGGAAATGGACCTCGCACTGATCAACCCCGATGATATTGAAAACATATCAGTCCTTAAGGATGCGGCAGCAGCTTCTATTTATGGTGCCCGCGCCGCTGGTGGGGTTATTCTTGTTACCACTAAAAGATCTACTGCTGGCAAAACAAGGGTTACTTTTAGTAATAACTATAGTTTAAACATTACAGCCAGACAGCCTGAACGGTTGGATTCATGGGATGAACAGGCACTGATTGATGAAGCGAGGTTCAATGCTACAGGTGCCAGGGAGTTTACAGATGAACAAATAGAGTGGCTCAAAAACCCCAATTTCAATGTAAGGCCTCATCTGACGCAAGACCGCTGGGATTATTATGATAATAATGATTGGATCAAGGAGGGAATGGATAAGGTAAACCCTTCTCAGAATTACGCACTGTCTGTTGGCGGCGGCAAAGAAGAACTCAACTACCTGCTGTCGGCGGGCTTCTATAAACGTGATGGGGTAATGAAGTTTGGCCCGGATGATAACTCAAGAGCTAACCTGCGTTTATCGGTTAACACCAGGCTTAACAAATATATGAGCCTGGGCGTAATTGCCGGGTATATTAAATCTACTGTTAACGAAAATTCATACAGCACAAGTAATATTATCGATTTGCTGTACAGAGTGCGTACCAGGCAATCTTTATATACGCCTTCAGAAGATGTCACCGGGCAGCGTTACAATGGTGACCTCCAGCTGAACCCTGTTGATATTGAAAAGAATGCGGGTTTAAGCAGTGCAGTTTTTGAAAACTTTACTGGTAAGGTAAATTTATCAGTAAAAAACTTTGTAAAAGGCCTGGCGTTGGATTTTTCCGCATCCAGAAATCAGGGGTACTATACTTATGAATCGAATAAAAGAACACTGATTTGGTATGGCAAGTCTACCGCCACAATCAGGAATTCATTGAATACACCAAACCAGCTTGATTTAACTAAGAACAAGTCTTATCAGGATAACCTGACTGCGCAGTTTACTTATGATCTTCAGCTGAACCAAAAACATAATTTTAAGTTACTGGGTGGTACCTCGTTTGAGCAATATCGTAAGGATGAATTCTCTGCGAGCGCAACCAATATGGTAACTAACGATTTCTTCAGTCTTAATTTTGGAGACCCGACAACAAAAACTAGCAATGATAAGATTGAAACATGGGCGATAGGTTCTGTATTTGGCAGGTTTAATTACGACTATGAGGGTAAATACCTATTTGAAGCTGTGGTGCGTTATGATGGAAGTTCAAGACTGGATCCGGATAATCGCTTTGAGCTCTTTCCGGCATTCTCTGCCGGATGGCGCATTAGTGAAGAGCCTTTCTTCAAAAATAATATCCCTGTTGTGTCGAATCTAAAAATACGCGGTTCATGGGGACGTCAGGGAAATGGCTCTGTATTGGGACTGTATGATTATATCCCTTTGATTACAAGCGGACTCACAGTGACGGACCAGCCGAACCTGATCTTTAATGGTGCAAAGGCACAATACCTTTATCAGGGTGCATTAGCTTCTAAAAATAAAACCTGGGAAACAGTAGAATCAACAAATATTGGTATTGATGCGGGCTTTTTCAATAACAAACTAAATATTACCGCAGAGTATTATACGAAGTATAACAGAAATATGCTGGCCTTTTTAAATCTGCCAAGCATTATCGGTGTAGGCGTTTCCAGCAGCAATGTTGGTGAACTCAAAGGCTGGGGATGGGATCTGGATGTCCGCTGGAGAGATGTGTATAAAAATGGTGATTACCACGTCAATGTCAGTGTGGCTGACAACCAAAATAAGTTACTGAAGTACAATGGAAGGAATTCTATTGGTGCGGGTGGTGTAGTGGACCTCTTGCAGGGCTATCCGCTGAATACTGTATGGGGGTACAAAACGGATGGTTATTTTCAGACCAAAGCGGAGGCGGATGCTTATAATGCAAAAGTGAAATACCCTTTCTTCGCTACTCCTGGCCCGGGTGATATGAAATACCTGGACCTGGATGGTAACGGTATTATTGATGCGGGCGGTGGTACGCCTGATAAACCAGGCGATCTGGTCAACCTGGGTACAACAAACGGCAGGTATACTTATGGGCTTGAAGTAGGTGCTTCATGGAAAGGACTGGAGTTCTCTGCGTTCTTCCAAGGTGTTGCAAAACGTTCATTTCTAATCAATGAAAATACACTTTCACCCATCCTGGGAACTGCAAATATGCCATGGACAATCCATATGGATCACTGGACACCAGAAAATCCTAACGGCTTTTTCCCTCGCATGTACCAGACCAGCGCGCATAACTTCAGGCCGTCTGATAAGTGGGTGCAGAACGGAAATTATGTCCGCTTAAAGAATGTGACGGTTGCCTATAACTTTAAAGTGAATCGAAAATACATCCAGAACCTGAAGGTTTACTTCTCCGGACAGGATCTGTTTGAAAAGACAGATGTGTTAAGTGTATTTGATCCTGAGGTGGGGAACAATGTTGGCGCCGGAACTTATCCGTTCTACCGTTCAGTGTCATTAGGTCTAAACGTGACTTTATAATCAAATTGGAATTTATGAAAAGATATAATATATTATTAATCGTTGTATTACTGATTACATCGTTTAATATCAGTTGTAAAAAACTGGACAGGAAACCAGAATCGGAGTTTTCGGATCTTGATTTCTGGAATACAGAAGCTGATCTGATGAATGCGGCCAACCGGATGTATCAACAGTTGATTGGTTTTTCTATTGATAACAGGGCCGATGATAATGTTAATCAGGGCGGCCTGAATACTGTCAGCAATGGAAATAGGGGGGTACCCGGAACCAGCGATGACTGGAGGGTTCCCTATCAGCAGATTTTCACAGCGAACAATATCCTGGAAAAAGGTACAAAGGCACAAGTAACAGATGCGGTAAAAAACCGGTATTTTGCTGAAGCACGTTTTTTCAGGGCTTATGCCTACTTTGCTTTGGTACAAAAGTATGGTGACGTACCTTTGCTTTTAAAAACGCTGGAAATCAACTCGCCAGAGCTATCTATGGCCCGTACAGCAAGGGCAACAGTTGTGCAGGCTATTTACGATGACCTTGACTTTGCAGCGGCTTGGCTACCTACAAGAGCGGCCCTGCCAACGGCACAATATGGAAGAGTAACCAAAAGTGCGGCATGGGCTTTAAAAGCAAGGGTAGGATTAAATGAAGGCACCAGGGGCAAATTCTTTGCTGCTGCTGATTACCAGAAAGACTTGCAAATAGCTATTGATGCTTCTGCATTGGTAATGGGACAAGGACACACCTTGTTTGCCAATTACCAGGGTTTATTCACACATGATGGAGAAGGACCAGCAAATACAGAAAATATTTTTGTAAAGTTATATGGTTTAACTGCGGCGCTGGGTCTAACCCATAACACATCGAGAGACCTGGAAAATGGCAGGATTGCACCAACACGTAACCTGATCCGTATGTTTTTATATAGAGATGGGTTGCCGGCTTTTAATACGGACAATACACCATCACCGGTGCGGTCTCCGCTTTTCGTAAATGAAAGAGACGAGCCTAGTTATAATACTATCCTGGATAACAGGGACCCGAGGATTACAACTTTGGTATACCGGGCCGGGGAACAGTCCTACCAAAGACCATGGGTGCCGGGTACCTCTCTGGGTTCAAGATCCGCTTTTGCAGCCAAGAAAGGATTTAATTCGGCCGACTGGACAACAAATAATAATTCTACAGTGCACAAGCAACTGATCCGCTATGCTGAGGTATTACTCATTAATGCAGAAGCTAAATATGAACTGAATGGTTCCATCAGTGATGCGGACCTGAACACAACGGTCAATGTCATCAGGACAAGAGCGGGAATGCCTGTCAGGTTAACCAATGCGTTTGTAGAGACCAACGGTTTAAGCATGCGCGAAGAAATCAGAAGGGAACGTACAGTAGAACTTTCACTGGAAGGCTTCCGCTATGGAGACCTTTTACGGTGGAAAACTGCTGAATCTGTGATGCCGAAGCCACTGCTTGGTGCAAAGTTTAATGCAGCTGAATGGGTTGGTACTATGCCTGCTTCACTGAACCTGAATGCAGATGGCATATTGGTTGTGGAAGATGCAAGTAAAAGAACATTTAATGTGGGAAGGGATTATTTATATCCTGTACCATTACAAGAAATCTCCCTGAGCGGAAATAATGTAACACAAAATCCGGGTTGGAATTAATGATAAGGAACATGAAAAATAGAAATATAATTTTAGCCTTTTTAGCAATGATCACAATTGCTTTTACTTCATGTGAAAAAGATGATCCAGCTGGTGTACCCGAATTTGATAATTATTTTTATGCGGGTTTTTTACCATGGAATAATACAGGTGTGGAGTCTGTAGTACGGACACAAACTACATTGGTTAAGTTCCCGGTAAAACTTAATTCCGCTGCTGAACATGACTTTGATGCGATTGCCCAATATACTTTAGTTACAACCGGCATCACCAACCCAGCGGTTGCGGGACAGGATTTTAATATTGTAGACCGAAGCGGCAATACGCTGCAACCTGCAAATGGTATTTACTCATTAAGCTTTCCAGGAGCAAAAGAAAAAGTAGATACGATCTATGTTAAGGTATTAAATAGTGCTGTTGCCGGAACAAGAAGGATACAAATCAATTTAGTAAAAAATACAACTCCACAATATACCGTTGGAACTTTCACGCAATCATATATTAGGTTTCTGGAAGTGAAATAACATTTTAAAAGCATAGATCTTGAATACATTTAGCCGATACTATAAATTACGTCTCTTCCTTTGTGCATCGCTTTGTAGTTTACAAAGCTTTGCACAAAATTTGCCCGCTAAGGTGACGAGCCTGAACGACCAGTGGAAGTTCAGCAAGGATAAAAATAATACCCCGCAGGGAGCCGGACTGGCCAGGCTGCCCTGGGAAAATATCAGGCTTCCCCATACCTGGAATGCAATGGATGTGCTGGACGACGAGCCGGGCTACTACCGTGGCGCAGGATGGTATAAACGAAAGCTGAAGACGGGACCTTCTTTTAAAGATAAACAATTGTTCATCAGCTTTAATGGTGCCGGACAGGAAACAGAAGTTTATGTCAATGGCCAGCTTGCAGGCAGGCATATTGGCGGCTATTCAAAGTTTATCATACCCATCAGCAAATGGCTGAATTACAACAATGATGAAATCAGTGTTAAGGTCAATAACCGCTTTAATGAAAATATCGCCCCGCTAACAGCAGATTTTACATTTTTTGGCGGGATCTATAGAAATGTAGAGCTGATTGTTTCTGGTCCTGTTCACTTTACAAAAAACGATTATGGAGCTTCAGGGATTTATATCAATACACCACAGGTCTCCAGCACCTCGG
>Ga0247813_10003196_pt1 | contig 10651 bp, 5 predicted proteins | sample UWRJL169409C1_FD_180719 | JGI IMG/M metagenome (GOLD analysis project Ga0247813, IMG submission 180719) | Plant litter microbial communities from Arlington Agricultural Research Station in Wisconsin, United States - UWRJ-L169-409C-1 | ecosystem: Environmental > Terrestrial > Plant litter >... | reverse complement strand
GAGGCGGATGCGCCACCCCAGCGTCCGTACCGCGATCCCCCGCGCATGGTGCAGGAGGTGCCGCGCGAAGACTACGAACGGCCTAATGACAGGGGCGACGTCGCTGCGCTCCCTGCCCCGCGTCCCGCATGGGAAGCGCGGCCGGTCAGCGCCGACGCGCGCAGCATCGGCCAGTCGACCTATGTCGTGCGACCCGGTGACACGCTACGCGGCGTCGCCGACCGCAGCGGTGCGAGCCTGGACGCGATCGCCCGCGCGAACGACCTCGAAATCCCCTACACGATCCGCACAGGCCAGCGCCTGACGATCCCCGCCGGCCGCTATCATCAGGTTCGCCGCGGCGAAACGGGGATCGCGATCGCCCGCGCGTACGGCGTCGAATGGTCGCGGATCGTCGCCGCCAACGCGCTGGTCGAACCCTATGTCCTGCGCGCTGACCAGCGGATCGTCATTCCCGGCGACCCCGGCACGAACCCGAACCGGGCCGACCGCGCCGCCGCCTTCCGCCTCGACATCGACGACATCCTGACCGGCGGCGAGCCAGCGCTCGCCAGCAACCAGGCGCCGGCGAAACCGACCGCGACGCCGAAACGCGTGCTGCCATCGAACGCCGTGGTGACCGCCCCGGTACGCCTCGCGAGCGGCGGCTTCCTGTGGCCGGTCGACGGCCGGGTCGTGAAGCGCTTCGGCTCGGGCGCGAGCGGCGAGCGCAACGATGGCATCAAGATCGCCGTGCCGCTCGCAACGCCGGTCCATGCGGCGGCGGACGGCGTGGTCGCCTATGTCGGCGACGGCATCGCCGCGCTCGGCGGACTGGTCATCGTCAAGCATGGCGGCGGCTGGACCAGCATCTATGGCCACGCGTCGAAACTACTCGTCCAGCGTGGTCAGGCGGTGAAACGCGGCCAGACGATCGCGCTGTCCGGCGACACCGGGTTCGCCGACCGCCCGGAAGTGCATTTCGAACTCCGCAAGGGCCGGACCCCGGTCGACCCGACGAGCCAGCTCCCGCGGACATAGGCAGCTCGCCCCTTCGCTGGGATGACGGAGCACGGCGTGCATGCTAACCGCCGCGGCATGACCTACCAGTCCGACCTGCTCACGACGCTCGCCACGCGCGGCTATGTCCACCAGATGACCGACGCGACCGCGCTCGATGCGCTCGCCGCCAAGCAGGTCGTGCCCGGCTATATCGGTTTCGATCCGACCGCGCCGTCGCTGCACGTTGGCAGCCTGGTCCAGATCATGCTGCTCCGCCGGCTCCAGCAGAGCGGCCACAAGCCGATCGTCCTGATGGGCGGCGGCACCGGCAAGATCGGCGATCCGAGCTTCAAGGACGAAGCGCGCAAGCTGCTCGGCGAAGACGGCATCAACGCCAACGTCGCGTCGATCAAGCGTATCTTCGAACGCTTCCTGACCTTCGGCGACGGCCCCACCGATGCGGTCATGCTCGACAACGCCGAGTGGCTCGACGCGCTCGAATACATCCCGTTCCTGCGCGAGGTCGGCCAGCATTTCTCGGTCAACCGCATGCTGGCGTTCGATTCGGTGAAGACGCGGCTCGACCGCGAACAGTCGCTCAGCTTCCTCGAATTCAACTACATGATCCTCCAGGCGTACGACTTCCTGGAACTGTCACGCCGCGCCGGGTGCCGCTTGCAGATGGGCGGATCGGACCAGTGGGGCAACATCGTCAACGGCATCGAACTCGCGCGCCGCATGGATTCGACCGAGGTCTACGGCATCACCACGCCGCTGATCACGACCGCCGACGGCGGCAAGATGGGCAAGACGATGTCGGGCGCGGTCTGGCTGCACGAGGACCAGCTGCCGCATTTCGACTACTGGCAGTTCTGGCGGAACACCGACGACCGCGACGTCGGCCGGTTCCTGCGGCTGTTCACCGACCTGCCGCTCGACGAGATCGCGCGGCTGGAAGCGCTGGAAGGGGCGGAGATCAACGCCGCCAAGATCGTCCTCGCCAACGAAGCGACCGCGATGTGCCGCGGGCGTGACGCCGCCGAACAGGCCGCCGAGACCGCGCGGAAAACCTTCGAGGAAGGCGCGTCGGGCGATGCGTTGCCGAGCTTCGCGGTTGCGGGCGGTACGATCGGCATCGTCGAGGCTCTGGTCGGCTTGGGCTTCGTCGCGTCCAACGGCGAGGCCCGGCGCAAGATCGCCGAGGGCGCGGTCCGCGTCGATGGCGAACCGTCACGCGAACCGACGGCGACGATTTCCGTCGAAGCGCCGGTGCGTCTGAGCCTCGGCAAGAAGCGGCACGGGCTGCTAACCCCCGGTAATTAGACACCTTCGCGGCATGGACAACGCCGCGTTAAGCATGACCGTTCTCCGCTGGTTCATTCCGCTCCCCTACCACCGGCATGGGGTAATCGAGCGGGAATGACGATGGTGGCGAGCCAGACGGCGACAGCGAACAGGGATGCACGCGGCGCGCCGCGTGACGAGGTTATGCATCGCACGCGCGCCACTGCAGCCGATGGCGCCGCGATGAAGCTGGTCATCGTCAACATCTCGTTCAGCGGGTTGATGGCGCGGTGCGATAGCGGTCCCGACGTCGGCGAACGCCTCGCCGTTCAGCTGCCGCTCCTCGGAGCCGTGCCCGCGACCGTGCGCTGGGTGCTTGGCGGCCGTATCGGCTGCGCGTTCGACGACATCATCCCGCTCGCCGACTATTACGGCATGCTGTCGACGCTGTCGCGCGCGGCCTGATCACCCCGACCTGAGCAGCGCCACCCCGGCATCGCGGTCGAACAGATACAGCGCGGTCCGCGCCGCCTGCCCCCGTGGCCCCTCCAGCCCGCCGTCGCGATCGATCAGCAGCCGTGCGTCGTCGTGCGCGCATTGCAGCAGGTCGGCCATCATCTCGGGTGTTGCCAGCCGGAACGCCATCTCGCCAGACTGCTTCGTGCCGAGCAGTTCGCCAGCTCCACGCAAGCGTAGATCCTCCTCGGCGATGCGGAAGCCGTCATTGGTCTCGCGCATCAGGGCGAGCCGCGCGCGCGACGTTTCGCTTAGCGAGGACCCGCGCATCAACAGGCAGATCGACCGCCCGGTGCCGCGCCCTACCCGTCCGCGCAGCTGGTGCAGCTGGGCAAGACCGAAGCGGTCGGCATGCTCGATCACGATCAGCGTTGCGTTGGGCACGTCGACACCGACCTCGATCACCGTCGTTGCAACCAGCACGGACGTGCGCGCGGCGGAGAACTCGGCCATCACCGCGTCCTTCTCCGCCGGCTTCATACGGCCGTGGACCAGCGCGATCTTGTCGCCGAAACGCGCGCGCAGCGTTTCCGCGCGCATCTCCGCAGCGGCAAGGTCGCTCTTCTCGCTTTCCTCGACCAGCGGGCACACCCAATAGGCCTGGCCGCCGTCCGCGAGATGTCGGCCGAGCGCGTTGACCACGTCGTCGAGCCGGTCCTCCGAGATTACCCGCGTCTCGATCGGCTGGCGGCCCGGCGGCATCTCGTCGAGGCGGCTGACGTCCATCTCGCCGTACTGCGCGAGCGTCAGCGTGCGCGGGATCGGCGTCGCGGTCATCGCGAGCAGATGCGGTGGGGCGACACCCTTCGCCTGCAGAGTCATCCGCTGCGCCACGCCGAAGCGGTGCTGCTCGTCGACCACCACCAGCGCGAGGTCCTTGTAGCCGACCGCGTCCTGGAAGATCGCGTGCGTGCCGACCAAGATGTCGATCTCGCCGCTCGCCAGCGCCATGAGCGTCGCTTCCCGCGCGCGTCCCTTGTCGCGGCCGGTCAACACGCCGACGTTGATCGGCAGCCCGCCGAGCAATTTCCGCAACGTCTCGTAATGCTGGCGCGCAAGGATCTCGGTCGGCGCGAGCATCGCTGCCTGCGCACCCGCCTCGACCGCGACCAGCATCGCCATCGCCGCGACGAGCGTCTTGCCCGACCCGACGTCGCCCTGCAGCAGCCGCAGCATCGGTGCGGTCTGCGCCAAATCGCCCTCGATCTCCGCCACCGTCCGCGATTGCGCGCCGGTCAGCGTGTAGGGCAGGTCGAGCATCGCCCGCAGACGCCCGTCGCCGTGCAGCGCCCGCCCCCGCCGTTTCCGCGTATCGGCGCGGACCAGCGTCATCGCCAGCTGGTTGGAGAACACCTCGTCATACGCCAGCCGTTCGCGCGCCTTCGCATCCGACGGGTCAGCATGAATCCGCGCCAGCGATTCATGCCATCCCGGCCATTCGCGCTTCGCCTTCAGCCCCGGCTCGATCCATTCGGGCAGGTCGGGCGCGCGCGCTACCGCCTGCGCTGCCAACGCCGCCAGCCGTCGCGACGACAAGCCCTCCGACAGCGGATAGATCGCCTCACGCTCGGGCAACGCCTCGTCGGGCTCGGCCAGCTCGGGATGGACGATCTGCAGCTCCTGGCCATATTGGTCGAGCCGGCCCGACACCCGCTTCGCCTCGCCGATAGGCAGCAGCTTCTTCGCCCAGCCCGAACTGCCGCCGAAGAAGACGAGCGCGACGTAGTTGCCGTGCATGTCGGTCGCCTGCACCCGCGTCGGCCCTCGCCCCGCGCTCGACCGATGCTCGCGCGGTGTCAGCGTGATCGTGATCATCCGCCCCGCATCGCTCGCCATCAGCTCGGTCCGCGCCACGCGATCGACATATCCAGTCGGCAGATGGAACGCGACGTCGACCACGCGTGCGAGCCCCAGCCGGTCGAGCGGCTTGGCAAGCGCAGGCCCCACCCCCTTCAGGACGATGGATTCGGCGAACAGCGGATTGAGGATTTCGGGGCGCATGACTATCTGCGTCCTATAGCCCAGCCGACGACCGCTTCTAGTGGTCGCCGGCTTACTGGCGTTGGAGATACGATGGATTACGAGACCCGCCTCAAGCGACTGGCCTTTCGCAGCTCGCACCGCGGCACGCGCGAGGCCGACATGATGATCGGCGGGTTCTTCGCGACGCACGGCCGCACCTGGACCGCAGAGCAGCTCGACTGGTTCGAGGCGCTGCTGGAGGAACAGGATGTCGACATCATGGGCTGGGCGATCGGATCGATCGTATGCCCGCCCGAATGGGACGGGCCGATGATGCAGGCGATGCGCGACATCGATTACGTGACGGTCGTGAAGTAACGATTCTGCGCCCCTCCCTGGAAGGGAGGGGTTGGGGGTGGGTCGGCCGCTTGGCGACTGCGGCACTCGCCCCACCCCAACCCACCCCCAGCCCCTCCCTTCCAGGGAGGGGGGAGTTCGAATGCCAGACCTCAAGACGATCCTTACCGCGCAAGCACCGCTGACCCTCGCCGGCGTGCCGACCGGTTTCCAGCCGTCGCTGCTCGCCGATCTGGCGCGCGCAGCGAAGACCCGCGCGGTGTTCGTCGCGCCCGACGAATCGGCGATGCGCGCGATCGCGTCGACCGCGGCGTTCTTCGCGCCCGACCTGGAGATCGTCCAGTTCCCGGCCTGGGACTGCCTGCCCTACGACCGCGCCTCGCCCACCCTGCGCGTGATGGCCGAGCGTATCGCCGCGCTCTACCGGCTGCAGGGCAAGACCAGCGGCCCTCAGCTGCTGCTGACGACCGCCAACGCCGCGACGCAGCGCGTACTGACCCCGTTCCGCGTCCGCCAGCTGGTCGCGCGGCTTGCCCCCGGCGAACGGATCGGCCGCGACAAGCTGGCCACGCTGCTCCAGGCGAACGGTTACGTCCGCACCGACACGGTCCACGATCAGGGCGAATACGCCGTGCGCGGCGGCATCGTCGACCTGTACCCTTCGGGCGAGGATCAGGCGCTGCGGCTCGACTTCTTCGGCGACGAAATCGAATCGGTCCGCACCTTCGACGCGCAGGACCAGCGCACCACCGGCCGCATCGATGGCTTCGTGCTGCTCCCGGCATCCGAAGCCCTACTCGACGAGGACCAGGTCAAACGCTTCCGCAGCCGCTACCGCGAGACGTTCGGCGCCACCGCGACTGGCGATCCGCTGTACCAGGCGGTCTCGGAAGGCCGCCGCATGGCGGGCATGGAGCACTGGCTGCCGCTGTTCGAGGAGAAGATGGCGACGCTGTTCGACCATCTCGGGCAGGACGACGTCATCGTCCGCGACACCGGCGTCGCCGCAGCGGCGGAATCGCGGTTCGATTCGATCGCCGACTATTACGAGAACCGCAAGCGCGCCGAGGCCGCGCAGCCGGGCAGCTTTCGACCGCTGGTCGCGAAATCCCTCTACCTCGACGCGAAGGAATGGGCGGCCGGACTTGCCGTCACCCACGCGCACGTCACGACGCCGTTCCACGAACCCGACAGCGCCACGGTGCTCGACTTCGGCGTCGACGGCCCACGCGATTTCGGCCCTGAACGCGCTGCGCAGAGCAACGTCTACGAATCGGTCGTCGATCACCTGTCGAAACTGCGGAAGCTCGGGCGGAAGCCGATCCTCGCCAGCTATTCGATCGGCGCGCGCGAACGGCTCGGCAATCTGCTCGCCGACCACGGACTGAAGGGCGGCAAGCACGCCGAAACCTGGCAGGAAGCGCTTGGTGTTGCGGACACGGCCAAGACCGCCGGCGTCGCGCTGGTCGTGCTGCCGCTCGACCACGGCTTCACCGCGCCGGGCATCGCCGTCCTCACCGAGCAGGACATGCTCGGCGACCGTCTGGTCCACCGCAAGAAGCGCAAGAAATCCGCCGACGCGTTCCTCGCCGAACTGGCAACGCTCACGCCCGGCGACCTCGTGGTCCACATGGATCACGGGATTGGCCGCTACGAGGGGCTGACCTCGATCCCGGTCGGCCAGTCGCCACACGACTGCGTCGCGCTCAGCTATGCCGGCGGCGACAAGCTGTACGTACCGGTCGAGAATATCGACGTCCTTTCGCGCTACGGCTCGTCGGAAGAGGGCGCGACGCTCGACCGTCTCGGCGGCGAGGCGTGGCAGCGTCGCAAGTCGAAGATGAAGGAGCGCATCCGCGAGATCGCGGGTGAACTCATCGCCACCGCGGCCGAGCGTGCACTCCATCCCGGCGACGTGCTCGAACCCGATCCGAGCGGCTATCCCAGCTTCGTCGATCGCTTCCCGTACGAGGAGACCGACGACCAGGATCGCGCGATCGACGACGTGCTCGGCGATCTGGCGGCGGGCAAGCCGATGGACCGGCTGATCGTCGGCGACGTCGGCTTCGGCAAGACCGAGGTCGCGTTGCGCGCCGCGTTCGTCGCGGCGATGGGCGGCAAGCAGGTGGCGGTCGTCTGCCCGACGACATTGCTCGCGCGCCAGCACTACAATAATTTCGTCGCCCGCTTCGAAGGCTTCCCGATGAACATGGGCCGCCTGTCGCGGCTGGTCACCGCCAGCGAGGCGAAGGCGACGCGGGAAGGGCTGGCGGACGGCACGATCGACGTCGTCATCGGCACGCATGCGCTGTTGGCGAAGACGATCGACTTCAAGCGCCTCGGCCTCGTCATCGTCGACGAGGAGCAGCGCTTCGGCGTTACCCATAAGGAACGACTGAAGGGCCTGCGCGCCGACGTCCACATGCTGACGCTGACCGCGACGCCGATCCCGCGCACGCTGCAGATGGCGATGTCGGGCATTCGCGAACTGTCGGTGATCCAGACCCCGCCGGTCGATCGCCTCGCCGTGCGCACCTATATCATGCCGTTCGACCCGGTCGTGCTGCGCGAGGCACTGCTGCGCGAACATTACCGCGGCGGGCAGAGCTTCGTCGTCACGCCACGCGTCGCCGACCTGCCCGACATCGAGGATTTCTTGCGCGAGCAGGTGCCTGAGATCCGCTTCGTCGTCGCGCACGGCCAGATGTCGCCGACCGAGGTCGAGGAGCGCATGTCGGCGTTCTACGACAAGAAGTTCGAGGTGCTGGTTTCGACCACGATCATCGAGAGCGGCATCGACATCGCGTCGGCCAACACGATGATCGTCCACCGCGCCGACCGCTTCGGCCTCGCCCAATTGTACCAGCTGCGCGGCCGCGTCGGCCGGTCCAAGACCCGCGCTTACGCCTATCTCGTCACCCCGCCCGAGCGACAGATGACGACGACCGCGGAAAAGCGGCTGAAAGTGCTGTCCGACCTCGACTCACTGGGCGCGGGTTTTCAGCTTGCCAGCCATGATCTCGACATCCGCGGTGCCGGCAACATGCTCGGCGACGAACAGTCGGGGCACATCAAGGAGGTCGGCTTCGAACTCTACCAGGCGATGCTGGAGGAGGCGATCATGGATGCCAAGTCGGGCGGCCTGGCGTCGAACCGCCCGCGCGACTTCTCGCCGCAAATCACGGTCGACGCGCCGATCCTGATCCCCGAGGAGTACGTCCCCGATCTCGACCTGCGGATGGGGCTGTACCGCCGCCTCAACGAGCTCGAACAGGGCCAGGAGATCGAGGCGTTCGCCGCCGAGATGATCGACCGCTTCGGCCCCCTGCCCGACGCCACCGACAATTTGATCCGCGTCATCGAGATCAAGCTGAACGCGAAAAAGGCGTGCGTGTCGAAGATCGACGTCGGTCCGAAGGGCGTGCTGGTCTCGTTCCACAACGACACGCCGCCGAACATCGAGAAGCTGCTCGCCTATGTCGAGCGCCTCAACGGCGTCGCGCGGCTGCGGCCCGACAGCAAGCTGGTCCTGCAACGCGCCTGGGGCGACCCGAAGGCGCGGCTCCACGGCGCGCTGCAGCTGTCCAAGGGGCTGGCGAAGGCGGCGGGGTAGCAACCTGCCTAAACTTCCGTCATCCCAGCGAAGGCTGGGATCTCAAGTGGCAAGGACGGAACAGAAGCCGCGAGAGACCCCAGCCTGCGCTGGGGTGACGGAATGAAAGGCTCGTCCTTGCAAAGATGAAGGCGTTACCGCCCCATCAACTCCACCAAGGCCGCCTCGTCGACCGGTTCCGACAACAGGAACCCCTGGTACAGACTGCATCCACCCGCCGCGAGCAGGTGGAGTTGCGCCGGCGTCTCGACCCCCTCGGCAATGACCGCCAGCCCGAGCGATCGCGCCATCGTGATCGCGCCCGCCACCACCACCCGGTCGCGCGCCGATCCGTCGATGTCGCGCACCAGCGACTTGTCGATCTTGACGTAATCGAGCGGCAGCGACTTGAGATAGGCAAGGCTGGAATAGCCCGTCCCGAAATCGTCAATCGCGACGCGACACCCAGCCCCGCGCAGTTCCGCGAGCAAAGCGGACGCAGCCGCCAAATCTTCGATCAGCCCCGTCTCGGTGATTTCGACGGTCAGCCGCCCGCGCGGAAACCCGCTGGCATCGACCCGAGCGAGGAACAGCGCAGCAAAGCCCGGCCGCGTGATATCCGCGGCGCTCAAATTCAGTGAGACCCGCAACGTGCCGAGTATTTCGGGCCATGCGGTCGCGCGCGCCAGCACGAGCTGCTGGATATGATCCGACAGCGCGATCCCCAGGTCGGCGCGATCCGCCGCCGCGAACAGCGCATCGGCGCCGAGCGGACCCAGCTTCCGATGGTTCCACCGCGCCAGCGCTTCGACTCCGGTAATCTGCCCGCTGGCGATCTCGACCTGCGGCTGGAAGCGGATGTCGATCTCGTCGAGTTCGATCGCGTGATGCAGGTCGATCGCCAGCGTCTCCAGCGGCACCACGCCGTCGGGCGACGCGATGTGGAGCATCGCCCCGTCGCTCGCCTTCGCGGCCGCCAGCGCCTCGCTCGCCCGTCGCAGCAGCGCCGCGGCATCGTCGCCGGGCTGCGCCTCCGCCACGCCGAACCGGCAGCCCAGCACCGCCAGCGCATCGGCCACCGCGAACGGCCGCGCCAACGCCGCATCCAGCGCGGTGATCGCGCGCGTCACCGCCGCATGCTCCGCCTCGGCGACCAGCACGAATTCCGCGCCACCCAGCCGCGCGACCATCGCCGCGGTCCCCAGATGCTCGTGAGCGACAGCATCCGCCCGCCGCACCGCCGCCTCGATCAGTGCATCGACCGCCGGCCGGCCATGCGCCGCGTTGACGATGTCGAGCCGCGACAGTGATACCAGTATCGCCGCCATCGGCTGATCGCCGTGCAGTCGTTCGTCGATCCAATTTCGCGCATCGTCGGCGTCGCGGTCGTGCCGCCAGCCGCCCGGAACCACGCGCCGCTCGACCGCCGCCCCCGCGGCGCGTGCCGCATGCCGCCCGGCGAACCGCAGCGCCTGGACGAGTTCGTCCGCGCCGACCGGATCGACGACAAACTGCGTCGCGCCTGAGTTGAAGAATGCGCCGATCGCCGCTACGTCCTCGCGAGACACGAGTACCAGCAACGCATCGCCGTTCGCCGCGATCGTGCCGCCAAGCGCGCGGACCGCCGCCAGTCCTGGATCTAGCGCGCCCCGCGCGTCCACCACCGCGACCGACGCGCCACTTGCCAGATACGCCGCGACGATGTCATCCGCGTTGGCGCGAACGTCCACTCGCCACCCCGCACCCGCGGCAATTCGCGCGATCTCGTCGGCGCCACGGAACGATACCGCGAACAGCGACGTTCCCGCAGCGATGTCATCAAATTCTATCGCACCCTCACCCATCGGTGCGAGCCTAGCCGCCGCATTGCCCCTCGCCAATGCAGGAATGCACTTGTCGCCCGCCCCCGGGCACCTTAGCTCCGACGGTATGGATACCGTTGCCACCTCGACCGAAAAA
>Ga0247813_10003195_pt1 | contig 10651 bp, 12 predicted proteins | sample UWRJL169409C1_FD_180719 | JGI IMG/M metagenome (GOLD analysis project Ga0247813, IMG submission 180719) | Plant litter microbial communities from Arlington Agricultural Research Station in Wisconsin, United States - UWRJ-L169-409C-1 | ecosystem: Environmental > Terrestrial > Plant litter >... | reverse complement strand
GTCCTACCAGAAGCAGCTCATCGGCCGGGCCATCGACCTCACCCAGATGTTCCCCACAGTGGCCTCGATGAAGAACGGCGCGGACATCCGCTTGGCCGTCGACGTCGTCGAAGACCTGTTCCGCCTGCCGGACATCACCCACATCGTGATCGTCGCCGGGGACTCCGACTACATCGCGCTGGCCCAGCGCTGCAAGCGGCTCGGGCGGCGGGTGGTCGGCGTCGGCGTCGCCGGATCGACGAGCACCTCTCTAGCGGATGCCTGCGACGAGTTCAAGAGCTACGACGACCTCCCGGGGCTGGACGACGAGAGCGAGGCGATCGAACTCGTCGCGATAGAGCCGGTTCCGGCACCGGTCCACACCGCGGAGAACAAGACCGGCTCGGAGCAGGCTGCGACCGTCAGTCAGAGCTCCCAGCGCGCGGCGAACCAGCTCTTCATCAGGGCCCTCCGGCTCATGCACGACAAGACGGACGACGAGTGGCTGCAGAGCTCGGCGGTGAAGAGCCAGATGCGACGGATCAGTCCGTCGTTCAACGAGAAGACCCTGGGCTTCGCATCGTTCTCCGCCTTCGTGAAAGACAAGAAGAGCATCGCCGAGATGAGAGAGGACGGTCTGCTGCGCTACATCCGGCTGCGTCCCTCGTACCGGGCGACGCCGCAGCAGTAGAATTCCGGCACCCGCGAACGAAGGAGCTTCAGATGGTGCCCGAGATCAACTACTGGGCCGTGATCCTCGCCACGCTGTCGAGCATGGTGGTCGGCTCGATCTGGTACACGCCGAGGGTGTTCGGCAACTACTGGATGAAGGCCGCCGACATCACCCCGTCGGGGAACTCCCGCGACGCGATCCGGCCGATCGCCGTGACGCTCGTGGTGAGCTTCGTCACCGCCTGGGTGCTTGCCGGCGCCGCATTCATCTCCTGGGACTTCTACGGCGGCAGCTTCTTCGTCAACTCGCTGCTGACCGCGCTCATCCTCTGGGCCGGATTCACCGCGGCGCGCTTCATCACGCACGACGCCTTCGACGGCAGGCCGACCGGCCTCACGGTGCTGAACGTGGCCCACGAGCTGGTGACGATCGTGATCATGGCGATCATCATCGGGGTGTGGCCGGCGTAGCGACCGCCCCGGCCGGCCCGCGCCCGCGACGGACCGGCCGGCCCGCGCCTGACGCGGACCGGCCTCCGACGTCAGCCCGCGAGTCGCACCCGCGCCGCGTCCTTCGCCGCGTCGTCGATCAGCTCGGCGACCGCGCCCGGATGCGAGATCATCGCCACGTGCGAGCTCTCGATCTCCACGGTCCGGGAGCCGGCGCGGGCCGCCATGACTCGTTCCGCCTCGGCGGGGATCGTGCGGTCGTTCGACGAGACCAGGTACCAGCTCGGGATGGTGCGCCAGGCCGGCACCCCGGAGGGCTGCCCGAGCGTGGCGATCGCGGCCGGGCGCTGTGTCGAGGCGAGAGCCGCGGCATCCGCTTCGGGAAGGTCCGCGCAGAACAGTTCCGTGAAGAACGCGGGGTCGATGTACGCGTCGGCGTCGCCCTCGGGCGCGCCCGGGTAGGGCCGCGGCAGGATGTGCGCCGGCAGGGCCGAGTGGCCGCCGCCGAGCGCGATCGCGGCGACGACCGGCTCGCCCTCCTCGAGCGCGAAGCCGTTGATGTAGACGAGGGAGACCACGTTCTCCAGGTCGGTGGCCGCATTCGTGATCACCGCGCCGCCGTAGGAGTGCCCGACCAGCACGATCGGCCCCTCGATGGTAGAGAGGAAGGTACGGATGTACTCGGAGTCGCCGGGCAGGCTGCGCAGCGGGTTCGGCGGCGCATAGGTTGTGTAGCCCTTCTGCTGCAGCAGTTTGATCGGCTCGGTCCACCCGGACGCGTCGGCGAACGCGCCGTGGACGAACACGATGCTGGGCATGGCTGAGGGGTCTGACGTCATGGTTCTCTCCTAGTCGGCTGGCGTGGGTGGCACGGTGCGTGGAGCTGAATGCCCCCGACCGTACTCGCGTGACAGATTCTCCGGAAGGGGTTCCGCGGGGCGCCGATACGGGTTCCGCGGGGCGAATGCAAGGCCTCGGTGGCCCGTCGGCGCCGACGTACATTGAGCCAATGCCCCTCGACTCCCCTGGCTCCCGCGCGTGATCGGGTACTACGCGCACCATCGCGGGGCTGGACACGTGCACCGCGCCCTCACCATGGCCGCGCAGCTGCACGAGCCGGTGACGGTCCTGTCGTCGAGCCCGCCGCCGCCCGGCTACACCGGCCGCTGGGTGCTGCTCCCCCTCGACCACGGCGACGGCGACTCCGAGCCGGGCAGCGACGCCGCCGCGAACGGCTCGCTGCACTGGGCGCCACTGCGATCGCGCGGGCTGACCCAGCGGATGGCGACCATCTCGGCGTGGATCGCCGCCGCGGCCCCCTCGGCCTTCGTCGTCGACGTCTCGGTGGAGGTCGCGCTGCTCGCCCGGCTGCACGGCGTTCCCGTGGTCACGATGGCACAGCCCGGCGACCGCGCCGACGCGCCGCACACCCTCGGCTACCGCGCGTCCAGCGCGATCATCGCCGCCTGGCCGCCGAGCGTGGACCCGCTGCAGGTCGAAGCGGATGTCGCGTCCCGCGTCGAGCGCGTCGGCGCGATCAGCCGCATCCGTACGCAGGGCACCGCGGCCGCGCGCATCCCGAACACCGTCGCCGTCCTCGGCGGCTTCGGCGACCGCGGTGTGAGCAGGCTCGCCACACTGGTCGCGGACGCACGAGCCGCCCTGCCCGGAACGATCTGGACGACCCTCCGCGGTGCGAGCGAGACCGAGGTGGCACGGGCGCTGCGCACGAACGCGCTGGTGATCGCGCACTGCGGGCAGAACGCGCTCGCGGAGATCGCCGCCTCGCGCATCCCCGCGATCATCGTGGCCGAGGACCGCCCGCACGACGAGCAGCGGGCGATGGCCGCCGCCCTCGCCGGAAGCGGCGCGCCGGTCACCGTGCTCGACCGCGCACCGCACGACTGGGCGCGGGTGGTGGCCGCGACCACCGCGCTCGACGGCGGCGCCTGGGCGGAGTGGGTGGACGGGCGCGCCGCGGAGCGCGCCGCAGCGATCGTCGCCCGGGTCGCGTCCGGAGCGTCGCCTGCCGCGGCGGAGCAGGCAGACGGTAGGCCCGCGCAGTCCGCAGCAGCGGAGAGCCTCCACGCGGACGGAAGTCCCGCGCATCCCGGCGGCACGCGACCGCACGCGCCCCAGACCGGCGGCGCCGACCTCGGCGACCACGACGAGGGCGCCGCGTGAGAACCGCCGTCATCACGATCGCCTCCGGCCGCCACCGGCACCTCGAGCGCCAGCACGCGGCGCTCGGCCGGTCGACCCTCGCCCCGGACGACTACCTTGTGGTCGCCATGAACGATCCCCTGCTGCTCGACTGGCGCCCCCGCGGCGCCCCGCACCCGGAGATCGCCGCGCTGGACACGACCGGGCACCTCCCGCTCGCCGCCGCCCGCAACCTCGGGGCGCGGCTGGCGATCGAGCGCGGCGCCGAGCTGCTCGTATTCCTCGACGTGGACTGCCTGCCGGAGCCGCGCCTGCTCGAGCACTACGCCCGGGCCGCCGCGGAGCACCCGGACGCACTGCTCACCGGGGCGGTCGGCTACCTCCCCGCCACCACCGACTACGACGACCCGGGCAGCTGGGCCGGCCGCGCCACGGTGCACGGCTTCCGGCCGCGCCCCGCGGACGGCGCGGTGGAGTCGGGACCGCACGAGCTCTTCTGGTCGCTGTCGTTCGCCGCGACATCCGCTCTCTGGCAGCATGTCGGCGGATTCGACGAGGGCTACTCCGGCTACGGCGGCGAGGACACCGACTTCGGGCTGGTCGCGCGCGACCGCGGCATCGACGTGCTCTGGGTCGGCGGCGCGACCGCCTACCACCAGCACCACCCCACGGCGGACCCGCCCGTGCAGCATCTCGACGACATCCTCGCCAACGGCGCGCGCTTCGCCGGGCGCTGGGGCTTCTGGCCGATGCGCGGCTGGCTCGACGCCTTCGAGCAGCGCGGGCTCGTCACACTCGACCCGGCGACGGGACACTACAGCAGAACGGAACCGGCCTCGTGAGAATCGCCCTCCTCAGCCACATGCACCACCCCATCTCCGAGCCCTACCAGGGCGGAACGGAGGCGCACACCGCGATGCTCGCCGACGCGCTCGTCGCCCGCGGCCACGACGTGACCCTCTACGCGAAGGAGGGTTCCGTGTCGACGGCGACGGTGCATCCGCTCGTCCCGGCGAAGTTCGAGTTCGTCAACCTGGCGAGCCCGCGCGTGCGCAAGCAGCAGCGCGGCTTCCTCGCCGAGTCGGTGCACCACAGCATCGAGCTGATCCGCGCTGGCGGGTTCGACGTGGTGCTCAACAACTCGCTCAGCTCGCTGCCGTACAGCCAGATGGACGACCTCCCGATGCTGACGGTGCTGCACACGCCGGCGAACCTCGACGACGTGACCCGGATCGTGGAGGGTCGCGGCTGGGCGCCGAGCCCGCTGCACCGCTGGGTGACGGTGTCGGAGAGCAACGCGCTCGACTGGCGGCGGATGCTGCCGGAAGTGGGGGTGGTGCACAACGGCATCCACCTCGACCGCTGGCGGTCGTCGGCGACGCCCCGGCCGGGCGTGGCCGTGTGGGCGGCGCGCATCACGCGCGAGAAGGGCCTGCACCTCGCGATCGACGCCGCCCGCGCCGCGGGCATGGAGTTCGAGTTCGCCGGCCCGATCTCGCGCGCCGACTATTTCGAGGAGCAGATCGCTCCGCGACTGGGGGCGGATGTCCGCTACCGCGGCCACCTGAGGCACGGCGAGCTCGCCGACTTCTTCGGATCCGGCTCGGTGTTCGTGGCGTCGCCGCTGTGGGCGGAGCCCTTCGGGCTGTCCGTGGTGGAGGCGCTCGCCAGCGGCACTCCGGTGGCCTCATTGCCGTACGGCGCCGCGCGCGAACTGATCGGCCCGCTCGCCGGGGCGATCGCCGGGTCCGACGACGTGGCGGCGTTGGCGGATGCGATCTTCCGCGCCGCCCGGGTGGACCGGCACGACGCGCGCGCCGCGGCGGGGCGCTTCGGCTTCGACACCATGATCGACGGCTACGAGGCCGTGCTGCGGGACCTGGTGGGGATGGGCGTCGGCGAGGTGGAGCGCACGGTGTGAGTGCGCCTGCCCGGGCTACAGCTGGAGCTGGCTCGACACCGGGGTGAAGTGCACGACCTCGGGGAACGGATCGTAGAAGCGGTGCAGCAGCGCGCGCCACTCGTCGTAGGCGGCAGAGCCGCGGAACCCGTTCTGGTGCGCGTCGAGGGAGTCCCAGCCCACCAGGAGCAGGTACTCGCCCGGCCGCTCGACGCCGCGCGCGAGCCGGAGGTCGCGGAATCCGGGCGAGCGCGCGATGATCCGCTGCGCCGCGGCGAAGGCGGCCTCGAACTCCGCCTCACGGCCGGGGATCACGGGAAGCACGGCCTGCTCGAGCACGCCGGGGTCGGCGTCGGGCTGGGGCTCGTGCCGGGGTATCGGCGCGGGCGCGGGGTCTGGCTCCGACTCCGGCTCCTCCAGATAGACCGAGCCGGTCAGGCCGCAGCCGAGTTCCGCCAGTCGCGCGACCGTCTCCGCCGAGAAGGCGAAGCTCCCGTGCTCGCTGTCCGCGAACCCGGTGTAGCCGATCTCGGTGTCGTAGTCGGCGCGGAGCCGGGCCAGCGCCGGGGCCGCGCCCCGCAGCATCCGCACCAGCACGTCGAGCCGGGAGTCCTCAGCCGAGCCGGCGTCGGCGGGCGGCGCGTCGAGGATCCACCCGGAGCTGGCGCGCACGAGCCCGCGGCCGAAGCGGTCGCCCCGCTCGTAGCTGCGGCTGGGCTCAAGGCCGAGCACCGCGGAGACGTCGGCTGCCGGGTGCGTCTCGCTGTGGATCGCGAGCGAGGCCCTGTCGGAAGTGATCACTCTCGCCACGCTAGCGGATGCCGCGTGCCACACTCGGATCATGAGCGCTGAGACGATCCACGGGTACACGGCGGAGCAGGTGCGGGCGGCGGAGGTCCCCGGGCTGGAGCGGGGCGAGCCGCTGATGCAGCGCGCGGCGGCCGGGCTGGCCGCCGCGGTGCGCACGGTGCTCCCCGACGACGGCGGGGTCGTGCTGGTGCTGGCCGGCTCCGGCAACAACGGCGCCGACGCGATGTTCGCCGCGGCCGAGCTCGCGGGCGGCGGCCCTCGAGGCGCGGACGACGATCGCTTCGGCGGTGACAGCGACGACGGCCACGGCAGCGACGGCAGCGACGGCAGCGACGGCAGCGACGGCAGCCTCCCAGGGGTCGGCAGAATCGACGAACCGGAAGAATCCGGCCAGTCCGACGACACCCCTGGCACCGGCGGCCCGGCCGGGGGCGGCGTCAGCGTCGCCATCGTCCCGACCGGGGACCGCCTGCACCCGGAGGCCCTCGCCGCCGCGCTGGAGGCGGGCGCCCGGCTGTTCGACGCGGCTGAGGCTGCAGCACTCGCCGCCGCGGCCGACGTGGTGATCGACGGCATCACCGGAACCGGCAGCAGCGGCAGCGCGGCGCTGCGCGGCCCGGCGCGCGACATCGTCGCCGCGGTGCTCCCGGCGCTGATGGAGAACGAGCAGGCCTACGTGGTGGCGGTCGACATCCCGAGCGGTGTGAACCCCGACGACGGAACCGTTCCCGACCCGCTCGTGCTGCCCGCCGACATCACCGTGACCTTCGGCGCCCGCAAGGCCGGCCTGCTGATCGCGCCGGGATCCGAGCTGGCGGGCGACGTGCGGCTGGTGGACATCGGCCTCGGGGCCGAGTACGCCGCGATGCGACCCGCGGTGAGCGTCGACGCGAGCTGACGCACTCAGCCGGCCGCGGCATCCGTGGCTGTAATCTGCGAGCTATGACGACCTCAGTCGTGGGCCTCGTACCCCACCCCACGAAGAACATCGACGCCTCCATCGACACGATCGTTCGCTGGGCTCAGCAGCAGGGCGTGACCCTGCTCGCGGTCGCCGGCGACGCCGCTCCCCGGCGCGAGAGCATCGCGCTGGTGACGGCCGAGCGGTTCGCCGCCGACGTCGACGCCCTCGTCGCACTCGGCGGCGACGGCACCATGCTCGGCGCCATGCGCATGTCCGCGGACCGGCCGGTCCCCGTGCTCGGCGTGAACTACGGCAATCTCGGATTCCTCGTCGAGGTGCAGCCCGCCGACCTGGAGGCCGCGCTCGAGCGGGTGCGCACCGGCGACTTCCAGATCGAGCCGCACCACGCCCTCGAGGTCTCCCTCAACGACGACGGCGTGCTGCGCACCCTGCTGGCGTTCAACGACTTCACCGTGGCCAGGCGCCCGGGCGGCGGTGTGGTCTCCGCCGACCTCGAGGTGGACGGAACGGCCTTCGGCTACTACAAAGCGGATGCGCTGGTGATCGCGACCGCGGCCGGCTCGACCGCCTACAACTACGCGGCGGGCGGGCCCATCCTGTCGCCGGGTGTCGCGGCGTCGGTCGTCACACCGGTGGCGCCGATGTCGGGCATCAGCCGCGCCGTGGTGCTGGGCGCCGACGAGGCCATGCACCTGAGGATCGGGGCGGGGACCCGCTCGGCCGCGGTCGAGCTCGACGGCCTCGTGGTGGCGGAGATCTCCGAGGGCAGCGAGATCGGCGTGCGGCTGCTGCGCGACGCGGGCATGGTGATCCGGCTCGACTCGAGGCGGCACGCCAGCAGCGGCCTGATCAAGCTCAGCCTGCTCGACCTGCCGCTGCGGTCCGGCCAGCTGAAGGAGTTCGTGCCGGCCGAGCTGCGCGACCGCGGGCGCACCGAGAGCTGAGTCGCGGCTCGAGCCCGGCCGAGGGCGCCGGCGGGCGCATCCGCTCTCCCGCGATCCGCGATCCGCGATCCGCGATCCGCGACTAGTGCACGGCGCGCGACGAGCGGATGCGCCGCACCAGCAGCGCGAGCGCGCGCCAGCCGACGAGGAACACGGCGAGCACCACCGCCGTGACGGCCACGAAGCTGAGCTGGATGCCCTGGAGGCTCAGCGCGCGCAGCAGCATCCCGACGGCGACGGTGCAGATCCAGACCGGAACGGCGGTGCGGAGGAGGGCGAGGGGCGCCTTCCACGCGCGGCTGACCAGCCAGCCGACGACGAGCCCGACCAGGAACGGCCAGTAGGTGACCAGCGCGCCGAGCAGGGGGTTCTCGTGGGTGGCGCGGCCGATCAGCACGAAGACGAGAACGAGCAGTGCGTCCGCACCGAAGGCGATGGCGGCGGTGCGGCTGACGATGCTCATGCCGTCAACGGTACGCGACGCGGAACCCGCAGCGCCCAGAGGCCCTCCTCGGCAGCGCCATCCACCGCCGCTACGACGCGACGGCCGCCTCGAGCACCCGCAGGTCGCCCGGGCTGTGGGCGACGAGGGTGACCGTCTCGATTGAGGTGAGCGGATGCGCGGCCAGCCAGTCGCGGATCGTGGCGACCGCCACGGCGGAGGCCGCCGCTATCGGGTAGCCGTAGACCCCGGTGGAGATGGCGGGGAAGGCGATCGACCGGTAGCCCTCGGCGAGGTCGAGGCTGCCGCGGTAGCACTCGGCGAGCAGCAGCGCGGCCTCCTGCTCGGGGTAGGCGGCGTGCACCGGGCCCACGGTGTGCGCGATCTTCGTGGCCGTGGTGATGTCGAAGGCGTCCGTCAGCTTCGTCTCACCGGTGCGCGCGCCCCCGAGCGCGCGGCAGGCCTCGAGCAGCCGGGGGCCCCCGGCCCGGTGGATCGCGCCGTCCACTCCCCCGCCGCCGAGCAGGCTGGGGTTGGCCGCGTTGACGATGACGTCGCTGGGGAAGCGGGTGATGTCGGCCTGGACCACGTCGAGAGATGTCATTTCACCACCGTAGGAGCCTCGCCGCGATAAGCGCAACACTTATATTGTCGAGAAATAAGTTCTAGGCTTATGCAATGTCTTCCGAATCCCCCGCTGTCGCCGTGATCGTCGACATCTCGAAGTCGCGCACGCACCCCGACCGCGCCGCCCTGCAGGCCGAGATCGAGCAGGCCTTCGCCCGGGTCAACGAGATCCTCCCTGGGGTGCAGAGGCTCGAGCCGACCTTCAGCGACGAGTTCCAGGCGGTGTACGCCGACGTCCCCGCCGCGCTGCGGGCGACACTGCTCGCTCGGCTGTTCCTGCCGGAGGGGGTGGACTGCCGCTTCGGACTCGGCGAGGGTGAGGTGCGCACGGTCGGCACGGGTGTCGGTGGGGCGGTGCAGGATGGATCCGCATGGTGGACGGCGAGGAGGGCGATCGATGAGGCGAGAGCGCACCAGTACGCGAAGCTCGGCTTCGTCCGCACCTGGTACCGGCGCGATGCCGCCGGCGACCCCGCGTCGAGCGAGGCGCTCGTGAACGCCTACCTGCTCGCCCGCGACCAGGTCGTGAGCACCATGAACCCGCGCGCCAGGCGGCTGCTGCTCGGCCAGCTGCTCGGCTCCACCCAGGCGCAGCTCGCCGCCGCGGAGGGCATCACGCAGTCCGCGGTGTCGCAGAACCTGGCGCGCAGCGGCGCGAACGCCCTCGCCGCGGGCGCTGCCCTGCTGAGCGAATCCCTCGACACACCCACGAACGGCGGAGACCGATGATCCTGCTCGCCCTGCTGCTCGCGACCCTCGGCGTCGCCGACCTGGTGCGCTCGCGACTGTCTCCGAAGCGCACCACCTGGCTCGCCGCCGTACTCGGCATCGCGACCCTGCTGCTCGGCGTCGCCGGCACCGGACTCGACTGGTGGTGGTCGCCGCTCGGCGCCCTCGCCCTCATCGGCTGGCTCTACGCGACCCGGGAGGGCTCCGGCCTGCACCGCTCCGGCTACTGGGCGATCGGCGCCCTGGTGCTCGCGGTCGTGGCGGCCCTCGTTCTCGGACCGCTCCTCGGCTCGCCATCCGGTGTGATCGTCGACTGGTACGGCGCCCTGCCCTACTCGGCGTTGACGACGGTGTCGTTCACCACCTTCGCCCTCACCGTGGGCGGCCTGCTGTTCCTGTTCGAGACCGCGAACGTGATCGTGCGGCTGGCGCTGCGGGCGGAGCGCACCGACCCGGATCCCCTCGTCGCGCCCGCCGTCGCGCCCCTCGTTGCCGCGCCGGTCCGCCGGTGGTGGCAGCGCACCGTCCCCGCCCCGCCCCCGGTCGAGGAGGCCCCGGTCTTCACCGAGCTCAAGGGCGGTCGGTTCATCGGCCCGCTCGAGCGGGTCTTCCTGCTGGCGCTCGTGATCTCCGGCCAGTTCACCGCCATCGCGGCGATCGTCGCGGCGAAGGGCATCATCCGCTTCCCGGAGATCTCGAAGGACGTGCCGGGTGGATCGAAGGCCGAGTACTTCCTCGTCGGCAGCTTCGCGAGCTGGGCGCTCGTTGTGGTGGTCGCGGTGCTGGTCTCCTTCGGCGCCACCGCTCCGAACGTATAAGCGCTCAACTGATAATCGCCCGATATCAGTCGTGGACTGATATCGGGCGACCAAGCGGGCGACAACGCGGGCATCGCCGTCCCTGTGCTGCCGCCGGAATCGCCTCGCGAGACGTTTCCGGACGAATGACGCCGCCGCGGCCGGGTATCTCGTCCGCAATCGCCTCGGAAGCCGGCGACCGAGCGCGCGCCG
>Ga0247813_10003194_pt1 | contig 10653 bp, 7 predicted proteins | sample UWRJL169409C1_FD_180719 | JGI IMG/M metagenome (GOLD analysis project Ga0247813, IMG submission 180719) | Plant litter microbial communities from Arlington Agricultural Research Station in Wisconsin, United States - UWRJ-L169-409C-1 | ecosystem: Environmental > Terrestrial > Plant litter >... | reverse complement strand
CCTCCTCACGAAATGTTCAAAATGAAATAGAACTTATTCGATCTTTTAATAACGTTGAACAAACTATTCGTGAACTGAATCTTGATATTTCTTACTTTGAACAAGGCAATATTAAAGCGATAGAGATGTATGGTTACAGTCCCTTTCAAGTAAATCTGGACACCAATTTCTCACAACTGAAAAGAACACCTATTTATATAAAAATTTTATCTGACTCCACTTTTTCTATACACCCTTTAAACGAAGAAGAAAAAGATTTTTTCTCTCCTACCGATCACATTTATAAATTCGGAGAATATTGTCACTCTACAGACTACAGTTTTATTATCAATAAAAACCCGTCCTTTTCGTTTGCCAAGAATAAAAAATCGGATTATTATTTTGTCATTGACAACGTTGAAGACCTTTGTCTGGCCTACTTATCACGGTTAAAAATAGAGCTATCAGATAAAAAATCTTCTGTATTAATTCTATCTTTAAACGGATCTATTCCCAGAAAAGAGATTGATTTTTTAAACAAACTGAGTGAAGTCTATATCGAGACAGGTGTTAAAGAAAAAAACCAGACTGCGGTCAATATGATCCGTTTCATCGATGATCAATTGAGTCAAATCACAGACTCTCTTAAAGGAGCTGAAAATCGCCTGGAAAAATTCAGAAGCAATGAAAAAATAATGGACCTGGGTTCCGCAGCGACTAATGCTTTTGCCCAATTAGAAATATTGGAAAAAGAACATGCCGAACTGATTGTCAAAGACCGCTATTACCATTATTTATTGAATTACCTGAGTTACAACTACGACATCCTAAAAATAATAGCTCCTTCAGCTATGGGAATAGAAGATCCACAGTTAAATAATCTTATTGCAGAATTACATACCCTTAATACAGAAAAAACGTCCTTAAGCTTTTCAACACAGGCTGAAAATCCAACCGTACATGTATTAGAACTCAAAGTTGAAAATACAAAAAAAGCATTAATAGAAACGCTTAAAAATATTATTAAGGCTTCAGACATTGCGTTACAAGACAATCAGGATAGGCTCAAACGCATCCAGCAATTGGTCGATAAGTTACCTTCTTCTGAAAAAAGTCTGGTTAATATTCAGCGCAGGTTTTTACTGAATGAAAGTATTTACAACTATCTCATGCAAAAAAGGATTGAAGCAGGTATTGCCAAAGCGTCTAACATTGCCGATAATAAAATCATTAATAAAGCAAGGTTATTGGGTAAACAACCCATATCCCCTAAAAAGACAACCATCATTTTTTTTGCAGTTATCCTGGGTCTAATCATCCCTTCTGTCTTGGTTTATCTTAAATATACATTTAATGATACTGTCACAAGCCAGGAAGTTGTGGAGCAATATATCACAGCTCCCCTAATAGGATCTATAGCTCACAATCATTTGAAAGGAAACGATCAGCTTCCGATTATAAACTCTCCTAAATCCGGCGTATCTGAATCCATACGATCCTTACGCATTAACTTACAATACCTGGCTGCTGACAAAAAGAATAAAGTCATTGGTATTACTTCGTCCATCAGTGGTGAAGGTAAAACTTTTTTTTCTAGTAACATCGCAGCCTCTATTGCACTATCAGGAGCCAGAGTAGTAGTAGTAGGTGCTGATTTAAGAAAGCCCAAATTGAATCAACTATTTGAGGTGAATAATGATCTAGGCTTAAGTAATTATTATATCAACCAGGCTGAAATAAAAGACATCATTAAGAAAACGGCCTTAAGTAATCTGGACATTATCACTTCCGGTCCGGTCCCTCCTAATCCTACTGAACTCTTAGAATCCTCTAAGACCGATGCGCTATTCAACTTCTTAAAAAAGGAATATGAATTTATCATTGTCGATGCTCCGCCCATAGGTCTTGTAGCAGACTATTACCTGCTTTCCAAATACATCGATGCAGACCTTTACCTGATCAGACAAAACCACACGCCTAAAGCATTGCTTAAAGACATCAACATGTTGTATAAAACGCAAAAGCTTGCCAACATGTTTATTGTATTTAACGATGCATCCTATAACTCAAGGTATGGGTATGAATATTCATACCATGGATATTACGATGATGCGGTCAAACCTAAAAACGGCATTAAAGCTTTTTTCTCTGGATTAATAAAATCGATCGTCCGCACTTAAAAAAATAAGGTATTCATTTAGCAAAAAGGTCCTAACACAAATGAGGTTGGGACCTTTTTATTTAAGAGTCAACAGCAAAAAAAACATGCTTTAAAAATGAAAAATTTATAATTTATTTTCTAACAATAAATTGTTATACTCTTCCAATAAGGCATTCCAAACCTTTTTTTGTTCATAACGATTTGTAATCATCTCTCTGCTATTTTTTTTCAGATTTTGATAATACGCTTTATCAGTCATCAATTTTTCCATTGCATTTTGAATGGCATTTTCGTCCTTAACGGGAATGATTATCCCGTTTTGCCCGTCTGCAATAATCTCGTTACAACCATTGATGTCAGACACAATACTTGGCAATTCCATGGCGCCGGCTTGCATGACTACATTTGGAAACCCTTCACGGTAACTTGGGAATACCAACGCATCGGAAATAGCAAAATACGGACGAACATCTTTTTGAAACCCAACAGAAATAATATTTGGATTAGATTGTATTTCCTTGATTGTTTCGGGGAAAAGCGGGTCGAGTTCAGCTTCAAAAGGACCTACCAAAAGAAGTGTGAGCGCTTGATCGCTTGAGCCTTTAAGCATTTGAGAAAAAGCAGATATCAATTCGTTGGTCCCTTTATCCCGTACTAACCGACCGACGAAAACAAAGACAAAATTGTCTGGTTGAATGTTTAGTTCTTGTTTCAGATTGTTTTGTTCTTCCTGAGAAATCTGAGCTAGATTGAAATATTCCAAATCGATCCCGTTGACATTTCCGTTGGCCAACACTTTTAAAGGTTTTCGAGTAATTTTATAATTGATTAAATCACTTTTTACACCGTTTCCTTCAGGATAAATACTCGTAGCTGCCCAACATAATAATTTGTCCATAGCAATCAACAGTTTTTGCATGAATCCTTTTTTTGTTGGGAAAATCAAACCTGTAAAGGTATGCATTCTTATAGGCACTCCCGCAAGTTTACCTGCAATCATAGATAGCAATCCAGCTTTCGGCGTAATGGAATGAATGATTTCAGGTTTTTCTGTTTTTAAGATCTTATACAATCTATAAAGAGAAATCAAATCTTTTAAAGGACTGATACCTCTTTCCATATTTACACCAATGATTTTTATACCTTCTCTTTGTTCCAATTCGTCAAGCGACTGACCTTTAGAAGCTATCCCTACTATTTCAAAAAAACCATTTAAAAACTTTAGTTGGCCCTTTAATAAAACATTTAAAGACAAAGGAATTGTTGATGTACGGATTATTTTCATCTCTTAATATAAAGATTGAATATCTTTTATTAATCTGTTTCTACTCTCTGTGACCAATGACATGGATTTACTCAGTTGCGATTTTATATTATCATATTCTACAATAGCCTTATCAAACATTTTAACCAGTAAATCAGAATTTACATCCTGAATCTGAACAACATAATCATCTAGCCTAAAATCACCCATTATACCTTTGGCCTTATTACCACCATATCCAATAGCAATAGAAGGGACTAAGGAAGTTAATGAAAAGATAATGGAATGAAAACGCGTACCTATAAAAAAGTAAAAATTTGAATAGACCGCTTTTAAGGTATCGCAAGGCAAATTTTCGTTAATCCAAATAATATTAGGATCTTGAATCTTATTGAGCAAATCTTTTATAGCATTACGATCATCCTCATGAGAATTTGGTCCTAATGATTGATTGCATAAAGCTACCTTGTATCCTTTACTCAACATATGCCTTGTCAAGTCTACAACGGAGTCAATGTATTTTTTATACAATTCTTCTGGATTGGATAGGCCAGGAAAACGCCAAGGACGGATGGTAACTCCTACAACCTTATCTTCTTTTGTTAAATTATACTTTTGCAAAATCTTCAATGCTTCTTCCTGACTACCTTTCTCTAAGAAAAAACCTAAATCCATTTCTACCGGAATACTTTTTCCCATTAACTCGCTTAAACTTTTTGAAGAAGCGTTCTCACGCGCATAAACTAAATCTAATTGATTAAAGACTGAACGAACTTGTTGTTTAACGGTTAACCCTTCAAATGGTCCGTATGAATTAGGTAAAAAGACAACTTCTTTACCTAATGCTTTAGCTAGTCTAACATAAAATAAAAAATACCACATTAAATAAGGCGCTGTTATTTCACCGTATGCATGAATAAAACCTCCCCCCTTTACAAAAATGGTTTTCGCATTATGAAACTGCTTGACAGTGCGAAAGGTTTTGTCATCAAAATCTCTCTTAACTTTTTCAAGATCATTACATATTTTAATTAAGTACCTGGTATTTTTAAAATCCAGAACTGCATTTTTAACCTGCTTTAAAAGCTCCAGTTTAGATTCCTTAATATGTTGTCCTGATTTATGCTGCCCTCTACGTGGGTGTTTTAAAATATTTTCTAATAATTTAAAACCATGTTCTTCTGACTGTTTACACAACAATGCTTTTTCTTCATCATTATCGCCTGCATCCAATATGAACACTTCATCATAAAGCCCAGTATCTTTGACCAGTCTCCAGCTTTCCCAAACTAATGCCTGATCACCTTTATTTAAATCTGTAACTCCAGGTACTATTATAGCGTTCATTTTATTTTAATTTAATTTTCCTTGCTTAATCCGATGTGTATTTTGTCTTATCTTATATAAGATATATACATTCAATAATATCCCAAAAGGAATAGCGATAAAAGTATATAGCTTATTGGGAGAACCTTTAAAAAAATTCCACTTTTTTGCAAAAAGACATGAGGAGATATAATGTATTGAATTTTTAAATACTACTTTTTTATTGATTCCATACTTCATTTTAATTTTTCTGTATTCAATAAACGATTTTGGACTGTTCTTATACCTTTTATATAATCCATTAGATAAGCCGTCTTGCTGATATTCTATGATACAATATATCTCGTTTGAAAGAAGAAACTTATAATCCTGATCAATTAGTGTAAATATCCAGCTTACTTCATGGAAAATTTCGTTTTCAAAATATGGGTAAGGTAAATACTTTTTATATTTTTCGGTATCAAAAACATATTTCTTATCTCCTTTAATTTTATAATAATCCACTAATTCAGAATATGTACATTCTTTCACTTCTGGTAAATATTCGCCTACGGAACCATCCTCATAGGCATCTAAACCTACAATTCCTGCAGAATTATTTTTTTTATTAGCCTTCCAAAATTTCAAGATTCTTTCAATACCATCATAGGGCAAATAATCATCCGAGTCTATGCATGTAAATAATTCCGTATCTATATGATCTAAAGCTAATATCTGAGCAGCTAGCTTACCTTTATTCTTTTGGTAATAATATTGTATTTTGATCGGGCCTTCTTCTATCCATTTCTCAACTTGACTGGATGTATTGTCACTTGACCCATCATCTACAATTATCCATTCAAAATCCCTAGAGGTTTGAATCACTAAACTATCATACAATCTGGACAATGTATGTGCCCGATTGAATGTTGGAGTAAAAACGGTTATGTAATCTTTTTTTAGCATTACCTAAAAAACAGTAATAAAGTAAATAATAAATTTCCAAAAATAATCAAAAACAGCCAATGGCTTTGTTTTCTTACTAGATCGCTTTTTAACAAAGGATACACCAATACAACAGGCATAATCAACCAAGACAAATATGCCGTTCGATTGGTAAAAGTCACATAAATCATTAATACCCATACTGTATTAGCGATTAAATAAGTATTCAAAAACCGGGTATATAAAACATCATTATAATTCTTTTTTATAGTATAGTAATACCCTAAAATAATACTGGCGCTACTATACAGAACAAAATCCAATCGAAAACCACGACTTACCTGTTCTCCATCAAGTTCATTTACCAATAGATTCTCCACTCGTTTATCGTCAAATCCAGAAACCTCAAACAAAAACGAAATAGAAGTTTCTAAACTATCGCCGAAAAAGAAAGCTATAGGAATTGCAGTTAACCAAATACGAATGAGTAATAATGTATTCGTAACATAATGTGTCAGTATAAATGCACCAACTGTCAGAAGCATGGACTTATGAAAACTAATAGCCAATACAAACCAAATTGCCATTTTTACGGGTTGCTTAACAAATGAAATTCCGTAAATAAAAAAAGCAGCCCCTAAACCATTACGCAAACCATTGATTCCAAATGCCCAAAACGACATCGCTGTCACATACACCAATAAAGCAATCCAAGCTTTGTTACTAAACCATTTTCTAAATGCTAAATAAGGTAAACCGACATAAAGAACCGCGCACAAGAAATAAAACCATTCAATGATCATCACTTGTGCGCATAGATACATAAACAAATCAAAACCAAAATCTTTAGAATTGGAGAGTTTATCTAAACTTATACTACTAAACATTCTTGAATACGCTCCGGTATCTCCTAAATACCTGGAACTTCCCCAGGGGTCTCGCAAGCCTATAAATAAAATAGTGATGACCAATATGATGTTACTATACCAATTATTGGCGGTTGATGCATACGATTGAGCCGTATGGTATTTTAATAAAGGTAATGCGATCAGCCCAACTGCAAATGACAACGTAAGAAAGTATACAACTGAATAATATTCTACTGGTATCATTACATTTGCTCTTTTAATTGTTTACAATAAAGCTGCCAGGTACACTCCTGTTCAACCCGTTTACGAGCAACACGACCCATTTCCATTACGAGTTCTTTATCTTCTACCAACTTAATTAACAAACTATACAGTTCTTCGCTATTATCTTGCTCTATGAGCCAACCTCCTTCATTGTTTTTTACAGCATCTGGAATTCCTCCTGTTTTAGTTCCAATGGCAGGAATGCCACAGGCTTGGGCTTCTAAAAAGACCAAACCGAAACCCTCAACCTGTGTAGAATATTTAGATTCTCGTGTACACAAGATAAACACATCGTTGCTATTGTAGTATCGGGGCAATTCTTCATCGGGTACAAATCCTTTAAAATGAACATTTTCCTGGATACCTAGTTCCTTGACTAATTCTTTTAATTCTTCTAAATAAGGCCCTGTGCCCCCTATATTCCATCGTATACTATTTCTGAATTCGGGAGGCAAAGTAGCAATGGTACGTGCGATAAAATCGTGTCCTTTAAACTGCACTACCCTTGATACGGTACATATATTCAGATAGCCTGCATCTTTTTGTACCTCTATGGGTCTAAAATATTCTTGATTTACAGCCAAAGGCAAAGTTTTACATCGAGCTTTTGGATTGATAGTTAATGTTAGTCCTTCCGTATAATGGCTATTGGCTATCACTTTCTTTGCTTTACCCAATACCCATTTACAATAAATAGGTAGCCAAATTTTCCTGCGAAAGAAGGACCTGCCGGACAAATACTCAGCACCATGTGCGAGAATATAAGTGTTTTTAATGCCTGCTAATAAACACAACATTCCTTCCGGATACCAAAGACCACATAGAACATCTGTTGTACTTTTATTTACTAATCTTATAAGGTACCACCAAGCTGTCATTTCACAAAGAATTCTTTTACTTGGCAGCTTTACAATTTTCACCTTATCATAATTGTATGGTTTGCTAATTCCTTTCTTATCGATAGTCAATACTGTAACAGAATCATAATATGAATTCATCCCTGTTGCAATTTCTTGACACAAACGGGCAATTCCTCCGTTAGAAGGTGGGTAATCGTATGAAAATATCAACAGCTGTCTTTTACTCATTTTTTTACTCCTATGGCCATCGGTAAATATTTATTAAAAATAAACACCAACGGAATACATAAAATAATAATTAATAATGCTTGGCAAACTCTATAGTGATCATCAATAGGAATACGGTCCATAATTTTTACACTGGTAGCTCTTAACTTTAAATGGATACACATAATCAATAAACTATTAACACCCAACCATGCCAAAACTCGTAATTGAAGAGAACCAAACAAACTAAAGATCAGATGAAAGAAAAAAACCAATCCCAATATGATAAGCATTGCCCCACAATAAAAAAATAAGGGAGTCCCGACAATATGAATTCTAACATCGGGAGTTCTATCATTCAAAAAACTTATTGTAACACCTGTCAAAAACAAAAATGCTGTTATTACAAATGGTACAATATTGTTCATTGATGCTATTTTCTGATTAAAAACATTATAATTTTCCTTTACTAAAAATCCTGCTATAAAAAAAGGCAACATTAATAAAGCGGATCCTATATGAAAAAAGAGGAATGTTGTATCTTGATTTCCAACTAACACCAAGGCAACAAAAAAAAGACCTGATGCAAAAACATATAAGAAAACCTTCGAAATGGCATATAAAGAATTAACCAAAACGTTAATAAAAAACAGACTGGGTAGAAACCACAACACTACATTCCATGCTAAATAAAAGTCATTAGAAATTCCCAAAAGAGTGCCTAATATAAAGTCTTTCACAGTTAAGTTGGAATTCCCTGTATTAGAAACGTAGTATAAAAAAAAGCTAAGCGCGCTAAATACATAATAAGGAATCATGATTCGTTTGAATTTATCAACGGTAAACGGCCAATAATCTTTAGATTTAAAAACAAATCCAGAAATGAAAAAAAATAAAGGCATGTGGAAACTGAATATAAACTTACTCAAGTCATGTGGTACCTTCAAATGACCTAATATAACAAGCAATATTCCTACTCCTTTTAAAACATCAATCTCTTTGTAATGTATTTTAGTTGATGTACCCGTAATTTTTTCAAGCGTTTTACTGACCATAAGATTATAACTTTACTAGGAGAAGCTAATCCAGTGCTTTAGCCTATTTTGTTTGCAGCATAACTTCCTCACAACTGACAATTCTTCGTTAAAAGGTAGTAGTAACCATATGAATATAGTACGAAGTGTTTGTTAGTCATATTTTGTCATTTTTGCAGGTAATTTACCTGCCATCTTACCTTCTTTTCCGGCTTTAAAGAAATGTCTTATCAAAGATAGTTTTTTGTAACTTACGGCATGAGCCAATACCAACCTAAAAAGCTCCATCTTAGCCGTTCGTTTATCTTTGGAAGATAAATGCCGTTCAATAATCAAAGACCTGTTTCTGATTAAATTATAAAGATATTTATCAATATCTGATACCCTGCAGCCTCCTGTATCTGCAGCAAGATGATAAACGTGAGCCTTAGAGTTAAACCAAATTTTGCCTCCAGACTTTCTTATTCTGAGACAATAATCTAATTCTTCGTACAAAGCTGCCCCCTTCGTTAGATTTTCGTCGATGCCCGAATGAGTGAGGTATGCAGCTTTAATTGTTGAGAAATTGCACCCCTTCGCATGGTCAACTTCCATACTCCCCTCTTTATGGAACCCAGAAACTGGTTCTGCTTTTTTTGAATTAAAAAAGCCTATTCTATTTCCTTTATTGATATTATTTTTTTCTGTAATTCCGCCCGCAACAATTAATATATCACTATTGATAGTATACGAATCCCAATGTTCCTGAATAAAATCGAATGTACATGCTATATCGTCATCCACAAAAACGAGTAAATCATACTTCGCTTTTTGAGCCCCGTAATTTCGGGCTTCAGGCAATCCCCTGAATTCGGTAATATGACAATATCTCACTAAAGGTTTTCCTTCTACATGCTTTAGAATTATTTCATCCGGTTGCGCTGATTGATCTACAACCAAAATTTCATACGAATGTTCAAATTGCTGTAACAGCAAATCGTCTAAAGTATTTTTTAGAAATGCCGTACGGTTGAGAGTGGGAATGATAATGGATATGCCGGTCATAGTTATAACCTTTCAAATATTTCAATAAATGATTTTACCTGTGATGAAGCTAAGTAACTTTTACAAAACTGCTCATCAATATTTTGACTTAACAATTCATCATTGGCTAACTGATGAAAAACTTCTACCGCTTTGCTCTCTGAATCTAAAAACAAACCTACTCCTGCCATAGACAATTGTTTCCGGGCTTCACTCGGGTTGGGGACTATCGCCAATACTTGTTTTTGCAATGCAATATAATCCACCATTTTTGCAAAATTGGTCCACCAATGACTTTCATGGCCCGGGCATAACATAACGGCTTTCGCTTTCACTAATCTCTTGTATAATTTCACCTGAGGTATTTGGTCTTCAAACAAAATATTTTCTGACACCTGATTTTTGAGATTCAACCTTTGCAATGCTAATCGGTTAATATCTTTGGGACCGATTAATACAATTTTGAGTTTCCCTTTCAACTCAGGATACTTTTCTTGAAAGCTATTGTAATAATCAAAAAAAGCAGTGCCATAATTCACCAAATATTCCCCTACATAGATAATTTCATCCGCCAATTGACCGGAGTTTTCTTCCGGCACCAAATCATCATCCAGTCCAGTTGGTATAAATTGTGTCTTATGGTCATACTTCCCATTGTATAAATCATGATAAATCAATTTATAGGACGAGGCCAATCCTGTAATGGCATCAGCAAGATCTAATGCTTTTATCTCTATCTTTT
>Ga0247813_10003190_pt1 | contig 10661 bp, 13 predicted proteins | sample UWRJL169409C1_FD_180719 | JGI IMG/M metagenome (GOLD analysis project Ga0247813, IMG submission 180719) | Plant litter microbial communities from Arlington Agricultural Research Station in Wisconsin, United States - UWRJ-L169-409C-1 | ecosystem: Environmental > Terrestrial > Plant litter >... | reverse complement strand
ACTCTGCGGGCGACGCCGAACATCCACATCCTCGCCTCGTCCTCAGCTGCGGGGACCTTCGCGCTCTGCCGCCAGGCGACGAGGAAGGTTTCGGACAGCAGATCCGCTGCATCGTCGCCAGTGTCCACCCGCCTGGAGAAATAGTCCAGTAGCGCAGCCGCTGTTTTATGGTGGAGCCGCTCCAACATCGAATCCCGCTCGCTCGCGCTGGATGTCACGGGGTGAGGTCCAATAGACAGCTCACGGCGAATTTCAGCTCGATCGCCGATAGCGGGTACCCGGCGGCGACGACAGCTTCGGAAACCTCCGTAGCCTTTACCTTGGCATCATCGGTTGCTCTCGCGGTGTCGCCTGTTTCCAGAGCGAGGGCTTGGCGTCCGGAAGCGACGACAAATTCTTGCGCTGATTCCGCTCGTTCCACGGATTCACGATTCCCGGAGTCAGAGGGTGAGACGTAAGTCTCGAGCGCACAGGAATTAGTGCTGCTATGAGGATCAGCCGGTTTCGGCGTATCCGTTGTTCCGTCAGTTGCGATCAGCTCTTGGGAAGACCCATCGGACCCGACCGCAACCGCGCCGACCACGACAACGGCGCCCACGATGGCGAAGGTTATTGCGAGCCGCACCGTGGACCGAACGGGCGAGCCACGGAGTCGGCGTCGTTCGACCTGAGCCTTCGGGCGGTGAAGCGAAAGTGCCAATTTCTGGGCAGCGACAGTGACCGCGGGATCGTCTGATGGACGCGGCACCGCTGCCTGTCGCAGTGCGTCACCCAAGAAGTCGTTCAATTTCGTCGCCAATCATTAGCAGGTGTTCTTCCTACTTGTACATGTCCGGCAACGATCACAACTTAACGGCTATGCCCAAAATAGTACCCAACTACACCAATCGCGCTACCGCGTCTCACATACTCAGACGACCGCTCTGTCTTCCAACTATGTGTTTTAAGTCATCGTCGATATCGTCGCACGCAATGGCGGTTTCGAGACAGCCAGACTGACATCACAATTCTGTGTGCCTACCGTTCGCGGGTCACAGAATATATGAACAGTTATATGACAATCTGAATCGGCATGGCGGCTCGTCGCAGGCCTGTCACGTATTCGGCCGTATAAGTGACAAGGAGTTTGTTGATGCTCGTGGGGTACATGCGCGTTTCAAAAGCCGACGGGTCACAGACCACCGATCCACAGCGCGACGCGCTACGGGAAGCCGGCATCGACAGCGCTCAGCTGTATGAGGATCTTGCGTCGGGAAAGAAGGACGACCGTCCCGGCCTCGCCGCGTGCTTAAAAGCTCTCCGTGACGGCGACACACTCATTGTGTGGAAACTGGATCGCCTCGGCCGCAACCTGCACCACTTGGTCAACACAGTCCATGACCTCACCGCCCGCGGCGTCGGTTTGAAAGTACTGACTGGCCAAGGTGCGGCGATCGACACAACGACCGCCGCCGGCAAACTCGTCTTTGGGATCTTCGCCGCCCTGGCCGAGTTCGAGCGCGAGCTCATATCCGAGCGCACTGTCGCCGGCCTGGTCTCCGCGCGGGCCCGTGGCCGGGTCGGTGGACGTCCGTTTACGATGACGCCGGGCAAGGTTCGGTTGGCGATGGCCTCGATGGGTAAACCGGAGACGGACATCGGCACCTTGTGTGCGGAGCTCGGGATCTCTCGGCAGACGCTCTACCGCCACGTCTCCCCCACCGGCGAAGTGCGTCCAGACGGCCAACGCGTTCTCAATCGGAAATAGGTTCAGGCCTCGCTAGGGCGTGAACAATGAAAGATGCAATGCGAACGTTGATCCATTTGCGTCGATCTCCGACGCTAATTTCGTGCCGTCATTTGCACTGTGTATATAAGGAACGCTGCGTCACCTGAGACCGGAGTCGGCAAACGATCGTTTAGGGCCATGGCGATGCCTCACAAAGCCCAGCCAGGTAGCAAAGTAAGACAATTCACGGTGAGACACATTTTCTAGACACTCACGGCCGCGCAGCTCCGTTCGGCGGCACTATCACGTCCGAGTGGTGAGGAATGTTTCACTAAGCAATCCTTTACCGGCCACTCCCCCACCAGGTCGACACGCTCAGAATGACGCAGAAATTTCTCGTCCGGGTCCAGTCCCCTGGGGTAGCGGCGTTCTCTCGACGCCGAATCGACAGGTGTGCGCGATTAGGAATGATTTCTCTTGTATTGAGGGGAACTCAATAGATATGCTGACGATTACTCAGACTCTTTGAGGCGGTTGTCCACACACGTGGCCCCAACCTTCATTAGACGATAGGAAATAATGCGTTCACTCACTTGGAAGACTGCCGTCGCGATAGCGTCCGTCGCTGTTGTCGGATTGTCGGGAATTTCTTCTGCATCTGCATCTTCCGTCCCTGCGCCGCTAGCGAGTGCAGGAGAAATAGCTGACTACGAAGCGGACTTCTCAGCAGCGGCAGCGAATGACAGCGAAGTCACGAACGACCTTGACAAGTACTTGGCGCTTAGTGACGCCGACCAAGCGCGGTTTGTGGCCATCATGACTAGCGAAGACCCGCTAAGTGCGCCAGAAGTAATGACAATAGAAACTGAGGACACGACCAAGACGGTCGCTAACGCAGTCGAAGGCAGCGCAGTTTCCCGAGCAGCTACGGTGTACGACGTGACTTCATCGTGGAGTAGTAGTAATAGCCTTTTCGGTGTCAAGATTGGCCAGTTCGATCAGACATTCAAGTACCAGACGGGATCCAACAAGGTTCTGTCATCCCAATACTGCAAAGGCTCCTTCACCGGTTTTTCTGGCCCCTTCTCTCTGAGCACCTCAGATAGTCATTTCGTCACAAGCGGTCGCGGTACTTGCATAACCGATTTCAGGTTGTCCTTTGTGTATGAGGGATCGGGCTGGACGGCGAACAAACGGATGACTCTTGTCGTTAATGGGCCTGGAATTGTGAGCAAGACTCTCGTTAACATCTAAGGTTTATAGATGGTCTCTCTGAACTCTCCATCGCCGCCCGAACGCAGCGCACGATTGGCGTCTGCGGTCGCTCTACTCGCACTCACGATCGCAGCGGTCCCAGTAAGCCTGTTTTTCCCTTTCGGGGGCATTTTCCTTGTCGCGGCGATCGTGGTCGGAATTGTTTTCTTGCGAAAGAAGAAACAGAGAACCAGAGAAAAAGTACTAATTTGGATCTCGATAGCGATCGCAACATTGGGCATCGTGTTCATTGCCCTGATCGGGATCTCGCTGTACGCGCTCGAAACGTAAGACAGGTCCGTCGATCTGAATAGAAGCTCGATAGCAAACGGCGACGATGACCGCGATTTAGCGGTACCCGTCGCCGTTTGTCTTCCCCCACAGCACGCGCAAGCGAAAAGCGACGCAGACGCACAAGCGACCGAACAGATCGCCTACGTGCGTCGTTATTTACTTAGAACGGTGAGGTTCCGATCAACAGCAAGGAACACCTAGAGGTGTCCGATAGCCGATCGGCTTACGGGCGGGCGAACCGCCACTCAGTGATCACAGAACGCCACCACTTAGCGATCGGGACTGCCCCGAGTCGATTGAGTAGCCCACGATCCGGTTCGAATAGACGTCCTTGATTGCGCAAAGATAGAGCTTTCCCTCGTCAGTGCGGTGCTCGGTGATGTCTGTCAGCCACAGCTGGTTCGGCCGGGTCGCGGTGAAGTTCCGCTCGACCAGGTCATCATGCACCGGAGGTCCGGCCTTGCGGTTCAGGCCTCGTTTCTTCGAAAACGACGACCACAACCGCTGCTCGGAACACAACCGCCAGACGCGGTTCTCGCCGACTTTGTGGCCGGCGTCCTTGAGCTCGTCGGCGATGAACCGGTACCCGAAAACGGGGTCGTCGTGGTGGGCGTCCCAGGCGGCGTTGGTGAAGTGGGCGTCGTCCCAATCGCGTTGCGTGATCGGGTTGGCAGTCCACTGATATAAAGCTTGTTTGGAAAATCCCAACACCCGGCAGGCCACCGTGACGGGCACACCGTCGACGGCTAGTTCACGGACCAGCGGGTACATCTGTAATAGGTACTAGCGAGCCTGCGGCAAGCTGACAAGCTGGAACCAGACCCCATGGTGTGGCTCAGGGTAGATCCGACCTGCGCGAGCAGTGTCTTTAAAATGACGTGTCCACCGCCCGGTCTGGGCACCAGTCTGCCCACCCGAATGACCTGATAAAAGATTGTCCACGACCGGTGTGACTCGTTACAGATCTGTCTTCCCGTGACACTGCAGACTCCGCCTCCACGGAAGAAACAGGAAGGACAGACCACATTGCCAATCGTTGCTGACCAATTCGCTTGGGTCGTCGGAGTCGACACCCACGCGAGAACCCACACCTTCACCCTGATTGAGAGTCGCACTGGTGCCGCCATCGGCACTGAACAATTTCCCACCAGCACAGCGGGAATGACCCGGGCGCTGTCATGGATCCATCGCCATACGGAAAATGACACCGTTTACGCAGCAGTCGAGGGGACCTCCTCCTATAGCTCCCGGCTGACGAGGATGTTCGAAAAAGAGGGAATCCCAATCGGCGAGGCCCGCCCGCCGTCGAAAGCATCACGGGCACGCACCGGCAAGTCGGACGCCATCGACGCCGAAGCCGCTGCCCGCTCGATGATCGGTCGCGACATCGCCCACATCGCCTCGCCCCGCGCCGCAGGACTGCGCCAGGCACTACAAATCCTGCTGACCTCTCGCGCATTGATCGACCAGCAGCGCACCGCCAACAAGAACGCCCTCACGGCACTGTTACGCGTGATCGACCTCGATATCGACGCCCGTAAACCCCTCACCGACAGGCAAGTCGCCACCGTCGCCGCCTGGCGCACCACCGACGACACAGCCGCCATCACGATCGCCCGAGCAGAATCAAAACGATTGGCCATCGCCGTGATAACCGCGACCGGCCTGATGGAATCGAACCGTTCCCAGCTAGCGCAGCTCGCCGAACAGCTTGCCCCCGGCTTCCAAGAAACCCCCGGAGTCGGCCCGGTCACCGCAGCGATCATCATCTGCGCCTACTCGCACCCCGGACGTGTTCGCTCCGAGGCTGCCTTCGCCAGCCTCGGCGGAGTCGCGCCCAGGCCAGCGTCGTCCGGGAACACCACCCGGCACCGCCTGAACCGCACAGGCGATCGCCAACTCAACCGAGCCTTCGATGTCATCGCTCGCACCCGCATGAGCATCGACGACACCACACGCGCCTACGTCGTCAAATCACGCGAAGCCGGCAAGACCAATCGAGAAATCCGCCGCAAACTGAAGCGCTACATCTGCCGCCAAATCTTTCGTCAAATCAGCGCCATCGTCACTTGACAACACCCATAGAAGAGTCATTTTGGGTTGACGTCCCGGGAGAGATAAGCCACCGCGCGGCGCATCACCTCGGCTTCTTGCTCGAGCGGTCGGATACGTTTCTTCGCCTCTCGGAGCTCCGCCGACTCCGTCGGCGTCACCCCAGGGGCAACACCGTCTTCGACGTCGGCTTTCTTCAACCAGCCCGCCAGACAGGATTCGGAGATTCCGAAGTCTTTCGCGATCTGGCTCAGCGGCGCTTCGTGCTTACGAGCGACCGCGACGACATCGCGTCGGAACTCGAGCGGGTAGGGCTTGGGCATGATGACATCCTTGCAGCGAAGACGAATCTTCACAGGTCAGGAGTCAACTAAACCCGGGGCAGTCCCCTGCTTGATCACGGCTGGTTCGATTTGCATCGATACAGCACCCCTTTCACATGTTTGCGAGATCGTTCGCTTGATGCGGCGTTCACTTTGTAATGTCCGCGATATGCGCAGTCATGACATGACGAACGAAAGTGGGCTGGAGGCCTTTGAGCGTTGTGCGGTTCATGCAGACCTGAGTGGGCTGTCGCCGTGAAATAGAAGCGAACCTAAAGGACTTCACAAATCCGTTCGGTTACGACGACGGGCCCGCGAAAGACCTAAGCTGTTCCCCAGCATGACTCCCAACGATGAGAAGGCGTATTACGGACCGATCCGACCAGAGTCGGCACAACTTGTGCCCACTCAGCGTTTGCCGTTCGACCTCCCCAACCTGTCAGTGACCGGCCTGGTGATCATTTGCGAACTTGATGACCCGCCTGCAAGCTCCAGACCCTCCATGAATATGAAGATGACGCAATACCTGCGCTTCTCGGACGAATCGATGATTCGACTTGATATGGATCGTGGCGTGTCCTCATTCATGCATCACCATGGTGAGACCGTCTCCTGGAAACGCTCCTCAGCCCACGTGATCGCGGAAGTCCTCACGCTAATACAAGCGGATGCGCGCGAACCGGATTCATTTCCATGGGAACAATATGCCGAGGCCGCACGGCTGCGGGGAATCTCGGTCGATACTGCGGCGCTGCGCGACCTCCCACACATGGTACTGCTGTCAGATGAGCTCGCCGCGATCTACGAATTCTGATCGATGTCCACCCCAAAGGGCCTTAGGCCTTTTCTCGAATCCAATCGACCGCCTCGTGTACGCCTAGCCAATGTGTCTCGCAACCTAACCGCCTCACAACCTAAGAGATGCAAGGCAGAGTTCACTTCAAAAAGAAGGCACTAAATTTGCGCCCGTCCTCCGGGCCAGCTAAATGGCCGCCGCCGCCTCGTCGACCCCGGCGTGATATCTACGCAGCAGCCGACCAATTTGCACCACGCGCTGACGACTAGTGATTACCGACCTGAGGCATCGCATAGGCTTCATCCCCAATGCCGTCACCCGCGGGCATCTCAGACTAAAACGGACGCCCCATTGTCTACTGTCACCGAGGTGAAGTTCTCGTAGCCCTCAGGAATCTCAATCGCGGTCATCCACAAGTTCTGAGAATCGAAGCACGCCATGCCGGCAGGCATTATTTCTTCGCTAATGAGCGAGAGAACAGATTCATCGCCGGTATCAACGAATTGGGTAGGCCGGGTCTCGCAGCTCGAACCGAAAATCGCAATAGTAATTCCGTCGTTAGCTTCATCGCGCATCGCCCAGCTGGAATCAGCCCTATCGAAGTCGACCGCAGTCTCAAGCTCGGGATTCACCGGATCATTCTCAACAATCGTGGTCGGCGACAGCACCTCCGGCGAATAACCCACCGACAGATACGCCCGTCGAATAACGCAGTCCATAATTCCGGTACTGCAATCCGCTCTGCTGGTCGGGACCGCGAAAACGATGGCTTGCCCTATTCGGAAGTCCGTCGGCACCTCAATCGTGGCCGAAAATGATCCGTCCGCTGCCACCTCTGTCGACGGCGTCTGGGCTACCCCCAACTCAGGGAGCATCGAGGGAGTGAGGTGGAAGGTTTGGTCGACACCTGTTTCCAGCAGTGCGCACCCGGGGAGTTCTGAGGCAATGGCCGCCATCTCGGGTGTCCGCGATACCTCGATCGTGCCACCGGGCTGCGGATTCGTCGGTGTGACTGCCATACCGCAGGCGAAGGGATCAATCCTGTTTGCCTCCGCAACGGCTTCCGAGGCAGCGTCAGGAATCGGCGCGGAAACTACTCGCGCAGCGGGCTCTGCTGGTGTGGCACAGCCGGCAAGCACGATCGCGGCAAGAAACACCGCAACCACGCTGCTGGTGGGGCGGAACAGGTGACGGGATCGATCGTGAGGCATCAGAATCTCCTATTACTGGGGCGGGGCATGGGGATGAAAGTTCGATGCAGCATCCTGCTAGTTGCCTGGCATAGAGGCGTCGAGCTGGAAGGTACCAAGGCGATGTGTGCCCGTTTCGTCCCAGACGGTGATCGGCGGACTTTGCCCCTCACCGTCGTAATTGGTGGCCGCCTCAATGTCGGCACGGGCGACGTAACCGAATTGCCCATCGAGCATGACAAGTGCAATCATCCCGACCTCGTTAATGCGCTCTCCCGCGGTAGGTGTGCCCTGGAGAGGACCTGCTGCCGAGTCGGGTCTAGCGGTTTCACTTTGGGGGCCGTCTTCTGACTGGAAGATGACATCGTCGTCCCGAGTGGGCGTGGGACTCGTCTCAGATTGATCAGCGGAAGCCACCACGGAGGAGCGGGGCGGGATGACGCGATCCAGTACGGCACCGGCTCCACCGGCAATCACCAACGCGAAGGCCGCCACCAGGGTGAAGCTACGCAACGACAAACGTGCCAGGCGCGGCTTTGCAGTGTTGCGGACGGTTGTTGCCAGAAGTTGTCGGATCTCTTCATTGCGAGAGGGATCGAATTGTGGGTGATCGGTACTCATTGAGCGCTCCGTTGCTGGGCGTAGACGGGAGAGGCTTCCATAAGCCGTGCCATGCGGTATTTTGCCCGGGATAACCGTGATTTGACGGTTCCCACAGGGATTTTCAGTGCCTGTGAGGCCTCGAGGAGTGTTTGCTCTTCCAGAACACACAACGTCAAAATGTCTTGGTCTTTTGCGGTGAGCTGGGCGAACATGTGTCTGATCTCTGCGGCCTGGCCGACATGGTCGAGGCCAGCATCGACGGCGTCCGAAGGATTCTCGGCGGCCACCGGGGGCGACAATCGGCTCAAAGCAGCGCGGTGGCGACGTGCAGAACGGTGATGGTTCCGTACGACGTAGTTGGTGGTGAGCAGCAGCCAGCCAATGAGGGAATCATTCACCGGCTGCACGCGTCGACGGTTCCGCCAGAGTTCCAGAAAGACGACCGCGGTGACATCTTCCGCGTCGTGTGCTGATCGTGTCGACCTCAACGCGTGACCGAAAACACGGACCCGGTGGGTCTCATAAAGGGTGGTGAACGCCTGTTCGTCGCCCAGAATTGCGCACGCCCACAAGGCGGGTTCGTCCTGGGGTAGGCGCATGGTCACATCTAATAATGTCCGCACCTCGCAAAAGGTTCCATTTCCCCGCAAAAATATCGACACAGACCCGACGGATGAGGCTGGGAGCGCTTCTGTGATGGACTTGGCGCCATTTGACCGCGAAACGGGAAGCGCACACTGTGTTCATGACCGACGACGAGTATCGCCCGCGACCCATTCGGCAGGACGATGCAAGAGCGGTGATTGGCATCGTCGCCAGGCTGATCGGTCTGATTGCGGCAGGCCAAATCGATAGTCAGTACGTCGAGCTGTTTCGACAGCGCGGTGTACGCGACGGTTACCTGGCGGACAACACTGGCGAGCACGAACTGCTGCAAGCCTTCAGCGACCTCATTGCGCGATTGCGGTTCACGCTGGGTGAATACGAACAGATGCCACCGCAGGAGCCATTCCCGCACTCGTAGTTCTGCGCCAGTGAGATTAGCCAAGATTTTTGAGCCGCACTCCCATCTACTGTCTCGCAACCAAAGCGCCCCACAACCCACGGGTTGTGAGATGGTGCCCCACAATGCCCTAGAAGAGCCGACGAGACAGTATCAATGTGGAGACGACTTTATAAGACGAGCACTTCCCCCGCTGTTGCTGAAGAAAGGCAACCGCAATGAGCCCAACCTCAGCGTCTCAATAATCAATTGCTTGCTGAGACTTTGGTGAGCTGATCACGTCCAGTCAGACGTCGTGGGCCACGGATGCCCTGATCAGTCTTCTCTTGGTAGGCCGCTTGATATGCGTTGTTGTGTCGAGACGAAACGCTGCTGGTATTCGCTCGGGGCCATAGCAAGTCGGTGTGCGAAGGCGCGTCTCAAGTTTTCGCGATTTTTGAATCCCGCTCGCTGCGAGGTGTCTTTTACCGTGTGGCCGGCTGCGAGCAATGCCTTGGCTTCGTCGAAGCGGATCTCTTCGACGTATTTGGCGGGCGTCGTGTCGAGCTCATCGTTAAAAAGTCGGTTCAGTTGTCGCGTGCTGATGCGGGCATGATCTGCGAGGGCAGCGACTGAGTAGTCGCGAGTGACGTCTTCGCGAATCCAGTCCACAACGCCCCGAAGAACGGATGTTCGCGGTATCGGGCCTTGCAGTGAGTAAGAGAACTGCGACTGGCCGCCTGGTCGCTGCATGTACACGACGAGCGATCGTGCCACGTCACGGGCTAATTGCGGTCCGTGATCTTCTTCGACGAGGGCGAGGGCGAGATCGATGCCGGCCGAGACGCCGGCGGATGTGTAGACGTCTCGGTCCTTCACGTAAATGAGGTCGGGTTGCACATCGATGCGGGGATATCGGGCGGCGAGAACGTGCGCGTGACGCCAATGAGTCGTCGCACTGCGACCGCTGAGAAGACCCGCATCTGCCAAGACGAACGCACCAGTGCAGATCGATGCCATCCGTCGTGTTTTCTTACTCAGGGAGATTGTTGCTTCACGCAGTTCCGGTCGCACCTCGTTCGCTGGAAAGACGTCTCCGCCACTGACGAGCACGGTGTCGAATCGGCCTGCGGAGAACGCAGAGCCGGCGACGGGGAAGACGACACCGATCGATGTCGACACCGGTGAACCATCGGGAGAGACGATGCTGATCTCGTAGTTCGCGCCGAAGCGATTTGCTTCTGCGAACACCTCGGCGGGACCGGTGACATCGAGAAGCTTCGTGCCATCGAACACGAGCACGGCGATGCGCCGCACCTTTGTCCCGGTCTCGTTCTTGTTGCCGCTCATCCTGCCCACTTCCGCTTGCTTCCGAGGTTAGGGGGTGGCGCCCTGGGGTCGTGGCAGGAGAACTGCCAACGACACCCCACATCCGGACGCTCTCGACGCAGACTACGTT
>Ga0247813_10003189_pt1 | contig 10669 bp, 10 predicted proteins | sample UWRJL169409C1_FD_180719 | JGI IMG/M metagenome (GOLD analysis project Ga0247813, IMG submission 180719) | Plant litter microbial communities from Arlington Agricultural Research Station in Wisconsin, United States - UWRJ-L169-409C-1 | ecosystem: Environmental > Terrestrial > Plant litter >... | reverse complement strand
ATTTTTTACCCGTTTTTTTCTATATTGTAAGTCAACACATGCATTTGATTGATGCATCACTATTTTATTTATGTTTGAATTAGAAACTTTATTTTTAACGCTTTCCACACTGATCATCATCAGTATCCTGATCTCCCGTTTAAGCAATAACATTGGTGTACCCGTTCTCCTGTTGTTCCTGGCTATTGGTATGCTTGCCGGTTCTGAAGGACCGGGAGGTATTTATTTCAATGATCCGCAATTGGCTCAAAACATAGGCATCACGTCGCTTGTGCTCATCTTGTTCTCCGGTGGGTTAGGTTCTGAATGGAAACATGTAAAGCCTGTATTATGGCCCGCAGTAAGTTTAGCTACTGTAGGTGTTGTCATTACAACAGTAGCCGTCGGAGCCTTCGCCACATGGCTATTTAAGTTACCCTGGCACATCAGCCTTTTATTGGGAGCGATTGTCGCTTCTACGGATGCGGCAGCTGTATTTTCAATCATAGGTGCGCGTAACATTAGAATCAAAGGGAATATAACTCCTTTGTTAGAATTAGAATCCGGCAGCAATGATCCTATGGCTGTATTCCTTACCATTACACTCATACAACTGGCAAAGGCCAAAGAAGCCTCATACCTGGTCATGGCCGGCGGTTTCTTAATGGAGATGGGAATCGGCTTAGCGATGGGATTATTGTTGGGTAAAGCGATTGTATTCCTGATCAATCGATTGAAATTTCCTATAGAAGGATTATACCCTGTATTTGTTTTTGCCTTTGCCTTCTTTGTTTATGCCTTAACGGCAATGGTTCATGGAAGTGGATTCCTGGCTGTATACATTGCCGGAATGGTCGTAGGTAGTGCGAACATTGTACATAAGAAAAACATCTTTCGTTTCTTCGACGGTACTGCCTGGGTTTCTCAAATTTTGATGTTCATCACACTGGGCTTATTGGTTTTTCCAAGTCATATTTTACCAGCTGTAAAAACAGAATTCCTGATTTCAATATTTCTGATTTTCATTGCCAGACCATTAGGTGTATTCATTTCTTTAATTCCATTCAAGTATTCCATTAAAGAAAAAGCATTCATATCATGGGTAGGTTTACGGGGTGCCGTGCCGATTATCTTGGCTACATTCCCCATGATTGCCGGCATTCCAGAAGCACAATGGATTTTTAACGTAGTCTTTTTTATTGTGATCACTTCTGCTCTTTTCCAAGGCTGGTCAATCCCTTGGGTAGCTAAATTATTAAAGCTCAATGCACCTCCCAACAAATTGGTATCTATGCCTTCAGAGTTCAACAATTTAGATCAAACGAATCGTACACTGGTAAAATTGACGGTGCCGGACTCGGATCTTTTTTGCAGCAAACCTTTAGTAGAGATAAAAGCACTAAAAGGTAGTCTCATTATTTCTGTTAAAAGAGAAACCAATTATTTTGTACCTAGTGGTGGATCTACCTTAGAACCGGGTGACGAAATTCAGGCTTTGGTAGACGATGATAAGATCGGTGAATTGATTGCTATAGTGAATCAGCAAACCGCAACAACCGTTTAAGTAAGAATTACAGGTTAAAACAGCTTATTTTTACTTCCTTTTTAAACTAATAAACTGTTTCCCTTACTTTGAGAGGCGCAGAGAGACTCTTTAATTAACTTCGTTTTTACGCTGTAAAGGCTATTCGATGTAATATTTTTTATATTAAATGAAATAAATGGAATCATTTATAGCCTAAAAACGTATTGTATTTAGACATTTGAAAATCCCGTTTGTGAAAACTTATCAGCCTTTTTCAGGTGTTTAATGAATCACCGATTAATCCTTAGGTTATGGAATACACTAAGATCTATCGAGACTTGCAACCTGTTCTTAAAAAGAAATTAAGAAGAAGGAAATTGCTGTGTGTGATTTGGGGCATGTTAGGCATGCTGTTATTCTTTTGCGGAGGATGGCTCTTTGCTATTTTCCCCTTTGTCATACTCATCACAGATTTTGTTTTTAAAAACAATATCAATCATAAAGGACTTACGCTTATACAAGCAAGGGTATTGAATAAAGTATCACAACCTCTTTCGCGTACTTCTTCTTCAGAAGAAAATACCTGCACAGGCAAGTATTGTTTTGAGCTGGATATTTACGAATCGAATTTTCTTTCCTGCGTAGGAAAAGTAAAAGCCAATAACCTTTTACGCGGCTTTAAAACCATTAAAGTAGGAGAGAATTTATTTGAAAGTTTTGAGCCGGATACAGAGGTGACATTAATCGTGTTGTCCAATAAAAAATGTGTGGCCTATCTATTGAATGGAGAAGTCATGGTTGCTTAAAATATAAAGTAAGAACAAAGAGCGAACCTTATTCTTTGCATTCGCTCTTTGAAACTCTTCTGTAAAATTATTCTTTCCATTTAATGGTGCAACCAATGGCTTTCGTTTCTTTAATGCTGATGTCTTTACCCGCTTCTAAAGCAGCTATAGCATCTGCTACATAAAACTCCGTAGCGGCTTTCGCATCCTGGTAATTGTTATCAATCGCGCCAATGTATTTAATGACATTCTTTACGCCATCTTTTTGTACCAGGTAAACGTGTGGTGTCTTAGTAGCACCAAATAACTGTGCTACCGATTGGCTTTCATCATGCAGGTATACGAAAGGAAAATTCTTTTCTTTCGCTCTTTTTTTCATGTTTTCAAAACTATCATCAGGATGCTTTACCGCATCATTGGGATTGATGGCTATCACAGGGTAGGTTTTACCGTACTTCTTCTGAAGATCAATAATTCTATCCTCATAGGCTTTGGCATAAGGACAGTGATTGCATGTAAATACAATGATATAGCCTTTGGATTCTTTAAAGTCAGAAAGACTTACCAATTTATCATCGACATTCTTCAACTTAAAATCCGTAATCGTATCACCAACCTTGTAAGCAGTTGATAAGAGCACAGCGGAAACCACCAAAAAGGTCAAGGATAAAAGTGCGATCGTTTTTTTTAAAATCATAACATTAAGGATTTAACGAATGGATAATTTGTTCGAGCTGTTGATGAGTAAATTGTTTCTCGTAAAACGCTTTACTCGTATTATCTTTTGAAATTATTAAAGTTGCCGGTATAGACCCAGACCAGGTGGTATCCACGAGATTGATCCATTTATTAAAATCTACTTCATCCAGTAAAATCACTCTTGCTGTGATGTTATTCTTTTTGAGGCTCGCTTTTACTTTATCTGTCATAGAAGCCTGATCCAAACTCACCAGAAGTACTTCAACATTTTTGTCTTTATATTCTTTGTGCAGCGTTTCAAAGTGGGGCAATTCTTCCATACAAGGCTACACCAGGTGGCCCAAAAGTTAATGACTTTTACCTTATCATTCTTTTGCTGGATGTATTGCTCCAAAGCCGGCCATTTGACTACTTTTACATCACCTTCCAGCGAAACTAAGCCCATCACTAGTATTAACAGTACAAGACTTTTCATCATTCGGCTTGATCATTTGAAAGAAAAATTCGGTCAAAAATAAATCAAATGCAACCGATGTGGGGAAAGATATTGCACTTTACCCCTTTAAAGGTAATGTCAATTTCAATCGATGTTCGACCACTTAGTGGTAAGATATTAAGAACCTGAATGTTCGATTACGAATAGAACAGCGGATAAATACAGCAAACTGATCAGGATTTTTTTCATTGTAATGCTCTCACTTAGTATAGACAAATCTAAACCTGCCATGTTAGGATACAATTACTTCATCTTTATGGAAATGTTAAGGCCAAACTATTTGCAAAGAGCTTTAACCAGAATGGGGAATAATTGGGACATAACATCATGTGTTGTGAGGAGTGGGTGTAATAGCTGCCTTTGCAACAGTGATGTCAAAGCTTTGGCATTATTTTTTAACATCAGTATCAGACGATTTAAAACTTCTTTTATGAGAGCACTTTGGACAGGAGCAATAGGATTTGGATTGGTAAACATTCCAATTAAAATCTACAGTGCCACGCAAGACAGCAGTCTGGACCTGGATATGCTGGATAAAAAAGATCATGCACACATTCATTTTAAACGGGTGAATGAACATACTGGAAAGGAAGTGGCCTGGGAAAATATCATCAAAGGTTACGACTACGAAGGTAAGATGGTCGTCTTGGATGAAAAGGACTTAAAGCGGGCAAGTGCGGAGAAAAGCGATCTCATCGAAATTCAATCTTTTATCAAAGAAGAAGAAGTCGATAGCATGTATTATGAGACGCCCTATTACGTAGAACCACAAAAGGCAGGACATAAAGCTTACGCCTTGTTAAGAGCTGCCTTAGAGAAATCTAAAATGGTAGGATTATGTTCCTTTGTTTTAAGAACAAAAGAGCACCTGGCTATCATTAAAGCTTCAGAAGGCGCTATTGTTTTGAACAAGATTCGATTTAAAGAAGAAATCAGAGATACTTCCGAATTAAAATTACCCGCGAAGACTGAAGTTAAACCAACAGAATTGAAAATGGCCATGGCGCTGATTCAGCAATTGGAAACAAAATTTGACATCGCCAAATACAAGGATCAATACACGTCCTCATTGATGAAAGTGATCAAAGCCAAAGCCAAAGGACAAAAATTAGCAGAACCTAAATTGAAAGTAACGAGGAACACCAAAAAAGACCTCATGGATCAATTGAGAGAAAGTCTGAACCCTAAACTGAAAAGAGCCTAATGAGTTTAGTGCAATACATTAAAAAGAGGAATTTTAACGACACACCAGAACCAACTGAGCGTCGTTCCAAACAGCCCACTAAGAAAGCATTGACGTTTGTTATACAACGCCATCAAGCTTCTCATCTTCATTACGATTTCAGATTGGAAATGGAAGGCGTACTGAAAAGCTGGGCCGTTCCTAAAGGTCCCTCTTTGAATCCGGGCGACAAACGCTTAGCCATGATGGTCGAAGATCATCCTTACGACTATGGAAGTTTTGAAGGCGAAATTCCTAAAGGCAATTACGGAGCAGGTGTAGTTGAAATATGGGACAAAGGAACCTACGAACACATCAGCATTAAAGATCCGGTAGAAGGGAATAAGCAATTACTGAAAGACCTTAAAAAAGGATCTATCAAAATCGTGTTGAAAGGCAAAAAATTGAAAGGTGAATTTGCGCTGGTAAAAATGAAAGGCGATAAACCTTCCAACTCCTGGTTACTCATTAAACACAACGATACATTCGCCACACATGATCCGTACAACAGTGAGGATTACACTTCTGCTGATTCTGCCGTCACCAAGGCGGCAAAAAAAAAACTCCAATAATTCCTGAAAAGTCCAAGAAAAGCTTGCAATCCATTTTATCAGAACTGGGTGCTGAAAAAAAGTATACTACTTATATTCACCCCATGCTTGCCAAGCCAGGTGATAAGCCTTTCGACGATAAGGACTGGTTATTTGAAATCAAATGGGACGGTTACAGGGCCGTTGCTGAACTCCAAAAAGATAACGTCAAGTTATATTCCCGGAATGGACTTTCTTTTGAAAATAAATATCCCGAGGTAGTCGATGCTTTAAAAAAGATAAAAAAGAATGTGGTATTGGATGGAGAAATTGTCGTGCTGGATAAAGATTCCAAACCCAGTTTTCAATGGCTACAACATTACCCGGACGTACCAGAAGAGTGTTCACTTATTTATTATGTCTTCGATGTTCTTAGTATTGATGGCAAGACTTTATACGATGAAACCCTGATAGAAAGGAAGAAGAAATTACAGCGTTTATTGCCTAAACAATCCATTATCCGTTATTGTGAACATGTAGCAGGAGGTGGAGAAGCATTTTTCAAATGGGTTTTAGATCATGACCTGGAAGGCATGATAGCTAAAAAATCCGATAGTTTGTATCACGTCAGCAAGCGCAGCAGTGAATGGTTAAAAATAAGAAACCACAACATTACCGAGGCACTCATTTGCGGTTATACAGCACCAAAAGGTGCGCGCAATCACTTTGGTTCTCTGATACTAGGAGTATACGACATTAAAGGCATACTTCAATATGCCGGTCATGTTGGCACAGGTTTTTCTGATCAAAGTCTGAAAGAACTTTATCAGCAATTGAATAAGTTGGTTCAAAAAAAATCTCCTTTCAGCCAAAAGATAAAAGTAAATGACGCCGTTACCTGGATCAAACCGGTATTGGTATGCAATGTTAAATATACTGAGTGGACAAAAGACAAACAGCTCAGACACCCTGTTTTTATGGGCCTTCGGATCGATAAAAAACCAGATGAAGTAACTGTAAAAAAAAAGCAGCCCATGGAAACAAAAGTAATAGCGAAGAAAAAACGCATTACCCCTTCTTCTAAATCTTCTCCTAAAAAAGGAGAAGGTCTGGTAAAAGTGGGGACGAAAGAGGTGAAGCTTACGAATCAGGATAAAGTTTATTTCCCTAAAGATAAGATTACCAAAGGAGATGTGGTGAAGTATTATCAATCGGTATATGAGTATATCATTCCTTACCTAAAAGACAGACCTGAATCGTTAAAACGAAATCCAAACGGAATAGAAGACAATGGTTTTTTTCATAAAGATGCAGGAGAAGGCGCACCGGACTGGGTGAAATCCATTCCTTTGTATTCTGATTCTGCCAACAAAGACATCGATTACATCCTCTGTAATGACAAGGCTACGCTGATGTATTTGAATAATTTGGGGTGCATCGAAATAAATCCCTGGAACTCCCGCACAAAGAAATTAGACCATCCGGATTATATGATCATAGATATTGATCCGTCGGATAAAAACACTTTTGAACAAGTGATCCAAACTGCACTGATGGTAAAGAAAGTGCTTGATAAAGCAGGAGCTGTTTCTTATTGTAAAACATCAGGTGCTACAGGTTTGCATGTATATGTGCCAATGGGAGCGAAGTATGACTACAATCAGGTCAAAGACTTTGGTCATTTGGTAGCAATGCTGGTGCAAGAGCAGCTCCCTGAATTTACCACTTTAGAACGCCCGCTTTCTAAAAGGAAAAACAGAATTTATATAGATTTTCTTCAAAACAGAAAAGGACAAACACTTGCCTCTGTCTACAGTTTGAGGCCCAAAGAAGGAGCAACCGTTTCGACACCACTGGAATGGAAGGAAGTTAAAAAAGGATTGAAACCTTCTGATTTCACCATACATAATATTCTGAAACGTATAAAAACAAAAGGAGACCTTTTTCAAGGCGTACTTGGAAAAGGGATTAATCTTAATGATTGTTTAAAAAAATTAACAAACTAACAATAGTATGACTAAGCTTCAAAACATAAAGGGCATGTTCAAATCTTTTTGGAATTTATTAAAAGAAGCTTTTAATAAATGGAAAGACAGAGAACCTTTTAATAATAGCAATATCATTGCTTACTATACCATTTTCTCATTGCCGGGATTATTGGTGATTGTTATTAATCTGGCTGGTTATTTCTTTGGTAAAGAAGCCGTGACACATCAGATCGCAGGACAGATAGGGGGCATCATCGGTGGAGATACAGCAAAAGATATTCAGGAGATCATCGCTAAAACCAGCCAGAACAAAGGGCTTACGATCTCATCCATCATTGGATTTGCTGTTCTTCTATTTGGTGCAACAGGTGTATTTTATCAGGTACAGCAAATATTAAATAAAATCTGGGAGGTGGAAGCCAAGCCTAAACAAAAAATACTAAAGCTGATTAGAGACAGGGTATTCTCCTTTGGACTCATCTTAGTCATTGCCTTTTTACTGCTTGTGTCACTTGTTTTATCTGCTGGTTTAACCGCATTAAGTGATTGGGTATCCGTTCATATTTCCGAATACCTGATGGTGGCCTTCCGTATAGCAGACATTGTAATTTCTGTATCTGTCATCACGTTGCTTTTTGCGTCGATTTATAAGTTTTTGCCCGATGTTAAAATAGAATGGAAAGATGTATGGGGAGGAGCTTTTCTAACTTCTGTATTATTTGTCATTGCTAAGTTTGCCTTAGGTATTTATTTTGGAAACAGCAATCCGGCATCCACTTACGGAGCAGCGGGTTCAATTATACTGATCATGTTATGGGTTTCTTATGCGGGTTTAATCCTATTGTTTGGTGCAGAATTTACGAAAGTATACGCTACACAAAACGGCAAAAAAATGGCACCTGTTGAAGGTGCCATGTTGGTCGAAAGTAAGGATAATAAGTAAGCGAAGAGGACGCTCGATGAGGGAATTTTTTCTCGTATTTTTTATAATTCTTTTGCTTCTCCCAATTTATAAAAGAACAAACGCCAGAGGATGGCGTTTGTTCTGAAGTCAAGATAAAATCATCGTATGTTGGTTTAACAACTGTATCTTTTCTTCATCTATTACTATCACACCAAAGGCATGAAAGGAGATCATGTATAGCTTGTCTGATTACTGCAAACAACCACCTATAGATGCTGCAAGTATACGGGAAATATTATGCCAATTAATCAATCACTCTTCAGTGTTAATTGAGGCCTTTTTTTATTTCTCTTTTACAAATAATTGTAGATTCTTTGCACAGTTTGTGCATATAGTTCCAACTACTTTTGTATGCTTTATCTTTGTTTAAACCCCTAGCTCAAGTCTTTTTTGAATATTTTCTAATCATGTATGCGATTTTATTCTGGTCTGCGTTTTGAACTTATAGTTGTAAGTGCATGAATATTCAATGAACATTAACGAGATGTAAATGAACAAGAACATGGTAAAAATAGCGTCTGTATTCATTGTGCTAACAATGGCTATGCTATTGTCAGCCTGTTCCTCTATATTAAATTCAGAAAAGAAATACCAGTCTATAGTCAGACATGCCCCATTTGATGCAGTTATTGTTCCCGGCTTTCCTCATCAAAAGGATAACTGGAGTATGGTTGTAAAATGCAGAGTACACTGGGCTGTATATCTTTATAAAAATGGTGTTGCAAAAAACATTATATTTTCAGGTTCTGCTGTATATACACCTTATGTAGAAAGTGAAATCATGGCATTGTATGCAGAGAAAATGGGGATTCCAAGAGAACATATTTTTATTGAGAATAAAGCCGAACATACTTCTGAAAATTTATATTACTCTTACATGCTGGCAAAAGAAAATGGTTTTCAATCGATAGCAGTAGCTAGCGATGTGGTACAATGCGGATTTTTACAGCGATTTAAAAGTAAGTTTCAATTAGAAGATGTAAAATTTATACCTATTGTTTATGGCAATCTGGAATTGAAAGAATATCCAGATCCTGTCATCAATCAAGAGGAAGCTTTTGTGCCTAATTTTATATCATTAAAAGAAAGAGAGAGTTTCTTTGAGAGGTATAGAGGAACTCATGGATATAAAATCAAACAACTTTTGAAGGACAGTAAAAGATGCGCTACGGGTTATAGTTCTGAAATGAATAAAGCTTCTTTGCAGCAAAGCATGCAAAATCACCATTGAGAGATTAGAAAGGGGAGTATCCTTGCTCTAATTGTCCCGTTCTGAATAAATTAACAGTGTTATGAGCTAAACGAGTAGGTTCAGGCATCCTGTAACGTCCCAGACAACCTCTAATGATCCTTAAACTGTCTTCGATGGTCATTCTATTGCCAGGTGAAATAAACAGCGGTTTTACGCCGAATTTAGTTCTGACAGTCCATCCTATATCAATATCCTTTTTCTTATCGTAAATAGGCGTTGCAGCTCCTGCTGATTCTGCCGGTTCGTTGATACGTCCGTACAATATTTTTTTTGCACATCCCATCGTTACTTGTCCTGTCAGTGCACCAAAATGAGACGCTATACCCATTCCTCTGGGATGGGCGATGCCATGACCGTCTACTACCAATATATCTGGTTTCTCAGGTATCATGTTCCACGCTTCCAACAATGCTGGAACTTCTCTAAATGCGAGATAACCTGGTACGTAAGGAAAACTCACGGCGACTTTCACTAAGGCTCTTGACAATGGTTTTAATTCGGGATAACTCAATACAACGATACCTGCATAAACATCCGGACTGTATTTGTTAAAAGAAATGTCAGCACCGGCAATGTTTTTTATTTCTGTATTCAATGGAATCAGCCTGATTTTTTGTTTCAGTTCCAGTTGAATTTGAGTGGCTTCTGGAATAGTGAGATGATTATAGTCCAATGCGTTCATAATAATACGTGCAAGTATGATAAATGCTTATAAACTTTATTCAATTTGGGTTGTTAATCGTATAATCAAGAATAATGTCTATTTCAATGAAACGATCCATTCATTTGTTGTATCATTTTTTGATGTTCAGCAGCATTGCTTTCTTTACAAGCAGCTGTTCCATCGTGCGAAATAATTTTTATGCTGATCCCGCAAAATGCTATACAGAAGCTTTGGCAGAGAAACCATTTGATGCGATAATCATTCCAGGTTTTCCTCACGACACAGCAAAAGGGTGGGACCGCATCGTACAAGGGCGAATTTATTGGGCCGTGTTCCTGTATGAAAGAGGCATTGCAAAAAATCTCATTTTCTCAGGTTCTGCCGTCTATACCCCTTATGTAGAGAGTAAGATCATGGCGCTTTATGCAGAACAATTAGGAATACCCAGAGAACATATTTTTGTAGAAACACAAGCAGAACATAGCACTGAAAATCTATACTATGCTTATACATTAGGCAAGCAACAAGGCTTCAAAACTATCGCCTTAGCTACTGACCCCGTGCA
>Ga0247813_10003188_pt1 | contig 10671 bp, 13 predicted proteins | sample UWRJL169409C1_FD_180719 | JGI IMG/M metagenome (GOLD analysis project Ga0247813, IMG submission 180719) | Plant litter microbial communities from Arlington Agricultural Research Station in Wisconsin, United States - UWRJ-L169-409C-1 | ecosystem: Environmental > Terrestrial > Plant litter >... | reverse complement strand
GTCGCTGGATCCCCGCCACGAGGGCGAGGAAGACGGAAAATGGGATGACGCTCTCGACAGATAATCGTTTTCAGGGCTTGTCAGCAGTCTGACGGGATAAAGGGGTGGCTTCAGTCCTCTTTTTTTTCTTCTTTTTGGCCTGATTATAAGCGACCGCTGAACGGATAAGCTCCTTCAGAGCACGCTGGTCGATCGTATCGCCCTCGAAAATATCGATTGCCCGCCAGACCTTGCCTCCCAAGCCGTTGTTGAACAACGTGTCCGGATCGGAAAGGCTGGCGCCGTGCGAAAAGGTCAGCTTCACCTTTTCCTTATGGGCATTGCCGACCACCATGTTGCCGTCGCACGACCAGACCGGGCTTCCCATCCACTTCCATTCCTCGATGATGTCCGGATCGGCCTCGAGGATCGCCTTGCGCAGGCTGGCGAGCGTTGCGCCGCGCCAGTCGGTGAGACCGGCAATCAGCGCATCAATGTTTTCCGCTGGTGTCATGGGCTTCATGCCTCGAGTGGGTCTATGCCTGCAGCGCCATTCTATCCACGGACACTGAGCCCGACAACACAGCATGCACTGTTTAGAGCTGGGCCTCGATCGCCGTCTTGTCGACAACCGACCAGACGTTGGCGATCTTCCCGCCTTGAAACTCGTAGAACACGTTCTCGGTAAAGGAGATTCTCCTGCCGTTGACGGACAGCCCCAGGAACATCCCCACCGGCGTACAGTCGAACACCAACCGGCTCGCGATAAAGGGCGGATCCGAGATCAGCAGCTGAATGTTGAACTGGAGATCGGGAATATCGAGATAGTCGCGTTCCAGCATGTGGCGATAACCGGCCAGCCCGATCCGCTGGCCATTATGGCAGGCCTTATCGCCAACGAACCGCCCCAGATTGAGCCAATCCTGCAGGTTCAGGCAGGCGATGTAGCCTCTGTAGATATCCGAAAGCTCGTTTTTCGTCATGGCACCCGTCTCCCGTCTGTCTGGCTGGCGGGCAAACGATCAGGATTACCAACCTCGCCTCGCGTTCCATGCGGCCCAATATGATACAAATCCTGGCGCAGATCGGTGCCGTTTTGGCGATAACACGATCCAGCCGTAATTTTTCGTGCCGAAATAGAAAATATTTATTGCCGCTTTCCCAGTGCTTTTCAGCATAAAACGGCCCTTGCACTGGTAAACGAAGTGCAAACGACCAGTGGATTCTTCTTTTCGGCATGCGCGGCAACTCCACACAGCAACCGAAATCGTCCGGTGCAGGACGCGGACGCACCCCAAAAACCAACATATTCTCCGCGAGATAGATGGTTTCGCGTTGCTTAATGGCGGTGAGCCAATATGGGAATTCCTCAAATTTTACGTGAATTTGAATCAAACATATCTCAATCTTTATTCAAGTTTAGTTTGAAATTTCTACTTATTTCAATTTCTTTTGTACTTTATTTTACTTCCAATTTTCGCGAGCAATAAAAAACTCGGTGTCATTGTCACTCCAGAACGGGGAGACAAGCATGACAACGAAATCATTCCTGAAGACCAGCCTCATCGGCGCGTTTCTTTCTGCAGCAGTGGCACAATCGGCTTTTGCCCTGCCCGCCAACATGATCACCGGCGGTTCCACCAATCCGCCAGTCGGACATTATGAATTCTGCCGGAGCCTGCCACAGGAATGCCGCGCAAACCCGGGCAACAATGGGCCTCTGACCCTCACCCGCGAAGGCTGGAAGAAAATTCTCGAGGTCAACTACGACGTCAACGAATCCGTGACGCCGCTGACCGACAAGGAAATCTACGGTGTCGAAGAGCACTGGGCCTATCCAGACAAGGTCGGAGATTGCGAAGACTATGTGCTCCTGAAGCGCAAGCGCCTGATGCAGGCCGGCTTCTCGCCCTCAGACCTTTTGATCACAGTCGTGCTGCAGCCGAATGGCGAAGGCCATGCCGTGCTCACCGTGCGGACCGATCGCGGCGACTTCGTTCTCGACAATATGCGCAACAAAGTGCTGCTGTGGTCGGAGACCGAATATACCTATCTCAAGCGCCAGTCGGAACAGCATTCCGGCCGCTGGGTAAAGCTTCAGGACGGCCGCACCGTGGCTGTCGGTAGCGTCAGCCAGTAAGGCGACTGGATACCAGACATTCGCAACCCGGCTCAGGATGCCCGGCTGCGCATGCAAAGGGCTTCGGTCAGTCCCCATCCCCGTCCCAGACCAAGGCCCTGCTGGCCGGTTCCGCTGTCCCCGGAACCGGCCTTTTTCTATTGTCCGAAGTTCAAGGAGCCACCCGAAAACAGCAACCAGACACCTTGGGCGGCGACCAGGCCGTAACAACAGGCCCAGCCAACCGCAATCACACCGGCAACAGCGACTTCGATTACAGACAGAGTGCCGGCCATGCGCATCCGCCAGATGGCCCCGCCAAACAAGGCAGGCCCAGCAAACAGCGCCAGCAAGATTGGGAAGAGCCGGAACCTCCCGGCCATTGCCCCATCGTCCACCGGCCAGTGCCGGCGCGCGGCAACGCGGCTGATATCCAGCACGAGAAAGGAGGCGCTGAAACCGGTAACAAGCAGAACGAGCAGCGTCGCGATATTCATCGAAAATTAACCATGTTGGGCCAGCGTTGCGGTGTTTCCTCGACCAGCAAGTTCCATGCCGCCTCACCTGCTCCATTCCGGCACAAGCCAGCCCGGCAACGATACCTCCTGTTAACGACGATAAGACCGCGAACCATCCATGACAGCCAATTCCGCATCTGCCGGCCATGACGATCACGCTCCGCTGATCTCCTCACGCTTCGTCTACCTGCTGACAGCTGCAGTCGTTGGACTGGCCGCCTTGACGGCAACGATCAGCGTTGCCGGCCGCTGGTATGGAGAAAACCTGGCGCTGGCCGGGCACACGACCAGCGCGGAACCAACCGATATCTTCATCGGTCAGGATCACCTGCGGCTTGCGTCCAATGTCATCCGCTTCGAACAGCAGCGCGTGACCGGACGCGCCGAACGCGTCGATCTCTACCTTACCTGGCCGGGACGACAGGGATATACCGATGAGACGCGCGCCCTATTCAACGATGTCAACCAGCCGCAATCGCTGCTTTTCCTGGATATCTCCCAGAGCACGATGTCACGCGACATGTCGGGACGGATCGAGCCGATCTACCAGCATCTTTTCAGCGGCACGATCCTGCCCGGCCCTGCCGGACTGGTGCGGCACGAGATGAAACAGAATTCCGGTTATGGCCAGGAAGTTTTCTTCACTGCCAACCGCGACGGCGACACGCCCTATGCGGTGCGCTGCATGATGCCGGCGGCGCCTGGCCTATCGACCAGCGCCGATTGCCAGCGCGATATTCACATCGGCCGTGATCTTGTTGTGCTTTACCGGTTTTCCAGCCAATTGCTGCCACAATGGCAAGCCATCGACACTGCCGTCGTCACATTCCTGAACAACAGACTGATCCCGTGACCGGTCCCCTCGCCGCCAATCCCATGTTCTGGGGTCAGCGCCGGCGGATCGTCTGTACCGAAATGCAAAAGAAGTGTCGGACTGCAGAAACCAATCATTCATCATAAACCGATTGGTAACGCTATCCCGATAGAGTTTCTAGAACGGTCGTTTCGGCAGGCCACGCCCGGACGGCATCTGTGAAAATAGAATGAAGAGTAGTGTAGTGTCCAAATCCATATTCAACGGCTCCGCTCGACGCGCCCCTGTCCTATTCTTCAAGAAGGCGTGCCGGGTGCTTTTGATATCGCTGGCTGCCACGTTTACGGCAATCCCCGTCGTCTCCGCCGCGCAATATGCGGGTATCGTGGTCGATGCGAAGACCGGCAAGGTGCTCTACAGCGAAGACGCCGACAGCCTGCGCTATCCGGCGTCGCTGACCAAGATGATGACGCTCTATTTGACCTTCGAGGCGCTGGAAGCCGGCAAGATCAACAAAAACACGCCCGTTCCGTTCTCCAAGAATGCATCGGCCGAGCCGCCATCGAAGCTCGGTGTGCGCTCCGGCAATACGATCACCGTCGAACAGGCTATCCTTGCGCTCGTCACACGCTCCGCCAATGATGCGGCAACCGCTCTCGGCGAACTGCTCGGCGGATCCGAGGACCGTTTTGCCCGGATCATGACCAACAAGGCCCGTGCGCTCGGCATGACCCGCACCACCTATCGCAACGCCAACGGCCTGCCGAACGACGCGCAGATGACGACGGCGCGCGATCAGGCCCGGCTCGGCATGGCGCTTCGCCAGCATTTTCCGCAGTATTACTCCTATTTCTCCACCCGCAGCTTCCGCTTCGGCAAGCAGACGATCGGCAACCACAACCGGCTGCTCGGCAATGTGCAAGGCGTCGACGGCATCAAGACCGGCTATACCCGGGCTGCCGGCTTCAACCTGGTGACATCGGCTCAGGCCGAAGGCCGCAGCATTGTCGGCGTCGTCATGGGCGGCAAATCCGGTGGCGCCCGCGATGCGCAGATGCGTGCCCTCGTCGCCAAATACATGCCCAACGCTTCGCGCCGTGGCGGCGGCAATCTTGTCGCCGAAACTGCTGATGCACCGACCATGCAGGCCCAGGCTGTCACCCAGCCGGCCGAAACGGTCGTTGCGGCAACCGGCGGCAGCTTCAATCTTCCGAACAACGGCCCGGTTCCGGATTTCCGCTACAGCGGCGAAACCACCAAGAGCATCGAAGTTGCCTATGCCGCACCGGTCAAGGCCAGCGCCAATCCGCTGCTGAACAAGAACGTCATGCCGAATACGCTGGAAGCACAGAGCCGCAAGCTCGCCAAAGCTTCCCCGGTGCCTGCTGCCGATGTCGATAACCAGATCACCAACTCGGTTGCCAAGCCGGCAGTTGAAACGGCTGCTGTCGCCGACAATGCGCCGGCCGGCTGGGTGATCCAGATCGGTGCGACACCGGACAAGGGCCAGGCAATGTCATTGCTTGAAAACGCCAAGGATAAGGGCGGTAAGGTCCTGCGCGGCGCAACCCCCTTCACGGTGGCTTTCGCCAGCGGTGATGGTCATCTTTACCGGGCCCGCTTCGGCGGCTTCTCCGACCAGAACAAGGCTCTTTCCGCCTGCAAGACGTTGAAGAGCAAGGGCTTCGCCTGTTGGGCCAGCCTGCAATAACGACATCACACAAGTTTCGATCAGCGGCGTGTTGTGTTTACCGCTGATCCTCCTCGGATTTGGTTTTGCGTAACGAGGTTAGTTATGGGAATGAATGAGAATGGATCGGGCATGACGCCCGCGCCGGACAAGAAGCGGAAATCCCCGCTTTCGAGCCTGCACCCCTTGCATGAAGCCGCCATGCGGATTGCCGAACTCGGCAGCCGGCCGCGGTCGAAGACCAAGGATCTGGTGACCCTGCTTCTGACGCATGGCGCACGGGCATGGCGCTCGACACAGCCAGATGCACAAATCCACGTGCATGTGACGTCGCCGTCAGGGCGTTACCCGATCAGGCTGCGGATCCGGTAAAACAAGTATTGAACAACGATGAAAGCCTGGCACTGCCGGGCTTTTTTCATGCTGTCATCTCATTTCAGAGAAGGCCGAGTTCGGCCAGTTCGCGGCGCAGTTCCAGCGGCATTTCTGCTGTACCGGCACCCAGTGCCGACAGATCGCGCGGCGCTTCATTGTCCTGAAGGTAGCGCCACCCCTGAAACGCACGGCGCGGCTGATAGGTCGTTTCGATGACTTCGGGCCCGAGGATCAGATTGCAGCGGCCGATGCCCTCGCCGTCGGTGAAGGTTTCGATGCCGGTCAGCTTCTGGCGCGCCTGAACCTGCCCCTTGATCACCCAGTAGAGCGATCCGCCCTCCAGCAATTCCTCGACACGCTTCGGCACCATGCGCGTCGTATGGTAGGAGTGGGGCTCAAGACCGGCGGCGACGGCCGTCAGTGCTTTGCGCGACACCCATTCGCGAAGGTCGTCGATCGATTCTGCGCCGACGCAGAGCTTGATGAGATGCAAGGCCATGGTCGGAGTTGAACACCCGCAAAGCGGTTGCGGTCAAGCCTGTTCTCGACCCCTCCACAGATGGGTACCCGTCAGCACTCGACAACGTTGACGGCAAGGCCGCCTGTCGACGTTTCCTTGTATTTATCGTGCATGTCGACACCGGTCTGGCGCATCGTCTCGATGCAGGCGTCAAGTGGCACGAAATGCTGGCCGTCGCCCTTGAGCGCCAGGGACGCCGCAGTGACCGCCTTGACCGCCCCCAGTGCATTGCGCTCGATGCACGGCACCTGGACGAGACCGGCGATCGGATCGCAGGTCATGCCGAGATGATGCTCCAGCGCGATTTCAGCCGCATTCTCGATCTGCTCCGGCGTTCCGCCCATCACGGCGGCAAGTCCGGCTGCCGCCATCGCAGACGCCGAGCCGACCTCGCCCTGACAGCCGACTTCGGCCCCGGAGATCGAGGCGTTGAACTTGATGATGCCGCCGATGGCGGCGGCCGTCAGCAGATATTCGCGAATGCCGTGATGATCGGCATCCTCGTGGAAATGCAGGTAATAGCGGATCGTCGCCGGAACGACGCCGGCAGCACCGTTGGTCGGGGAGGTGACGACGCGGCCGCCGGCCGCATTCTCCTCGTTGACCGCCATGGCGTAGACGCTCAGCCAATCGTTGGCGAGCAAGGGGTTGATCTTGTTGGAGCGCCATTCGTCTTGCAGCTTGTCATGGATCATGCCGGCACGGCGACGCACCTTCAGACCGCCGGGCAAGATGCCGGAACCGGTCAACCCACGGTCGATGCAGCTTTTCATCGCCGCCCAGATCCGGTCAAGGCCTTCGTCGAGCTCTTCGCCGGACATCGAACATTCCTCGTTTGCCCGCTTCATCTGGGCAATCGACAGGCCGGAATGCCGGGCCATATCGAGCATCTGCTTTGCGGTCGAGAAGGGATAGGGAACCTTGACGCCGCCGGGCTTGGTCTTGCTCGCCTTCATGGCCTCGAGCTCGGTATCGGTGACGACGAAGCCGCCGCCGATGGAATAGTAGACGCGCTTCAGCAGAAGGCGGCCATCCTTGTCGAAGGCGGAAAAGGACATGCCGTTGGCGTGACCGGGAAGCGGCACCTTCTTGTCGAAGACAAGATCGGTCTTCGGCTGGAATTCATAGGAGGGATGCCCGGCAGGGGTGATGCGTCCGGTGCGCTCGACCTCTTCGATGATCGGATCCATCCGGTCGGGATCGACACGGTCCGGGCGCTCGCCCATCAGGCCGAGGATCACCGCCCTGCCCGTTCCATGGCCGATGCCGGTAAAGGCCAACGAACCGTGCAGGCTCGACTTGATCGAAACCACCGCCGCATTGACCGGCCGCGGCCAGTCGCTCGACAGGATCAGGTCGAGAAAGCGATTGGCCGCCGACATTGGTCCCATCGTGTGCGAACTGGAGGGGCCGATACCAATCTTGAAGACGTCAAAAACCGAAAGAAACATGCGAACTCCGCCCCGGGACTGCTGAACCGGACAAGATTGCCGGACCATCATCATTGCATCGAAACTAGGCCATCCTATGCCTGCCATCAGGCGATCAACCGACATCCACTCCCGTGCGTGCGACACGGGCGGCTGACGGGTGGCTGTAGCACGATTCCTCGTTGATAAGTCGCCATGCACGGCCATGGATTTCAAGGGGCGTGCTAAACTTTCGCGACGCCTTGCAATTTTAGCAAAGCATGCCAAAAACGAGGCATGACACTGACAGACTATATCGCACTCGCGGTCTTTGCGCTGCTGTGGACCGGTTATAACCGGGCCACGGACGGCAAGGTGCACCTCAAGCGCATCAGCCTGACGCGCCTGATGATGGAGAACCGGCGGCGCTGGCTGCTAAACTCCCTCAATCGCGACCTGAAGATGATCGACACGCAGATCGTCGCGGGACTGCAGGCCGGAACCGCATTCTTCGCCTCAACCACGATCTTTGCGCTCGGTGGCTGTTTTGCGCTTCTGGGTGCCACCGACCGGGTCGAGGCGATCATGGGCGACCTGCCCTATGTCTTCCATGGTGGGCGCACGGCGTTCGAACTGAAGGTCGGTGGGCTTGCCTGCCTGTTCGCCTACGCCTTCTTCAAGTTCGCCTGGTCCTACCGCCTGTTCAATTATTGCTCCATTCTCGTTGGCGGCATTCCGATGATGTCGGACATTCTGCAGGATCGCGCCGGAGCCGAACGCGCCGCCGGACGAGCCGCCAATATGAACATCCTCGCGGCCAAGCATTTCAATGCCGGCCTGCGCAGCATCTTCCTGTCGATCGGCTATCTCGGCTGGTTCATCAGTCCCTATGTCTTCATCGCGCTGACGGTCTTCGTCATCTTCGTGTTGACCCGCCGCCAATTCTATTCGGAAGCGCGCGAAGCCCTTCTTGACGACACAAACCCCTGAAAGTCTTGGGCGGAATGCCATGCGACGCGTTGCGCCTGACGCAAGCTCGCCGCGCTATGATACCGCCACCAGAAAAGATAGAGCCATGTCGATACCCAACGCAGCCACCGAAACCGACAACGGGACGGCACCGCCGGTAGCCGCCGAACGGCGTGGCCGTATCTGGGCGATCGATGCGCTGCGCGGGTTGGCGCTGATCGCGATGGCGACCTATCATTTCTCCTGGGACCTGGAATATTTCGGTTATCTCGATCCGGGAACGGTCGGCACCGGCGCGTTCAAGATCTATGCGCGGATGATCGCCAGCAGTTTCCTGTTTCTGGCAGGCATCGGCCTTGTGCTTGGCCATTATCCGGTCTTCAAGCCCCGGCCCTTCGCCATTCGTTTCGCCAAGATCGCTGCAGCCGCCTTGGTCATCACCATCGCGACCTGGTTTGCCTTTCCCGACAGCTTCATCTTCTTCGGCATCCTGCATTCGATTGCCGCGGCAAGCCTGATCGGTCTCCTCTTCCTGCGTCTGCCCGCAGCCTTGACGCTCATCGCCGCCGCTGCCGCCTTTGCGGCACCGTTCTACCTGCGCTCGCCCATTTTCGATACGCCGGCGCTCTGGTGGGTCGGGCTGTCGGAGACATTGCCGCGCTCGAACGATTACGTACCGCTGCTTCCCTGGCTGGCACCGTTCCTTGCCGGTATCGCCATCGCACGCATTGCACTCAGCTTTGAATGGTTCGAGAAACTGCGCTCCGATGGCAGCGCACGGTGGAAAACGATCCTGACAACGGCTGGCCGTCACAGCCTGATCATCTACCTCGTGCACCAGCCGCTCCTGTTTGCGCTGGTCTACGTATATTCGCTGGGCTTTCCGGCGGCCAAGCCCGATCCGGTCGAGACTTATCAAAACAATTGCGTGGCCTCCTGCAGCCTGCAGGAAAACGCAGCGCTCTGCACCACCTTCTGCGGCTGTACGCTGGACAAGCTGATGGAGGAAAATCTCTTCGAACCGCTGAACGAAGGCAAGATCGACGTCAAGACAGATGAGCGTATTGCGCGAATCGCCGGGCAATGCACCATGGAGTCACAACCCAAGGAATAGGATATGAACGCCTATCGAGCCAAGCCCTTGACCTATCCCTGGCCCCCATTTCTCTACATGGCGGCCTTTGCGGGGGCGGTGGCCTTGGGGCGGATGCTGCCGATTTCGGTCATCCACGGCCATGGCTGGGTGCCATGGCTGTCGGGCTCAGTGCTGATCATCATTGCAGTCTGTCTCGATGTCTGGGCGGTGAAGACATTGATCGAACGGCGCACCGCGGTCCTGCCGCATCGCTGTTCGTCGCATCTGGTTACCTGCGGACCATTCTATTTCACCCGCAATCCGATCTATCTCGGCTACACGCTGATGATGGTCGGTTTCGGCCTGATCACGCTCAATCCCTGGTTCTTCATCATGGCCAGCGCTGCAGTTGCAATCATGACGCTGTTTGCCGTCCGCAACGAAGAGCGGCATCTCCTGTCACGCTTCGGCTTCGAATTCGAACGCTACTGCCGCGCCACCAGCCGGTGGATCTGATCGCTCAGGTACCGACGCCGATTTCGGCCAGACGGGTCAGGCAGGCCTCCTCGACATTGCCGAGTTCTTCCAGCGTTTCCTCGATGTCCTTGCGCTTCTGGTTGAGCTCGTCGCGCTTTTCTTCAACGCGCTTCATCAACAACCGCAGCTGTCCAGCCTCGCCCGGCGGATCCCGGTAGACCTGAATGATTTCGCGGATTTCAGCGATGGTGAAGCCGATACGGCGGCCGCGCAGGATTTCCATGATCAGGCGGCGGTCGGCCGAACGGAACAGTCTCGTCCTGCCGCGCCGCTCCGGGTGGATAAGCCCCTCGTCCTCATAGAAGCGCAGAGTGCGGGTCGAAACTCCGAATTCCCGTGTCAGCTCCGTAATGGTATAATACTTGTTCACGCCTGCCTCGCCTTGCGCCGCAATCGGCAAATCAGGCGACATGCGCCTGATAATGCTACCGCGGTTGAAGTGTCGCACCGGTCAACTGCCTGATGTGAGGCTGCACCGATGTCAGAACGGCAGTCTGATTGACTTTGACGTAAAAGTCAAACTTTGCCACCGGCATCAATTGACGTGAAACCACCAGGTCGCAAGCCCCAAAAAGGCGAAAAAGCCTGTGACATCTGTGACCGTCGTCACGAAAACGGCGGACGAGACGGCCGGGTCGGCACCGAAACGATCGAGCAGCAGCGGGA
>Ga0247813_10003186_pt1 | contig 10678 bp, 13 predicted proteins | sample UWRJL169409C1_FD_180719 | JGI IMG/M metagenome (GOLD analysis project Ga0247813, IMG submission 180719) | Plant litter microbial communities from Arlington Agricultural Research Station in Wisconsin, United States - UWRJ-L169-409C-1 | ecosystem: Environmental > Terrestrial > Plant litter >... | reverse complement strand
CGGTGACCGCTTCGGCGGCGGCGGCAGCAGCTACGGTGGCGGCGGCGGCGATCGCTTCGGCGGTGGCGGCGGCGGTGGTGGCTTCCGCAGCGGCGGCGGCGGTGGCGGCGGCTTCTCGGGTGGTGGCGGCGGCGCTGGTCGCGGCATGCCTCCCCAGGTCGTCGGCGAAGGCACCGGTGTGGTCAAGTTCTTCAACGCACAGAAGGGCTTCGGCTTCGTGGTTCGCGATGACGGCGGCGAGGACGTGTTCGTTCACATCAGCGCCGTCGAGCAGGCTGGCATGACCGGCCTGGCCGAGGGTCAGCCGCTCGGCTTTACCTTGGTCGACCGCGGTGGCCGTATCTCGGCGACCGAGCTGAAGATCGATGGCGAGCCGATGGCCGTCACCGACCGCGGCCCGCCGCGCGACCGTGACGAAGCCCCCCGTGGCGGCGCTGGCGCCGGTGCAGGCGGCGCACAGCGTCAGCTGACCGGTGAGAAGGCGACCGGCACGGTTAAGTTCTTCAACGCGATGAAGGGCTTCGGCTTCATTCAGCGCGACGACGGACAGCCCGATGCGTTCGTGCACATCTCGGCCGTCGAGCGCGCCGGCATGTCGACGCTGAACGAGGGCGACAAGCTCGAGTTCGAGCTCGAAGTCGATCGTCGTGGCAAGTACGCCGCGGTGAACCTGAGCGCAGGCGGCTGAACCTTCCGATCCGGACCTGTTCGTGATCGGTAAAGTCATGATTGCGGTCGGTCTCGCTTTGGCGGGGCCGGCCGTTTTCATGTCCGCTGCGGGCGCCGGCCAAACTGCACCTGTCGCACAACCGCCTGAAAGGGCGCCGGTCCTGTCCGCGACGATCGTCGCGCGGTACCCGCACGATACCACCGCCTTCACCGAAGGCCTGCTCTGGCACGATGGCGCGCTGTACGAGAGCACCGGGCAGGAGGGCGCTTCCGACGTCCGCCGCGTCAGTCTCGCCGACGGCAAGACGCTCGCCAGGGCGACGATCCCGGCCGCGCAGTTTGGCGAAGGCCTCGCGCTGTGGAACGGCCAACTCATCAGCCTGACCTGGCACGACGGCATCGCTCATCGCTGGGACGTCCGCACGCTCAAGCTGAAGGGCCAGGCGCGCTATACCGGCGAAGGCTGGGGCATGACCGCCGACTCGACCGCGTTGATCCAGTCCGACGGCACCCCGACGCTGATCTTTCGCGATCCCAAGACGCTCGTCGAGCGCCGGCGCGTTCCCGTCACCCTAGACGGACGGCCGCTGCGCGATATCAACGAACTCGAATATGTCCGGGGCGCGGTGCTCGCCAACGTCTGGCGGACCGGCTTCCTCGTCCGCATCGATCCCGCCAGCGGCCGCGTCACCGCGGTCATCGACCTGCGTCCGCTCGTTGCGGAGATCGGCCCCACCGGTACCGATTCGGTGCTCAACGGCATCGCCTGGGACGCGAAGCGCGACCGGCTGTTCGTCACCGGGAAATACTGGCCGACACTGTTCGAGATCAGGATCGATGAGCCGCGCTAGCCTGCATCCGGTTTGCCCACGAGTCGGCACGAATATCGCACGACTCGCATTTTCGATGGATCGAACAAGATGACAAAAAGTTCATGTTCCGTCTAAAGGCCGGGATGTCATCCCCCCGCACATCATGAAAGAGGCGTTCGAATGAGGAAGTTCAAGGATCTGATCGACGGCTATTACCGGTTCCGCGGTAACGAATGGATCGACGAGCGCGAGAAATGGACCGAGCTGGCCGGCGGCCAGACGCCGAAGGTCATGGTGATCGCCTGCTCGGACAGCCGCGTCGATCCCGCGACCATCTTCGGCACGCGCCCAGGCGAAGTGTTCGTGGTCCGCAACGTCGCCAATTTGGTACCGCCGTTCGATCCCAGCGGCGGCCTGCACGGCGTATCCGCGGCGGTCGAGTTCGCGGTCACGGTGCTGAAAGTCGAGGAAATCCTCGTGCTCGGCCACGGCCAGTGCGGTGGCGTAAAGGCCTCGCTGTCGGGCGCGCTGCGCGATGCAAAGCCGGGCGAGGGCGGGTTCGTCGCGGAATGGATTAAGCTACTCGACGGCGCTCGCGAACGGGTGGTTGAGAATGTCGGCACCGGTGCCGAGGGTCAGACCGCGCTCGAGAAGGAAGGCGTGAAGGTCTCGATCGAAAACCTGAAGACCTTCCCGTTCGTCCAGGCCGGTCTCGATGCAGGCACGCTCACCCTCGAAGGCGCGGTGTTCGCGATCGACGACGGCAAGCTGATGGTGCTGGGTCAGGACGGCAACTTCGCCGCGGCCTGAGGCTCGACGATCCTCCCCCCACGGGGGGAGGATTTTCCGCTGTCCTACACGCTGCGAACCTGTCAGCGTCTCCGCCGTCGCCGTTGCGTCTCCCTACGGGATGGTTCGGCTGACAAGGGAAGAGCCAGTCCTGAAAAACGCGTTCCAGGCCTAATCTTCCTAATCTTCCGCGCTCAGGTGATCATCCGCCGCAGCGTGTCGATCCGGTCCGCCTCCGCCGCCGGCTTATCGGTACGAATCCGCGCGATCCGCGGGAAGCGCATCGCTACCCCTGATTTGTGCCGCTTCGATTCGTGCAGCGAATCGAACGCGATCTCCAGCACCATCGTCTTCTCGACCTCGCGCACCGGCCCGAACCGGTTGAGCGTGTTGCGCCGCACGAACCCGTCGAGCATCTTCAGTTCCTCGTCGGTGATCCCCGAATAGGCCTTCCCGACCGGCAGCAGCTCGCCGTCCTCGGTCCAGCACCCGAACGTATAGTCCGAATAGAAGGACGATCGCCGCCCGGACCCGCGCTGCGCGTACATCATCACGCAGTCCGCGGTCAGCGGATCGCGCTTCCATTTGTACCACAGCCCGACACGCCGCCCGCCGACGTACGGCGAGTCGCGTCGCTTCAGCATCACCCCCTCGATCGCCGCATCGCGTGCACCCGCCCGGATCGCCTCCAGCGCGGTAAAGTCCTCCGCCTCGATCACCTGGCTGAGATCGAACCGCTCGGCGTCGAGCCCGCCGACGAACGCCTCCAGCCGCGCCCGCCGGTCGGTCCACGTCAGTGGCCGCAGGTCCTCGGTCCCATCGAACAGGATGTCGTAGAGCCGCACGAACGCAGGATAGTCGGCCTGCATCTTCGCCGACACGACCTTCCGCCCGAGTCGCTGCTGCAGCGCATTGAAGCTCGCAGCTCCGCCGCCGTCCTCCAGCGTCCCGCCCTGAAGCTCGCCCTTCACCAGCAATTCGCCATCGACCACACCCGGCGTACTGAACGCGGCGGCGACGTCCGGAAAGCTGCCGGTCACGTCGTCGCCGGTCCGGCTGTAGAGCCGCGTCTGGCCCGCGACATGAACGATCTGGACGCGGATGCCGTCCCATTTCCATTCCGCGGCATAGTCGGCGAGATCGACGCGGTTGTCCTCCAACCCGTGCGCCAGCATGAACGGCCGGAACACCGGCACGTCGGCCGGGGTCGGCTGCTCTCCCGTCCCAGCGCCCCAAGCGAACAGGCTGGCATAGGGCGGAGAGAGGCCGTGCCACACCTCCTCGACCGCCTCGACATCGAGCCCGAACGCATTCGCCAGCGCGGTCTTCGCCAGCCGCGCCGACACGCCGATGCGAAGCGCCCCGGTCGCCATCTTGAGCAGCGCGAACCGTTCCTCGGCATCCGACCGGTCGAGCATGCCCGCCAGCGCCGCCGGCGCATCGGACCTTGAGAGATGCATCAGGCCCTCGACCACCTGCGTTACCGACAACGGCGCGGGATCGACCGGCACGACCGGCTCGGGCCACAGCAGCGCGACCGTCTCGGCGGTATCACCGACATAATCGCGGCTCATCCGGAACAGCACGGGGTCGACCCGCGATTCGATCAACGCACGGATCAGCGCGGGCTTCACACCCGGCAGGTCCAGATCGCCGGTCAGCGCCGCCATCGCCCAACCGCGATCGGGATCGGGCGTCGCCAGCAGATAATCGGCGATCAGTTTCAGCTTCGCGTTGCGCGAGCGTGTGTAGATCAGCGAATCGAGAAGGCCGGCGAACGCGTGCATGGTGTCAGAACGCCTCCACCCCCAAAACGGATGCGGCCACCGCCGGGGTATCCGACGGTGGCCGCTTCGACGTCACGACGATCGGTCAGTCGATCGCGTTCTTGATCCCCTTGCCCGCGAGCAACCCGAGCACGAGGAAGATCACGAACAGCGCGATCGCGATGAAGAACAGGATCTTGGCGATCCCGATGAACGCACCGCCGACGCCGCCGAAGCCGAGCAACGCGAGCACGAGGCCGATGACGAGGAAGGTGATCGCAAGCTTCAGCATGGCTATTCTCCTGTTCCCCGCTCAACCGGCGACGTGGCGGTTCCGTTCCGCTCGTCGCGCCGTTCAGGCGGTACGGGCTCAGGCGGTCCGGCTCGCCTCGAACAGGAACCAGGCGCGCTCTTCGGCTTCGTCGGTCCAGGTGTCGACGACGCCGCTGGTCGCGTTGTCCTTCGCCTCGTCCGCGGCGTCCTTCACCGTGCGGAACGATTCGATCAGCTTCAGATTGTCCTCGCGCAGTTCGGCGAGCATCTTCGCCGGCGTCACGAACGCCTGGTCGTTGTCGGCGATCGTCTGGTGGCGAGAGATGTCGCTGATCGACCGCAGCGTGGTGTTGCCGGTCTTCCGCACGCGCTCGGCGATGGCGTCGGTGATCGCCAGGATCTGCGCGGACTGGTCGTCGAGCAGCAGGTGATAGTCGCGGAAATGCGGCCCGGACATGTGCCAGTGGAAGTTCTTGGTCTTCAGATACAGCGCGTAGCAATCGGCGAGCGAACTGTTGAGCGCATCGGCCACCGTCTTGGTGCTGTTGCTGGCAAGATCGGTCGGCGTGTCGAGGGCGGGGTTGGTCATGGGATGCTCCGATGTCTGAAAAACTCGTTGCGTTAACGATCCAATGGCTGAATTGCTCCTCGCGGCATCCCTGTCCAGTGTGATCGACCTGCTAGATCAGCGCGACCGCGCCCAGCGCCAGGATCGCCCCGGCTACGACGAACAGAAGGCCGATGCCGAGCCGCAGCACGCGCAACGGCAGTTTGGTCCAGGCCGACTCGCCCATCAGCGCGGCGGGTACGATCACCACCAGCGACCCGATGGTCGCGCCGATCGCTGCCAGCGCCGGCACCGGGCTGCGCGCCGCCAGCGTCACGACGATGAATTGCACGCCGTCGCCGAATGCGAGGATGAACAGGCCCAGCGCCGCCGTGGCGACCGCGCCGATCCGCCAGCGATCGAGCCGCTCGGGCGGTTTCGCCGGCATCAGCGCACCGCCGCCCTGCAGCACGATCGCCAGCGCCAGCATCAGTTGCTTGGCATTGGGCGCGAGCATCGGCGCCAGCAGCGCGCCGCCGAACGCGGCCAGGCCGCTCGCCACCAGCATCGCCAGCGCCGCCATCGCGATCACCCGCCCCGGTCCGAAGCGATCCGCCAGGATCGCCGCCAGCCAGGCGGTGCGATCGCCGACCTGCGCCAGCGCGGCGGCGACCAGCGCCGCCATCAATGCATCCACTATCCGGCGAGCCGTACCGAACAGGCGGCGGCGAACGCATGGCACGCCTGCACATCCTGTCGCTCGCTGCCGATCGCGTCGCTCAGGATCGTCAGCCAGCCATGCACCAACGCGCCATGCTCGCCGCGCGACAGCGCCGAATCGACGAAATGCGCGACGGTCACTGCGGGGTTCATGCCGTTGCGGTGCGCGATGATGCGGATCGCATCGATCTCGGGCGCCAGTTCGCAGGGTCGGGCATAGGGTGCGCGGACATCGATCGCGGCGATTCGCGCCGCCAGGTCTGCTCGCACGTCGCCCAGCTCGTCGATTCGCGTCAGCATCTGCCCCATGGTCCACCCTCTCTGTTTATGGATGCACCATGCGCCCTCGGTGGTAAACGCGCGGTTTAGGGCGTTGAAAAGGCCGCACGGAGTTGACTTCCACGCGTCCATGCGCCATGCGCCGCCCCTGATAGAGCGGCGGCATTGCCCGCCGCTTTCGCATTTATAGCATTAGGGACTGGGCGCATGGCCAAGCCGACTACCGTCAAGATCAAGCTCGTCAGCACCGCGGACACCGGCTTCTTCTACGTCACCAAGAAGAACCCCCGCACGAAGACCGAGAAGCTGTCCTTCTCGAAGTACGACCCCGTCGTGCGCAAGCATGTCGAGTTCAAGGAAGCCAAGATCAAGTAATCCGCGCGGCGCCTCAGGCGCCGTCCGTATTACCGGCGATCCAAAGCCGCGGGTGTCGCCCGCGGCTTTCGTGCGTCAGTCTTCGGCACGAAATCCGTCATCCCAGCGAAGGCTGGGATCTCAAGCGGCGAAAACGCGCGCTTGCCGCACGAGACCGCAACCTTCGCTGGGGTGACGGCGGTATTTTCAGGCATGCTCGGGCAACGCACCCGCTCAAACCAGCGCCCTGACCGCCTCCATGAACCGCGCCAGGCTGATCGGCTTCGACACATACGCATCCGCCCCCGCCGCGCGGATGCGCTCCTCGTCGTCGCGCCCCGCATAGGCGGTCACCGCCATCACCGGGATCGCCTTCAGCTCGGCGTCCGCCTTTAGTTCCAGGATGATCTCGTACCCCGTCACATGCGGCATCTGGATGTCCATTATTATCAGGTCGGGCGCGAAGTCGCGCGCCCGCGCCAACGCCTCGCGGCCGTCGCGGACCGGCTCGGCGGTGAAGTCGTGCGCTCTCAACAAGTCACAGAAAAGTTTGAGGTTCAGTTCGTTGTCCTCGACAACGAGCACCTTCTTTGCCACCCGAGCGGTCCCTTCGATAAGAGGCGACGATAGGCAATGCGGACGCGCGATACAAACGATGTCGCAGGTAGGGAGGCCGCGGAAGGCCTCGCGCTGCAGGCGCTGGTCTGGACGCTCGGCGAGCAGGATCGCGCCGAGCGGCTGCTGGCGGTGACGGGTCTCGACCCCGACGACCTGCGCGCCCGCGCCGGCGAACCCGCGGTCCTGTCCGCGGTGCTCGGCTTCCTCGAGAATTACGAACCCGATCTGATCGCCTGTGCCGCCGCGCTCGACGTGAAGCCCGAGGCGCTCGTCCGTGCCCGCAGCGTCATCGACCCGTCGGAGTTCGACGCATGAGGCCGCTGCTGATCTCCGACTGCGACGAAGTGCTGCTGCACATGGTCAAGCATTTCGGCAGCTGGCTGGGCGACAGGCACGCCATCGACTTCACGATGCAGCATGGCGATTTTTCCGACGCGATGACCAGGCGCGACGGCGGTCCGCCACCGACCCGCGAGGAGATGTGGGGGATGCTCGGCGAGTTCTTCCCGGCCGAGATGCACCGCCAGACGCTCGTCCCGCACGCGGTCGAGGCGCTGGAACGGCTCGCCGAGGTCGCCGACATCGTCATCCTCACCAACCTGCACGACGAATGCCGCCAGCCGCGCATCGAACAGCTGGCGAAGTTCGGCATCACCCACCGCGTCCAGTGCAACCAGGGCGGCAAGGGCACGCCGGTCGCCGACCTCGTCGCCGAATACGGCGCACCGGTGACCGTGTTCGTCGACGACCTGGCCGTCCATCACGCCTCGGTCGCGAAGTACGCGCCGGGCGTCCACCGCCTGCACATGGTGTCCGAACCGACGCTCGCGGTGCACGTGCCCAAGGCGCCGGAAGCGCACGCCCGGATCGACGACTGGCGCGAGGCCGCCGACTGGATCGCGGCGCGGTTCGAAGCCGGCGTTCCGGCCTGACCCGTCATCCCGGGCTCGTCCCGGGATCCAGGGTACCAAGCGCTGTCCTCCGTAACCCTGGATTCCGGGACGAGCCCGGGATGACGCGAGTCCCTTGACCCCAGGCTCGCCTGCGTGCTGATACCCCACCCATGACCGATCGTATCGACCGCAAGCTCGAAGAGCTTGGCCTCGCCCTGCCGCAGGCAGCCGCTCCCGTCGCCGCCTATGTGCCGACCGTACTCGCGGGCAATCTGCTTCACATCTCGGGCCAGCTGCCGTTCAAGGACGGCCAGCTCGTCACCGGCCGCCTCGGGGACGGCGTCAGCCTTGAGGACGGCCAGGAGGCCGCGAAGCTGTGCGCACTGATGCTGGTCGCGCAGATGAGGGCGGCACTCGGCTCGCTCGCCCGCGTCGAGCGGATCGTCAAGCTCGGCGTGTTCGTCAACTCGACCGGCGACTTCACCGACCAGCCAAAGGTCGCCAACGGCGCGTCCGAGCTGATGGTCGCGCTGTTCGGCGACGCCGGCAAGCACGCCCGCTCGGCGGTCGGCGTGCCCGTCCTGCCGCTCGGCGCCGCGGTCGAGATCGACGCGATCGTCCAGGTTTCGGCCTGAATGTTCTCCCGCGAAAGCGGGAGCCCAGGAGCCGCGCGCGCTTCGGTACTTAACCCTGGACTCCCGCCTTCGCGGGAGAACATGGTTGGCAGAGCGGTAGTCCTCCCTATCTCCGTCGCATGACCGCACTCACCGCCCGCATCGCCCAGGGCGTAACGACCGTCGCCCCCGAGGATTGGGACGCCTGCGCCGGCGCCGGCAACCCGTTCGTCACCCATGCCTTCCTCGCCGCGCTTGAAGAGTCGGCCAGCGTCAACGGCCGCTCCGGCTGGCAGGCGCTGCCGGTCGTCGTCGATGGCGACGACGGCCGCCCCGCCGCGATCGCGCCGGCCTATGCCAAGAGCCACAGCCAGGGCGAATACGTCTTCGACCAGGGCTGGGCCGAGGCCTGGGAGCGGGCAGGGGGCGCCTATTATCCCAAGCTGCAGATCGCATCGCCGTTCAGCCCGGTGCCCGGACCCCGCCTGCTGCTGCGCGATCCGGCCCTCGCCCCCGCGCTGATCGCCGCGCTGGAGGCGGTCACCGACCAGAGCGGGCTGTCGTCGGCGCATGCCACCTTCATCGCGCCCGACGAGGTTCCGCTGTTCGAGGCGGCCGGCTGGCTGATCCGTCAGGGCACGCAGTTCCACTGGCACAATGACGGCTACGCGACCTTCGACGACTTCCTCGCCGCGCTGTCGTCACGCAAGCGCAAGGCGATCCGCAAGGAACGCGCAGCGGCGGTCGAGGGCCTGACGATCCGTCACCTGACCGGCGCCGAGATCACGCCGGCGCATTGGGATGCGTTCTGGGAATTCTACCAGGACACCGGCGCGCGCAAATGGGGTCGTCCCTACCTGACGCGTCGCTTCTTCGACCTGCTGGGCGAGGCGATGGGTGATCGCGTCCTGCTGATGCTGGCCGAACGCGACGGGGTCCCGATCGCCGGCGCGCTCAACCTGATCGGCGACGACACGCTGTACGGCCGCTATTGGGGATCGACCGAGGAGGTGCCGTTCCTCCATTTCGAACTCTGCTACTACCAGGCGATCGATGCCGCGATCGCGCGCGGGCTGAAGACCGTCGAAGCGGGCGCGCAGGGCGAACACAAGCTCGCCCGCGGTTACACCCCGGTCGCGACCTATTCGGCGCATTACATTCCCGATGCCGGCTTCCGCCGCGCCATCGCCGACTATCTGGAGCGCGAGCGCGAGGCGGTCGCGGCGGACCGCGACTGCCTGCAGGAACTCACTCCGTTCCGGCGGGGCGATCTTCCCGGTTGACGCGGAACAGCGTGCTGGTGTCGTCGCGCCAGACCGGCGTCAGGTCGCGCACTAGCGCCGGATCATAGGCGGGCGGCGTGATCAGCCAGACATAGTCGAACGCGTCGCGCGGAAACTGCCCCAGCGCCTTCGAGATCGGCCGCCACCACTGCCCACGACACGGCCGGTCGGTGACGATCTCCGACGGATCATGCGCGAACCCGCCAGCGGCATGATAGCGCGTCGTCATCAACTGCGCGCCGGCCATCGACCATTGGTCGTTGGTGAACGCCAGCCGACGCTCGAGCAGCAACGCCGGCACGTGCTCCAACCGGGAATACGCCCAGTCGTCCCGGCACCGCCGCCCGACGAACGAGACGACGCGCGCGCGTTCCGGCACTTGGTCGATCGCCGCCAATGCACGATCATACGCCTGCGAGTACATCAGATAACTGACCGTGGTGGCCGTCAGCCTGACCGCGAAGAATGCGAAGCCCAGCGCCGCGATCACCGATGCGCCGCGCAGCGACACGCCCGGCCGGGGCCTCAGCGCGATCAGCGCGAACGCCAGCATGAACGGCGCCAGCCGCATGTCGGCATAGGCCGATCCGAACACGATCCGCGGCAGCACGATGTACACGACCAGCAGGAAGGCGGCCGACAGCCCCAGGTTGCGCGAATATTCGATCCGCTGGTCGCGCACGCCGCGCAGCAGGATCACGAACAGGATCGTCACCGACGCGATGTCGAACGCCATCCACCGGTCGCGCAGGATCATCGTGACCCAGTTCATCTTCCAGCGCCAGTTGAACCAGTCTTGCGTCTTGCCGGTAACGTGATCGCCCGAACGCCACAGCACCATCAGCACCATCGGCAGCGCGAGCGGCAGGCAGTTCAGCCCGGCACGGACGAACGCATTGGCCCATCCGTGCCGCGCCCCAGCCTTGCGGATGTCGTGCTGGCGGATCAACTCGGCCGAGAAGGCGAGAATGCCGAGCACCCCCCAGCCGAACGTGTGACACAGCCACAACAGGCACGACAGCGGCACGAACACGATCGCGCGCAACCGCAGCCGGTCCAGC
>Ga0247813_10003185_pt1 | contig 10679 bp, 8 predicted proteins | sample UWRJL169409C1_FD_180719 | JGI IMG/M metagenome (GOLD analysis project Ga0247813, IMG submission 180719) | Plant litter microbial communities from Arlington Agricultural Research Station in Wisconsin, United States - UWRJ-L169-409C-1 | ecosystem: Environmental > Terrestrial > Plant litter >... | reverse complement strand
TACCAGCGCCACCACGCCAGCCACACACCACACCACCACCCAGATGTGGTTCAGCGGAATGCCAATCGACTGCGCGGCCTGGTGGTCATCGGCTACGGCACGCAGCGCGCGGCCGGTGGTGGTTTTCTGGAAGAAGATGCTCAGCGCAATCACCAGCGCGGCGGCAATGGCGGCCGCAATCACGTCTTCGGGGTTGATCAACACGCCGCCGGGGAACATGCCCTCCAACACAAAGATCGGGTCTTTGGGCATGCCGATGTCGATCTTGTAGATGCTGCTGCCAAACAGGGTTTGGCCCAGGCCTTCAAGAAAATAGGTGATGCCCAGCGTGGCCATGAGCAGCGTGGCGCCCTCTTGGTTCACCAGGTGGCGCAGCACCAATTTTTCAATCAACCAGGCCACGGCGAACATGATCACGCCGGCCACGGCAAACGCCAACACGTTCGCCAACCACATGGAGGTGAGGCCGGTCCACTCGGGAATCCACAAAGCAAAACGCGCCATCGCCAACGCGGCAAACAACACCATCGCGCCCTGCGCAAAGTTGAACACGCCCGAGGCTTTGTAGATCAACACAAAACCCAGCGCCACCAGCGAATACAACATGCCGGCCATCAGGCCGCCGAGCAATGTTTCCAGAAAGAAAGCCATGACGTTATTTCTTTCTTATTCAGTGTGAAGTGCCGAGGTAGGCGCGGATCACGTCGGGGTTGTTGCGCACTTCTTCGGGTGTGCCGTCGCCGATCTTCTTGCCGTAGTCGAGCACCACCACGCGGTCGCTGATGTCCATCACCACGCCCATGTCGTGCTCGATCAACACCACGGTGGTGCCAAACTCGTCGTTCACGTCAAGCACGAAGCGGCACATGTCTTGTTTCTCTTCGACGTTCATGCCCGCCATCGGTTCGTCGAGCAGCAGCACTTGAGGCTCCATCGCCAGTGCACGGCCCAAGTCCACACGTTTTTGCAAGCCGTAGGGCAACTGCCCCACAGGCGTTTTGCGGTACGCCTGGATCTCCAGAAAGTCGATGATGCGTTCGACCACTTCGCGGTGCGCAATCTCCTCGCGCTCGGCGGGGCCGATGCGCAGCGCCTGCCAGAACAGGTTGCTTTTGATCTTGAGGTTGCGGCCCGACATGATGTTGTCGAGCACACTCATGCCTTTAAACAGCGCCAGGTTCTGGAAGGTGCGGCCCACGCCCATTTGCGCCACCTGGTGGCTGTTCATGTGGCTGAAGGTTTGGCCACGGAAGGTGATCTTGCCGTCTTGTGGCGCGTAGACCCCGTTGATGCAGTTGAGCATGGAGCTTTTGCCCGCACCGTTGGGGCCGATGATGGCGCGGATCTCGTGCTCGCGCACGCTGAACGAGATGTCGGTGAGGGCGTTCACACCACCAAAACGCAGCGAGATGTTGGCCACGTCGAGAATCACATCGCCAAAGTGGCGGCGGTCTTGCGGCGGCGGTGTTTCCACAGTGGCATTGTTCGTCATGGTCCAGGGCTCGGTGACTGCATTCATAAGGCTCACGCTGCCGCTTTCACGGGGGCAAAGGTTTTGGTGTCGCCAATCGCCAGCGTGGCGCTGACGCTGCCGCTGCGGCCGTCTTCAAACTTCACCGCAGTCTCGATGTATTGCGAGGTTTTGCCGCCGTAGAGTGCGTCCACCAGGGGTTGGTATTTCTCGGCGATGAAGCCACGGCGCACCTTGTTGGTCCGCGTGAGTTCACCATCGTCGGCATCCAGCTCCTTGTGCAGCACCAGGAAACGGCTGACCTGCGAACCCGCCAACAAGACGTCGTTGGCCAGGTCGGCGTTGACCTTTTCAATACATTCCTGCACCAGTTGGTAAACCTCGGGCTTTTGCGCCAAGTCGGTATAACCAGCGTAGGGTAGGTTGCGCCGCTCGGCCCAGTTGCCCACGGCGTCGAAGTCGATGTTGACCATCACACACACGCGGTCGCGGCCGTCGCCATAGGCCACTACTTCCTTGATGTGCGGGAAGAACTTGAGTTTGTTCTCCACATACTTGGGCGCAAACATGGCGCCGTCGTTGGCACCGCCCTTGATGCGGCCCACGTCTTTCACGCGGTCGATGATCTTCAGGTGGCCGCTGGCATCCAGAAAACCGGCGTCGCTGGTGTGGTACCAGCCGTCGGCCGTCAACACCTCGGCGGTGGCCGTGGGGTTCTTGTAGTAGCCCTTCAGCAAACCGGCCGACTTGACCAGAATCTCGCCGTTCTCGGCCACCTTGATTTCCACACCCTCAATGGGAATGCCCACGGTGTCGGCGCGCGCCTGGTTGTCGGGCTGCAGGCAGACAAACACCGCCGTCTCGGTGGAGCCGTAGAGCTGCTTCAAGTTGATGCCGATGGAGCGGTAGAACGTGAACAGGTCCGGCCCAATGGCTTCGCCGGCGGTGTAGGCCACACGCACACGATTGAAGCCCAGGCTGTTGCGTAGCGGGCCATAGACCATGAAGTTGCCCAGCTTGTAGAGCAAGCGGTCGAGGGCGCCCACGGGCTCGCCGTCCATCAAAGCCGGGCCCACACGTTTGGCCAGGTCCATGCCAATGCGGAACATGTGGCGCTTGATGGCGCCCGCGTCTTCCATGCGAATCATCACCGCCGTCAGCAGGCCTTCAAACACGCGTGGCGGGGCGAAGTAATAGGTTGGGCCAATTTCCTTTAGGTCGATGTTGACGGTGGCCGCGCTCTCGGGGCAGTTCACCACATAACCGCAGCTCAGCCACTGCGCGTAGCTGAAGATGTTTTGCCCGATCCACGCCAGTGGCATGTAGGCCAGCACTTCTTCGTCGTGGGTGAGCTTGTCGAACTTGGCACCAGCGCCAGCGCGGTCGAGCAAGGTGCGGTGGCTGTGCACCACGCCCTTGGGGTTGCCGGTAGTGCCCGAAGTGAAGAACATGGCGGCCACGTCATCGGGCAACACTTTCTCCACGGCCGCGGCAAAGAAACCAGGGTTTGCTTTGGCATGCGCTTCGCCGCGCTCCATCAGCGCGTCCATCGACATCAAGCCCGGTTCGCTGTAGTTGCGCAGGCCACGCGGGTCATCAAAAACGATGGTGCCGAGTTGTGGGCATTGCGGGCGAATCTCCAGCAACTTGTCGACCTGCTCCTGGTCTTCGACCATCGCAAAACACACGTCGGCATTGTTGATGGGGAACACACATTCAGCACCCACCGCATCTTGGTACAGCGGGATCGGAATTGCACCCAGCGACTGCGCTGCCAGCATGGTGGCGTACAAACGCGGGCGGTTGGCACCGATCACCACCATGTGTTGACCTGCGGTGAGCCCAGACTGCGCCAGGCCACAGGCCACACGCTCCACCAAGCTGGCCATTTGTGCCCAGCTATGCACCTGCCAAATGCCGTACTCTTTTTCGCGCATGGCTGGCGCGTTGGGGCGCTCTGCGGCATGCCGGAGCAAGAGCCCGGGAAACGTCGTGTGCATGCTGTCTCCTTGTGCGTGAGCAGGTCAGGCATGGCACAAAACGCCACGCAACACCTGTTGTCTGGAGGCGACTGTAAATTCGACTTTGACGTTATGTTGTCATTTGAACGACAATTTAGGGGTGAGTCCTCCCCCGGAATTACCCTTCCTGCCGCCTACCCCCCCCAACCCACGACTTGCGCGGGCCGGTGGCCCCGCGGCTACGGCAGAAGTCCCGCTGTCGCAACGCAAGCGCCCGCCTACGGCCGCCGAGATCCGCGACATTCCGTGGCTCAAAGTATTGAACCCACCGGAACACGAGCGTGCATTGCAAGAGCTGCTGGTGGGTGATGCCTTGGCAGGCGACTACGTCTGCCGCATCGGGCGGCCCGTGACCTATTGGTTTGGTGTGGTCGACGGTTTGCTGAAGATGAGCAGTGACAACGCGCAAGGCCAGACCATGACCTTCACCGGCATTCCACCGGGTGGTTGGTTTGGCGAAGGCACGGCCTTGAAGCGTGAGCCTTACCGCTACAACATTCAGGCGCTGCGCAAAAGCACGGTGGCGGGTTTGCCAGTGGACACCTTCCACTGGTTGCTCGACCACTCGATTGGTTTCAACCGCTTCATGATGAACCAGCTCAACGAACGCTTGGGCCAGTTCATTGCGGCACGCGCCATCGACCGCATGCAAAGCCCCGATGTACGGGTGGCGCTGAGCCTGGCCTCACTCTTCAACCCGGTGCTCTACCCCGGTGTGGGTGAGACGCTGCGCATCACGCAGCAAGAGCTGGCGTACCTGGTGGGTTTGTCGCGCCAGCGTGTCAACGAGGCGCTGAATGTGCTGCAGGCGCGTGGCAGCATCCGCATCGAATACGGCGGCGTGCGCGTGCTGAAGCTGGAGACGCTGTACGCCGCCGCCGAAGACCTGGACGCCGCCGCTTGAAACCGCCTGAAGCGGTTAGGCCTTAAACGCCGGCCAGGGCTTCGCGCATGCTTTTGATGACGGCGGCGTAGTCGGGCTTGCCGAAGATCGCGCTGCCGGCCACAAAGGTATCGGCACCGGCCGAAGCCACACGGGCGATATTGTCGGTCTTGATACCGCCATCCACTTCCAGGCGAATATCGCGGCCGCTCGCTTCAATGCGTTTGCGCGCCTGCTCTACCTTGCGCAAGGCCGAGTCAATGAAGCTCTGGCCACCAAAGCCCGGGTTGACACTCATGATCAAGATCAGGTCGAGGTCGTCGATCACCCAGTCGAGCACGTCCAGGCTCGACGCCGGGTTGAACACCAGCCCGGCCTTGCAGCCCTTGGCCTTGATGGCCTGCACGCTGCGGTGCACGTGTTCGGTGCCTTCAGGGTGGAAGCTGATGAGGTCGGCACCGGCATCGGCAAACGCGGCGGCCAAGGCATCCACGGGCTTGACCATCAAATGCACGTCGATTGGCACGGGCGTGCCATCAGCTTGCTTGGCATGTGGCTTGAGGGCGCTGCAGATCATCGGGCCGAAGGTCAGATTCGGCACGTAATGGTTGTCCATCACGTCGAAGTGAATCCAATCGGCACCAGCCTGGATCACGTTACGAACTTCGTCGCCGAGGCGGGCGAAATCAGCCGACAATATCGACGGCGCGATGCGGTATTGAGTTGTCATGAAAATACTCGTGGATTGACGTTCTAATGCTGGTGAGCTCTTCACATTGCGAAACGCAGCCAAGCCGCGCGCCTACAAAATTCCCGACCAGACACTGGTAAAAGTGCGGATTGCTTATCCTTGCACTTACTCTTGCAACTACTGTTGCCTATACCCCTGCATTTTCGCAGGATGCCCCATTTTAAGAACGCACCCATGTCCAAATACCAATTCGACGTTGAAGTGCTTTCCGCCTACCTGCCAGAGCAGTCGGCCCCAACGCACGCGCATTTCGCGTTTTCCTACACCATCACCATCGTCAACACCGGCGAGGTGCCTGCGCAGTTGATTTCGCGCTACTGGCAAATCATCGACCAACAAGGCCGCACACAAGAAGTTAAAGGCCTGGGGGTGGTAGGCCAGCAGCCCTTGCTCAAGCCAGGCGAGGCTTTTCAGTACACCAGTGGCTGTGTGCTGCCCACAGGTTTTGGCAGCATGCAGGGCCACTACTTTTGTGTAGCCGAAGACGGCGAACGTTTCGAAGTACCGATTGCCGCTTTTGTGTTGGACGCCTCCGTGGGCACCCAGCAAGACGATGCGCCGGTTTCGCGCACCCTGCACTGAACAAGACTGCCCGCCCCTCGCATGACCCAAGGCCTGAACCCGCTCAGCACGTTTTTTTCCGCGCTGGACCCGCACGCCCCGCTAACCCAGCGCAACCTCTGGCTGATCCAGGCCGTGGCCTGGATACGCGGCCCCAATGCCGACCCGGCGCAGGCGCTGGAGCGGCTGCAAATTTTCATCGACAGCGTCTCGGCCGACCCGGTACTGGCCCAGCGCCTGCAGCACTGGTGGCGTGCCCTGCTTGAATCGGTAGACGTGACCACCCTGCTGGCCGACTTCGGCTTCGCACCGCGCAGCGCGTTTGTCACCGAAGTGGGTGAACGGTTGCGCCGCAAACTGCTGCCCAGCACACCCGACACCATAGACGCAGCCGAGCTGTTTTCGCTGGTGTTCAACCACCCCGACGACTCGCGCTGGCTCAGCGCCATCCCCGAGCCCCAAGCCGAGGCACTGGCCGGACTGCTCACCGGCTCAGCCGCACATTTGTCGCTGGCCGGGCGCAGCACCGTGCTCGACGCCATTGCCTACTGCACCACGCAAATGCAGGCGGCCGGTTTCTCGCCCGAGCTGCGCTTGCGCATGAGCGCCAAAACCCTGGCCACCCGCCCCTTCCACATGCTTGATGTCGACGTGCAAGCGCTGCGCGACAGCTTGGGCCACACACCCGAGCATGAAGCCGCACTTGGACAGATGGTGCAGCGTTTTCGCGCGCGGCTCGATGCCTGCCGCCACGCCGCCGCATCGGTCTACACCCACCTCGAAGAAAACGGCATCTCGGTGGGCATGGTTTTTCGCCTGCGCCAGATGCGCGAGCGTGTGCTGCGCATCCGCGAGCTGCTGGAACTGGTGCTGCCCACCAGCCCCGGCCCGGTGACCGTGCGTTTTCTTGCCCACCTGGCCTTACTCGGGCGTGACCGCAGCAGCCTGCGCGCACTGGTGCGCGCTAACTCCACCCTGCTGGCCACCAAGGTCACCGAGCGCAGCGCCGAAACCGGCGTGCACTACATCACCCGCGACACCGGCGAGTACCTGAGCATGCTGCGCAAAGCCGCTGGCGGCGGCGCGCTCACCGGCCTGACCACGCTGCTCAAATTCATGGTGGGTGCGCTGGCACTCTCTGCCTTCTGGAATGGTTTCTGGCTGGCCATCGTCTACGCCTGCAGCTTCGTGCTGATTCAGCTACTGCACTGCACGCTGGCCACCAAACAACCCGCCATGACCGCGCCCGCGTTGGCGGCCAAATTGAAGACGCTGACCACGCCCGGCGCGGTGTCGGAGTTTGTCGACGAGGTCACGCACCTGGTGAAATCACAGGTGGCGGCGGTATTGGGCAACGTGTTCATGGTGTTTCCGGTGGTGCTGGCCATCAGTGCCGCCTGGCTGCACTTCTTTGGCCACAGCATGATCAACACCAGCACAGCGCACCACGTGCTGGACACGCTGGACATCCGCAGTTGGGCGCTACCCTTTGCGGCCTTCACTGGCTTGCTGCTGTTTGCCGCCAGCATCATTGCCGGCTGGGCCGAAAACTGGTTCGTATTGCACCGGCTTGACTCGGCGCTGCGCTACAACCCACGCATCACGCGCTGGCTCGGGCCCAACCGCGCAGCGCGCTGGTCCACTTTCATGCGCGAAAACATCTCCGGCTTTGCCTCGAACATCTCGCTCGGCCTGATGCTCGGCCTGGTGCCGGCGTTTGCCAACTTCTTTGGCCTGGGACTGGATGTGCGGCACGTCACGCTGTCCACCGGCCAACTCGCCGCGGCAATTGCGGCCATCGGCTGGGATGTGTTGCGTGAACCGCAACTGTGGTGGTGCCTGGCGGCGATTCCCTTCATTGGTGCGCTGAACCTGGTGGTCAGTTTCTACTTTGCGTTCCGCTTGGCGCTGCAGGCGCATAGCGTTGGCCGCACCGACCGCTTACGCATCCGGTCCGCGCTGTGGGCGCGTTTTCGCCGCGAGCCGCTGAGCTTCTTGCTGCCAACCAAGCGGCGCTGAAGCGGGCCGGGCCGCACCAGTCACTCGGCCCTGGCTGGCAATCCCAACAGGTTTTCTTCAGGGTATTCCCTGAAGAAACTTGCGCACACGCTTTGTAGGTCTTTGCCTGCAAACCTCGCGGCACCCGAGTCCTAGAATGGTTCCGCCTCTACAAACACTTTTAATCGGTAAAACCGTCGATGAAACCATCCACTACCGGTCCGGCTTCATCCAGCCACACGCCTACAGCCACTGCAGCAGTTGAAGCGCCCGCCACGCCACGCGGCGATCAGGAGGCAGAAGCGCTGAAAGCTTTGCGTAGCCTGTTCTGGGCGGCGCAGGAAGACTATCGGCAGCTTGAACAGGCCACTGGTCTGTCGTCCGCCGAAGTGCGTGCATTGACGCTGGTGGCGCAACACCCAGGGCTCACGGTGTCGGCCCTGGCCTCGAAGATGCGGCTGAGCCTGCCATCCATCAGCAATATGCTGCGCCACTTGGTGGCCTCGGGCTTGGTCACGCGCACACGCCTGGAGAAAGACCAGCGCACGGTGTTGCTACATGCCACGGCGCAAGCTCAAACCCAGTTGTCACAGAGCCGAGGCGGTGGCAGCGGCCTACTCAAAACCTTGATCGACGAACTCGACGATAACGGTTTGCAACAACTCAATGGCGGCTTAAGGGCCATGCTGACGCAGTTGGGTGCACAAAAGCTCGACGCCGATCCGCTGCCCGTGACGGCACTGCGCGAAGGCGACGTGCTGCACACCGGCGCACCACACTTATCCGGCGACATGCATACCCAGAACGGTCTGGCGGCTGAGCCGAACGGAGAACCCCCGCATGAATGAATTTCTGGCTTTCTGGACCGAAGGCGCTGCGCCGGCTGCAGGCTCGGCCACGGTCGCCTGGTCGCTGCTGCTGGCCGTGGCCGCCGTGGTGGGATATTTGGTGCGCCGCTACACCGGCCTGCCCAAGGTTGCGGGTTACTCCATTGTGGGTGCCTTCGCAGGTTTTTTTGGTTTTACGGGCGTGATGTGGCCGCTGCAAGGCAACGGCTTGTTTTTGCTGGAACTCGGCGTGGCGGTGGTGTTGTTCGAGGCCGGTGCGCGTATTTCGATTCGCTGGTTCCGCCACAACCCGATGGTGCTGGTGCAAAGCTTTGTGGAGTCTGCCGTCACCTTTGCCGCCGTGTATTGGCTGATGGTCTGGTTTGGCCTGGAGCACAGCCTGGCGCGTATGCTGGCCATCGTCACCATGGTGGCCTCACCGGCTGTGTTGATGCGTGTGGTGATGGACTCCAAAGCCTCCGGCCCGGTGACCGAACGCGCCATGGTGCTGTCCACCCTGAACACGCTTTACGCCCTCACCTTGGGCACAGCCATGGCTGGGCTGGATACCCCTCGCGCCGACCTGATGGCCACCATCTACCCCATCGTGCGGGTGTTTGGCATGTCCATTCTGGTGGCGGCGCTGGCCACACTCGCCATGCGTTTGGCCTTGCGGGTGATGAGCCCCACCAGCGAAAACACCTCCATGCTGCTCTTGGCGCTGATTGCCGCAGGCGCGGCCAGTGCCGCAGCACTCGGCGGCTCTGCGGCCTTGGCCGCATTACTCACAGGCATGCTGCTGAAACAACTACACCCACGCCCTTGGATCTGGCCGCGCCAGCTCGGCACGGCCGGGGCCATGCTCACCATGTTGATGTTTGTGCTGGTGTCCACCGTGGCCGCGCAAGCGCCGTGGCAACACGCGGCCGTGATCGTGGCCTTGGCCCTGGTGGTGGTGCGCACGGCAGCGAAGATTTTGGGCTTGACGCTGGCCAGCTTTGGCAGCGGCTTGAAGCCAAAACAAGCACTCTGGGTGGGCTGCGCCATGTCACCGATGTCGTCGGTGGCCTTGTTGCTGACCTCGCTGTTCGCTAGTGCCGTGCCGGATATGGCCTTGGCCCTGACCAGCATCGCTCTGCCGTCTATTTTGTTGATGGAAGTGCTCGGCGGTTTTGTCGCCACCGTAGCACTGACCCGCGCCGGTGAAGCCGCCCGCCCCTGGACCGGTGGCGAGTTGGCTACACCCACCAGCGCCCGAGGAGACCTTGCATGAGTTTGGGACCATTTGGAAAGTCGGCCGCCTTGTCGCTTGGCGTGGAGCTGGAGTTGCAGCTCGTCAACACCAACGACTACGACCTCGCACCTTACGCCGAAGACATGTTGCGGCTGATGGCCAAACACAAGCTGCCCGGCAGCGTGGTGCCGGAGATGACCTCGAGCATGATCGAGATCTCCACCGACATCTGCCAGTCCGCCAGCGAGGTGTTGACACAGCTCACGCCGCTGCGTGACGCGCTGGTGCAAAGTGCCGACAAACTCAACATCGCCGTCACCGGGGGCGGCACCCACCCTTTCCAGATGTGGCACGAGCAACGTATCTACGACAAGCCACGTTTTCGCGAGCTGGAAGACCTGTACGGCTACCTGTCCAAGCAGTTCACCATCTTCGGCCAACACGTGCACATCGGCTGCCCCGATGCCGACAGCGCGCTGCTGATGCTGCACCGCATGTCGCGCTACATCCCGCATTGCATTGCGCTGTCGGCCTCGTCGCCGTTTGTGCAGGGGCAAGACACGGCTTTTGACTCGGCGCGGCTGAACTCGGTGTTTGCGTTTCCACTGTCTGGCCGCGCACCGTTTGTGCTGCATTGGTCGGAGTTCGAAAACTTCTTCGACAAGATGACACGCACTGGCGTGGTCAAAAGCATGAAGGACTTTTACTGGGACATCCGCCCCAAGCCCGAGTACGGCACGATTGAAATCCGTGTGTTCGACACCCCGCTCACCGTGGAACGCGCCGCAGCACTGGCCGGCTACGTGCAGTCACTGGCGCATTGGTTTCTCGAAGACCAGCCGTTCACGCCAAATGAAGACGACTACCTGGTCTACACCTACAACCGCTTCCAGGCCTGCCGCTTCGGACTTGATGCGGTATATGTCGACCCCG
>Ga0247813_10003181_pt1 | contig 10691 bp, 12 predicted proteins | sample UWRJL169409C1_FD_180719 | JGI IMG/M metagenome (GOLD analysis project Ga0247813, IMG submission 180719) | Plant litter microbial communities from Arlington Agricultural Research Station in Wisconsin, United States - UWRJ-L169-409C-1 | ecosystem: Environmental > Terrestrial > Plant litter >... | reverse complement strand
CGCACGAGCACGATGACCGCGGTGAGCACAGCAGCGATGATCGTGATGGTGCGGGTACCGCGTGCTCCGCGCCCGCCACGAAGGAAGATCAGCAGGAGCAGGTCGATCAGCAGCAGAAGCGCGATCGGGAACGCTGCGACGAATCCGGGAAGGGAGACGAAGAGCGAGAGGAGGAGCAGTCCACCGAGAACAAGCTCAGCGATCGCGAGGATCGAGTTTCCACGGTGTCCGCGCAGGCGCACGATGGCGTCCCAGACGGCGAGGCCCGAGGCCAGGAGCTGGATGACGAACCACAGGTCGATCGTTATAGACATGTATTGCCTTTCGGATGTCGGCAGTGCACGGCGGGCACCATGCCCGGCCGCGCCCCAACCTTAGCGGGTTTGACCCCCGAAAGTGGGTACTTGCTGAGAGAAACCTGTTAACGAACCGCTTCAGCGAGGATGCGGTCGACCGCGCGCTGGAGGCTCGTGGTCGCTGCGATCGGGTCGCCCGCGTAGCCACCGACCTGCGCTCCGTCGACGGCGAGGAGGAACTCGTCGGCGCCGTCTCCCGGCATCGGGTGGCCCATGCGCGAGAGCAGCCCGGCAATCACGTCGGTGTACCACTCGCGGTGGCTCGTCACGACGTCGCGCACCGGGTGCTGCGGGTCGGGGAACTCGGCCGCAGCGTTGAGGAAAGCGCAGCCACGGAAGCCGGGCAGCGGGATGCTCGCGACGAGCGAGCTCACGATGTGGCGCAGGGCGGACTCGGCGTCCGCTGCCTCGTCGACGACCTCGGTGATCTCGGCGCGCATCGCCTCGTGGCGTCCTCGGATATAGCGAAGGATCAGGGCGTCCTTGGATCCGTAGTGCTTGTAGAACGTCGCCTTGGTGACCGAGGAGACGCTGATGAGGCGGTCGATTCCGACGACGCGGATGCCCTCGCCGTAGAACAGCTCATTGGCTGTGTCGAGAATGCGCTGCTTCGCCCACGGGGCGCGCTGCACCGACGGGTCATGCGCGGTGATGTCGCGCGTTGTGAGGTCTTTGTCCACCATCGTCAAGGGAGTTCCTTCGTTGTCTTCGGGTAACGTCGGGAAGATTTTCCGGGTGTCGCAACCAGGCGACGTGATTATCTTAGAGGACAGACAGACTTGTCTGTTTGTCCGCATCGGGTCAATTTCGGGTGAAATCTCACGTTTTTCTACCCGAGTTCGGGGGTAGACAGAAACGTTTCACTGGTTGCATACGCAGGGAGGTTCGGAATCGCGCCCGAATCGGTTTGGCACGTTTCATTGTGCGGGTGCATTAACTTGCATGACATAGGCTCGGTCGGTGATGAACGGTGCAGTGCAGTTCCCCCTTGACCTCGCAGAACTCTCCTTCACCGCAGCGGGTGATTCCCTCGTGCGTCGCAGCGTGCTTCCCAGCGGTGTGCGCATCCTGAGCGAACACGTGCCCGGCGCCCGCAGCGCGACGATCGGCTACTGGGTGGCGGTCGGCTCGCGTGACGAGCTCCCGGAGACCTACGGATCAACACACTTTCTCGAGCACCTTCTCTTCAAGGGCACGACGACGCGCTCAGCCCTCGATATCGCTGTGGCTTTCGACGCCGTCGGTGGCGAGCACAATGCCGTCACCGCAAAGGAGTACACCTGCTACTACGCCAAGGTGCGTGACAAAGACCTCGCCATGGCCGTCGACGTCATCGCCGACATGCTCACCTCATCGGTGCTCGACCGCGAAGAATTCGAAACAGAGCGCGGCGTCATTCTCGAAGAACTCGCGATGGCAGACGACGATCCGACGGATGTCACGAGCGAGCGCTTCTTCGAAGCCGTGCTCGGTGAGCACCCCCTCGGTCGGCCCATTGGCGGCAGCCCGCAGACCATCGAGGCGGCCACCCGCGACGCGGTGTGGAACCACTACCGCGCCAACTACCGCGCCCAGGACCTCGTGATCACCGTCGCGGGGGCCGTGGACCACGACGAACTCGTTCGTGGCGTCGAGGCCGCGCTCCGCCGCGCCGACTGGGACCTCACGGTCGAGGCCTCGCCCGTCGCTCGCCGTGACGGCAGCGGCGTGGACGTCACGAGGGGGAGCGCACTCACCATCGTGCAGCGACCGATCGAGCAGGCCAACATCCTCATCGGCGTACCCGCTCTCTCGGCCACCGACGAGCGCCGCGCGACCCTGAGCGTGCTCAACTCGGTGCTCGGCGGCGGAATGTCGAGCCGGCTCTTTCAGGAGATCCGCGAGAAGCGCGGTCTGGCCTACTCCGTCTACTCCTTCTCTCCGAGCTACTCCGACGCGGGGCTGTTCGGCCTCTACGCCGGATGCTCGCCCGCACGCGCCGGGCAGGTCGCCGAACTCATGCTCAGCGAGTTCCGCGGGCTCGCAACCGGGGGAGTGACCACGGAGGAGCTTGGTCGCGCCGTTGGGCAACTCGGCGGAGCATCCGCCCTCGCCCTCGAAGACTCGGACACCCGCATGTCCCGCCTCGGACGCAGCGAGATCACGATGGGGGAGTTCGTCGACCTCGACGAGTCTCTGCGTCGTCTCGAGCTCGTGACGGCCGAGGGTATCCGTGAACTTGCTGAGGAACTGGCATCCCGCCCGCTGTCGATTGCGGCAGTGGGCACAGTAGACGAAGACGCTTTCACCGGGCTCGCAGAGTAGCCAGCCGGGCCGACGTATCAACAGATCGCAGGTTTTTTCTTGTCGCACTACATCTACCTCGTCCGTCACGGCGAGCAGCAGGACGCCGAACACGGCCTTCCGGATGGCCCGCTCTCACCCCGCGGACGCCGCCAGGCCGAGGCGATCGCCGACCGGTTGAGCGGGGTTCCGTTCACCGGGATCTGGCACTCTCCGCTCGAGCGGGCCACCCACACCGCGCAGATCATTGGAACGCGGATGCCCGCACTCGAGCCGCAGCCGTCGACGCTCCTGTTCGACTGCTACCCGAGTGGCCCGACACCCGACATGCCGCAATCGTTCAACTCTTTTTTCGGCGGCGTGAGCCGCGAGGAGATCGAGGCGGGCGAAGCGCAGATGACCGACGCCGTGAGCGAGTTCCTCTCCCCGGCCCGCGGCGACCGCCACGACCTGCTCATCACCCACAACTTCGTGATCGGCTACTTCGTGCGAGAAGTGCTCGACGCACCCAAGTGGCGCTGGCTCGGGGTGCACCAGGCCAACTGCGGGCTCACGATCATCCGCGTGCGTTCAGCGAAGCCGCCTGTGCTCGTCACCCACAACGACCTCGGTCACCTGCCGACCGAACTCAGGACCGGGTTGCCGATCGAGCAGCCGTACTGAACCATCGGTCGCTGAGGCTCTCGAAGCGCTCCGTTTTGCTCCAGGTGACTCCGTCTCACTAGGCTGACCCTCCACGTTGCGTGGTAATAGAAGGCAAGAGGATGCCAAGCCGTAAGACCAATTTCTCCAACTTCGCGCATGGCCTCGTCAGTCGTTTTATCAGTCGAAACAATGACATCGGCGGGTACTGGGCGGTCGGCGTTCTCTCGCGGAGGGTGCATGAATCGGGAGGAGACGAGATCGAGCTCGATCTTCTGTCTCGGGGGAAGGACCTGGACGGGGGTTCAGCAACGTGGTTGCAGGCGCGGATGACGGCCACTGGAACTCCCACGCATTGGCTACGGAGTGCCTCTCTGCGCATCACATTCACCCCATACGAAGCTGATCCAAGCGAGGCGATGTGGCCAGTGTGGATCGACAGGCCCACGGGCGAGCAGATGTTCCGAGTCGTAGTGACCGCGATACTGATCGATGATCTTGGCCGCCGCAGAGAGGCCACGGCGCATACCTGGTGCTGGGACCACAACCCATTGCGGGAGAACGGCCCGACCCGCGTTGCATGGGTTGCACGTTTGGGCCTCTAGAGCACGTTTCAGCGCGCAAGCCTTTTGGCAAACCAGTGGGTCGCGTTCCGGTTGTCTTCGTACGGCTCGATCCATTCGTAGTCGGCTGAGTCGCCGTCAGTAAGGCCGACTCGTTCGCCGTCCTCGTTGCACGACCTATTTGTGAGTCCAGTTCGTGCCCGGCCATCGTCCGCCCGTGCTCAGCGATGCCACCCGTGCTCTTCGCCCACAACGAAGTCGGTCGCCTGCCGATCGAGCAGCCGTCCTAGATCAAGTCGCTGTCGAGGATTCCCCGTGCCGCCGCACGAACCTTCGGGCGCAGCTCGTTGACGCTCTGGGTGCCCCAACCAGCGACTGCGCCATCCCAGTTGTCATCGAACTCCGCGATGTCGTCGAGCAGGTCTAGCTCACTCTGATGTCCGAAATGTTGATGTACCCAAGCAGTGAGTTCTCGTTCGTCCATGTCGCCGTCGATGACGAAGCGGCACACACGTCTCGCCGCGAGTAGATCGAGATTTCTTTCGAATTCGTCGCCGACGCCAAGCTCGTTTGCTAACTGAGTGATCAGTTGGTCGACCTCACCGGCTTTTGCGTCGGAGTAGAGCGATGCGATCGTGACTATGCAAGGCTCCGAGCGACCCGCGCCCAACAATCCACTAGCTTCGGCGACCATGCCCTCACGGGATCCAGGAATTCCCAGCTTCCAAGAGGCCGCAGCCTCGAGAAGTCGCAGAACGGTCGTTTCAATCATTGACCAACAGCCTTACTGAACCAGTGGGTCGCGTTCGGGTTGTCGTTGTAGGGCTCGATCGATTCGTAGCCCGCTGAGTTGTAGAGGTTGCCCGCCTCGACCTGCGAGGCGTTGGTGTCGAGCACGACGTGAGTCGCTCCGAGCTCGACAGCGCGGCGTTCGAGCTCCGTGAGCAGGCGACGCCCGAGACCTCGGCCGCGTGCCCGTGGACGGATCCAGACGTGCTTCACCTCGTAGCGCGTCGCATCCAGCCGCCTGATGCCACCGCAACCCACCGGGCCCTCGTCATCGTCGACAACGAGAAAGACACCCTCGGGAGCCACGAAGCTCGCTGGATCGGGATGCTTGATGACGTAGTTGAGTGTCGAGATGCCCCGACTCGTGAAGTACTCCTCGAGCAGCGCGTGGGCGTCGGCCTCCGTCACGAGTGCTTCACGAAATACGACCACTCATCCAGCATACGATTGAGTCATGATCACCAGGGACGCCGTCGTCGGCGCAACGGGCCGCATGGGCCAGCTCGCGAGCCGCCTCATCGAGGCATCCGACGAGTTCGAACTGCACGCCTCACTCGACTCGAAAGCTCCGCTCTCCGACATGCTCGGTGCCGACATCGTGATGGATGTCACTGTGCCCGGCGTCTCGCAGGGCGTCGTCGACTTCGCGGTCGCCAATGGCCTCAACGTTCTGGTCGGAACCTCAGGCTGGTCCTCGGAGCGCATTGCATCCCTCGAGCGCTCCATCACCGACAAGCTCGCGGTTGGCGTCGTGATCATCCCGAACTTCTCTGTCGGCTCTGTGCTCGCTACCTCGTTCGCCGCCCTCGCCGCACCGTTTTTCGAGTCGATGGAGATCATCGAGGCGCACCACGCGTCAAAAGTCGACTCGCCGTCCGGAACCGCGACCCGCACCGCGGAACTCATGCAGGAGGCCCGCGCCGCCCTCGGCCCGGTCATCGCGCCGCACGCCGACCAGCGCGCCCGCGGACAGCAGGTGTCGAGCATCCCCATTCACAGCCTGCGGATGCAGGGCGTCGTCGCCAAACAGGACGTCATCTTCGGCGGCACCGGCGAAACCCTCACGATCGTGCACGAGACCCTGTCGCCGACCTCCTATGAGGCCGGGATCATGCTCGGCCTCCGGGCTGCCCGCACCGCGCGCGGCGTGACTGTCGGCCTCGACAAGCTCATCAACCTCGGATCATGAACGCCGGAAAAGCCGGCGTCATCACGATGACGGTGCTGCTCGGCATCTACCTCGTGTTCGTCGTGCGGTACGGCATCGCCCTGCTCAGCACGGGCGAGATAGTGGGGATCGCCATGGGGGTTGCGCTGCTTGTGCTCCCGGTGATCGGGGCGTGGGTTATCGTGCGCGAACTCCTGTTCGTACGGAACGCCCAACGTCTCCTCGCCGTACTGCGAGCCGAGGGCGGGCTACCCGTCGACGACCTGCCGCGTTTGCCGAGCGGCCGCGTGGTCGCCGAAGCGGCGGACGCCGAGTTCCCCCGCTACAAGGCAGCAGTCGAAGACCAGCCCGATTCGTGGCGCGCCTGGGTGCTCCTCGGGCTCGCCTACGACGCGAGCGGCGACCGCAGGCGCGCACGCTGGGCGACGCGTGAGGCGATCTCCATCGAGCGCACGAGCCCCGCGAAGAACTAGCTGAACGCAGCCTCGAGAGCGTCATCGACCGTCTGGTGCTGAAACTCGAAGCCGTCAGCCAACAGTCGCGGCGACACCATTGCCTGGTCGTTGAGCAGAAGCTCCTGGCCGGCCTCGCCGAGACCGATCGAGATCGCCGCCCTCGGGATCACGAATGGATGCCAGCGGTGCAACACGCGTGCAAGGCTGCGCGAGACATCCTCCGCCGTCGCAAGGGTGGGCCCGGCCAGGTTGACCGGTCCGCTGAGCTCGGAGCTGAGCAGGTGATGAATGGCCGCAGCCTCATCGTGCAGGCTGACCCACGGCCAGTGCTGCGTGCCTGACGCAAACCGGGCACCAAGCCCGAGTCGAGTCGTCAACGCGAGAGGTTTGAGGGCGCCCGCGCCGCGCGCCATGACGAGACCCGTGCGGAGGTTCACGACACGCGTCACGGGTGAGGCGATGTTCGCGGCCTTCTCCCACGCGTCAGTGATGTCCGGAATGTAGCCCTCACCCTTACCGGCCGACTCGTCGAGTACCTCGCCCGGGCGGTCACCGTAGAAGCCGACCGCCGACGCCGCGATGAACACAGCAGGCCGCGTGGATGCAACGGCAATCGCCTCGGCGAGCGTCTGGGTCGTGTCAATGCGGGACGTGAGCAGTGAGCGCTTGTACGCCGGAGTCCACGGAACCCGCCCGATGTTCGCCCCGGTCAGGTTGACGACGGCATCGACACCGTCGAGCGCATTGCCGTCGATCGTGCGCGTTGGGGGATCCCAGCTGAACTCGCCGTCCGCGCTCGCCTCCCGCCGCACGAGGCGCACAACGGTGTGCCCGTGCGCCTCGAGCTGCATGCTGAGCTCGGTTCCGATGAGGCCGCTCGCCCCTGCAATGAGTACGCGCAACGACCCCACGGTCATCAGGCCCGGCTGGATTCGATGGTGATCGGGATGCCGGCGAGAGCCTGCGACACGGGGCAGTTCTCCTTGGCGGCTGCAGCGATGCGCTGGAAGTCCTCCTCGGTGATACCCGGGATCTTCGCGCTGACGAGCAGGTGGCTGCCGGTGATGCCCTTACCGGGCTCGAAGGTGACAGCCGCAGTGACCTGCAGGCTCTCCGGGGGTGTGCCCGCTGTGGCGAGCTCGTTGGCGAACGCCATCGAGAAGCACGCGGAGTGCGCGGCGCCGAGCAGCTCCTCAGGGTTGGTCTTGCCCGCGACCCCCTCAGAGCGCGCGGCCCATGAGACGGGGAACTCTGCTGCGTCCGAGGAATCGAGTGAGGTCGTGCCGCTTCCGGAGAAGAGATCGCCGAACCACAGGGTGGTTGCTTCGCTGGTGACTGACATGGTGTTTCCTTCCGTCAGTTCCAGACTAGGTGGCTCTAGGCCGCGGATGCACCCTTGCGCCCCAGAATCCCAGCACGCACCAAGAGAAGGTAGATCTGGCATCCGAGGCAGTAGGCGAAGACGGAGTTGAGAAAGGCGGCGATAAACGCAGCCGATGCCGCGATCACGAGCGCGAACGGAACGCCAGCGAGGTGCAGCGCGAGGCCAACACCGGTGATGACAAAACCGACGCCTTGCGCGAAGGTCGGGGGAGCCGGATCCTCGAGTTCGGTTGGCGCCGCGAGCCGCGGGCGAACGAGCGCCTTGAACAGCAGACCGTAGGGGTGCCGCTGGATTCCCGCGAACGCTCCCCACGCGAAGAGCGCCACGAGCACGGCGAAGAGGATCGTCGCGGCGAGGGTCGCTCCAACGAGCGCGAGCCCGATCGTGGTCAGAAGCAGAACAGCGGTGATGGATGCACCGAAGCGGGGCCCACGCGGGTCCACGCCCTTCTGGCCCGGCTTGGCAGCGAGGGTGGGCTTTTCTGTCGTGCTCATGGCGGATCCTCCGGGTCAGGTCGAGGGTTCAGGCGGCGGCGATGCGGGCGAGCTCGGCGCGCACCGTGTCGGGCCGCGCGGCCCCACCGATGCGTGCACGTACCGCGCCGTGGTGGTCGAGCACGAGCGTGGTCGGTGTCTGGAGGATGTTGAAGCGGCTCACGAGGTCGGGACGCTCGGTCACGTCGATCTCGACGTGGGCGACACCGCTGGTTCCTCCGGCGATGTCGGTGAGCACGCGGTGGGTGGCGACGCACGGTGCGCACACCTCACTGGAGAACTGGAGGAGGGTTGCGGAGCTGCCGAGGCCGCCCGCGACATCCACTGCGCTGATGACGAGGGTGCCGTTGCTGTGTCGTACGCGACCGTTCTGGCGCTGCCAGATGAGTCCGAGTGCGGTTGCAAGCGCGACGAGTGCCACGAGGAACGCAACGACGGCCAGGGGAGTCATAGTGCGTTCACGATATGACCGTTTTCGCACCATTGTGCGGATGTGACCGAGTATGACGGTGGGAGCGGTTATCGTAAAAGCCGTGCCTGATGAGACTTCGCCTGCCGTGCCCACTTTCCGCTCCGACATGACTGTCGAACTCGTGCGGGCCAACGCGTCCGACGCTGATGTGCTGTTCGCCGCGCGCGTGTCGACGCAGGGGGAGCAGACGCTGGAGTCCGCGCAAGACGAGAGCGTCGATGCATCCCGCTCGAAGGGCCTCATCAACTATCTGATGCGCGACCGTCACGGCTCGCCGTTCGAGCACAACTCGATGACCTTCTACGTGCAGGCGCCGATCTTCGTGTTCCGCGAGTTCATGCGGCACAGGATGAACTCCTACAACGAGGAGAGTGGACGCTACCGCCAGCTCAACCCGGTCTTCTACGTGCCGAGCGATGAGCGCAACCTGATCCAGGTCGGTAAGGCCGGAGCGTACGAGTTCCACAAGGGGACGCCGGAGCAGACGGAGCTCACGCAGCACGAGGCAACGACGCTCGCCACCGAGGCGTTCGCTTCCTACCAGCGCATGCTGGACGCCGGCATTGCGCGCGAAGTCGCTCGTATCGTGCTGCCGTTGTCGATCTACTCGTCGATGTACGTGACCATGAACGCTCGCTCTCTCATGGCGTTCCTGTCGCTGCGCACGAAGCGCGAGGGCTCGCACTTTCCGTCGTTCCCGCAGCGGGAGATCGAGATGGTGGCGGAGCAGATGGAAGCGCACTTCGCCGAGCTCATGCCCCTCACCTACGAGTCCTTCAACGCCAACGGTCGCGTCTCGCCGTAGCTCCGGGCTGCGCCATCACTCGCGGCTCGCGCGATCGTTTGTGCTGCCGTTCGCGCTGCGAGGCCGACCCTGATTCGTGCCGTGCCGTGCCGTGCCGCGCCGCGCCGTGCTGTGCTGTGCTGCACCTTGCTGTGCTGTGCCGTGCTGTGCTGTGCCGCACCGTGCCGCTTTCCCGCCGGGCCCGAATCTCACCCTCGCCGCCTCGCCACTCACGTTAATCAGGACTCTTGTTGCACATGGCAACAAGCGTCCTGATTAACGTGAGGGTGCGCAGTAAGCGGGTGCAATCTCGAAGCGAGAGGTGCCATCGAATCGCGAGAGTGATGCGGTCACCAGTTGCGCACAGCCCGCTCCCGAGCGCAAAAGTGCACCGACTAACGGATCGAATCCGCGTACCTCACGACGGCCGTGCACGATGCTCAACATGTTGCTCCTGGAGACGCTCCTCAGCGAATGGCGAGTGGCCACCACGGCTGACCTGGTCTCCGCTGGCGTCGATAGGCAGCTGATCTACCTCATAGCCCAAGCGGGTCGTATCCGTCGGGTGCGAAAGGGACTGTGGGCCGCCAACGACACCGACCCTGCGATCTGCCTCGCACTAAGTCTTGGTGGGCGACTCGCATGCGTGAGTGCGTTGCGATACTGGTCGGGTATCTCGCCCATCGCTGACGGCAATAGTCACGTTTCAGTCCCTCGGAGTGCATCGCGGCTCGGCTCGAGGGCGGGAGAAACTGTCATCCATTGGTCTCGTACTCCACTTGCAGGCGACGAGTTTGCCGTGGCAGTCGAAGTTGCGAGAGAGCAGATGACGCGATGCGCGCCGCGCGAGCGATACCCTTAGAGGGTGTCTACGCCTGTTAATCCCTTCGGCCAGGTCCTCGTTGCGCTCGTGACCCCGTTCACGGCGGAAGGCGAAGTGGATTGGCCCGGGGTCGAGAAGCACATCGACGACGTCATCACCAATGGCGCCGACGGCATCGTGGTCACCGGCACGACCGGCGAGACCTCCACGCTCACCGACCCCGAGAAGCTCAAACTTGTCGAGGTCGCCAAGTCCGTGTCCAACGGACGGGCCAAAGTCATTACCGGCGGTGGCTCCAACGAGACCGCCCACGCCATCGAGCTCTACAAGGCGAGCGAGAAGGCTGGCGCCGACGGTGTCATGATCGTCACGCCGTACTACAACAAGCCCACGCAGGCCGGAGTGCTCACCCACTTCCGCATGATCGCCGACGCCACCGACCTTCCGGTGATCCTCTACGACATCCCCGGACGCACCG
>Ga0247813_10003178_pt1 | contig 10696 bp, 8 predicted proteins | sample UWRJL169409C1_FD_180719 | JGI IMG/M metagenome (GOLD analysis project Ga0247813, IMG submission 180719) | Plant litter microbial communities from Arlington Agricultural Research Station in Wisconsin, United States - UWRJ-L169-409C-1 | ecosystem: Environmental > Terrestrial > Plant litter >... | reverse complement strand
TTTGCGTAGCCGGACAGGGAGCACCTAATGAAGTGCTAGATGAAATTATTCCGCAGCTTGGAATTCCAGTGGTGTGTGAACCCTTATCCAACCTTGCTTCCAGCAGCAACCGGATTCAAAAACAAGATCTGTTTCTGGGCAAACTGTCGGAAGAACAACAAGAGCAACTCAAGCCTGATCTCCTGATCACCTGGGGCGCTTCCGTGATTTCCAAATCGCTGAAACAATTCATACGCAGCCACAAGCCTTTACAGCACTGGCACCTCAGTGATTCTTCGCAATGGGCGGATACGTATAAAAGCTTAACCGGCGTGATACAGGTATCGCCGGTAGATTTCCTTCGTTCGCTGGTAGATACTTCTTACAATAAAAACTACCTGAACGAATGGACTGCTTTAGAAGAAAAAGCAACAGCCTATACCAGCAAACAATTGGACAAGAGTCAGGACCTGACGGAATTGAATGCCTTTCATACGGTCTTGCACTACCTTTCTACCGACAGTTATGTGCATGTAGCGAACAGCATGCCGGTGCGTTACCTGAATCTGTTGGGCTTTTCCAACAACGATCCGGAACAATTGTTTTGCAACAGAGGAACAAGCGGCATAGACGGCGCGGTGAGCACGGCAGTAGGCTGCGCACTGAGTACAGAAAAAACCGTTGTCTTGTTAACCGGGGACATGTCTTTCTTTTACGATCGAAATGCCTGGTGGCACAACTACACTTGCCCCAACCTTAAAGTCATCGTCTTTAACAACCATGGGGGCGGTATCTTCCGAATGATCGACGGGCCTAAAGGGCAACCCGAACTGGAAGAATATTTTGTGACCCATCAAAAATTAACCGCTCGTCATCTGGCAAATGAATTTGATCTTAATTACTTTCACGCCAACAATTATGACGCTTTAAAATCACAATTGCATAAATTGCTGAATACATCTACACAACCATCTATTCTTGAAATAGAAACAAATGGTCAGGAAGATGTGGAGGCTTTTCAATCCTTTAAACAACAGTTCAAACTATCCTAGTTATGCAAAGTCAATACAAATGGGAAACCATGAAAGAGTACTCAGACATTCTCTTCCAATATTATGAGGGCATTGCTAAAATCAGCATCAACCGTCCGCACAAGCACAATGCTTTTACTCCCGATACGGTAAGTCAAATGATAGAAGCCATGGAATTGGCGCGCCAAAACACCAAAGTAGGTGTAATCATCTTAACCGGAGAAGGCGGCAAAGCTTTTTGCAGCGGCGGAGATCAAAGCGTACGCGGACATGGCGGTTACATTGGTACGGATGAAACACCACGATTGAATGTACTCGACTTGCAAAGACAAATTCGTTCCATCCCTAAACCGGTTATCGCGATGGTAGCGGGTTGGGCCATTGGCGGAGGACATGTATTGCACGTAGTGTGTGACCTTACCATTGCAGCAGACAACGCGCGCTTCGGACAAACAGGTCCTAACGTCGGAAGTTTTGACGGTGGTTTCGGCGCTTCTTACCTGGCTCGTATTGTGGGTCAGAAAAAAGCCAGAGAAATATGGTACCTTTGCGATCAGTACGACGCACAGGAAGCACTGAGTATGAGTTTGGTAAACAAAGTAGTACCCTTGGATAAACTGGAAGAAACAACGGTTGCCTGGTGCAAAAAAATATTAGAGAAAAGTCCGATTGCCTTGCGTATGCTGAAGAGCTCCTTCAACGCGGAACTGGACGGTCAAGCAGGTATTCAGGAGTTGGCTGGAAATGCCACATTACTTTATTACCTGAGTGAAGAAGCCAAAGAAGGCAAAAACGCATTCCTTGAAAAACGTAAGCCGGATTTTGACAAATTCCCTAAATTTCCATAGTCTAAAAAAAAATGGAACTGTTTTGTATTTGTCACGTTAAACTCATAAAATAATAATTACTTTTTAAACATAACCATAAACACAAAACACACTTTTTATGAAAAAACACATCATTTTCTCTGCAACTCTTTTAGCCTTATGCCTGGCTGCTTTTTCAACTCATGCACAAGGGAGAGGACAAGAAAATAGCACCCCGGAAAACAAGGCCAACAAGTCCGCCACAAATCTGCAGAGCAAGTTGGGCTTGACAGACGAACAAAAAAACAAAGTATACGAATTGAATTTGACAACCATCAAAGAAACACGCTCTTTGAAAGTCGCCAAACGCAATGACCAATCAGCGGTGAAAGAAGGCTATACAGAGATACATAAACAGTATGAGCAATCCTTGAAAAGCATTTTAACTGCTGAACAATACAGCAATTGGAAAACGATACAATCAGAGGCACGTGCCAGAAAGCAAAAAGAAATAGCGGAAGAGACGGGCAAAAAAGGGAAATTCAACGCAAATGAAGAAGATCCTGAAGAAGAATTGACCTGGCAATAATCCACAGACTATTCAATGATCTCTAATAAAAAAAGCCCATTCCTGGGCTTTTTTTATGCTGTATAGTGCTGACCTTCTTTCAAGCCTCTGAGTCTGTGTTTAAGAGAACCCATGGCATGTTATTTGTCTTCCCTAGCACATACTAAACTATACGCTTATGAAATCTATCTTTTTCTCCCTGCTGTTTGTTGCTGCTTTCCTTACAGTCAACGCTCAAAACAACAATCAACAACAACCGCAACCTACACCTGAATATCCGATGCAGAAGAATGCGGAAACCGGTAGTCAGGCACAAGAAACGGAAGAGCCTCTGACACCAGAGCAAAGAGCACAGAAGCAAACCGATCACCTGCAAAAGAAACTCGGCCTAACCGAAGAACAAAAAATAAAAGTGTACGACCTGAACCTGGCGCGCATCAACCAAACAAGGGCCGCCAGAGAGAAATATAAAACGAATACCGATACCGATAAAAAAGCGAAGAGAGAAGAATTTAAAAAAATCAGAACAGATTACGATGCCGGTTTAAATGGCATGCTGAATGTAGACCAGCAAAAAATATGGGGCCAGCTTAAAGCAGATGCTAAAACAAAACGAGACGCTCATCGTCAACAAAAAGGATCAAAAACTAAACAGCACATAGAACCAGAGCCAGATAACCTGGACATCGACTAAAAAAAGCCCTCTTCAAAGAGGGCTTTTTTTATGGTACAAAGGAGCATCGTAATTTTAGTGAAGAGTTAAACCCTATCTTCCCTTGTGAGTCTAACGAGCGCAACAAAAAAAATTTCACAATGAACAAATTAATTGCTGTTTCAACTGTTATTCTTTTAGTAGGACTTGCAGGTCAAACACATGCACAGCAGATAAGTCCGGAAGAGAAAGCCCAGCAAGCGGCCAGTGATATGCAGAAAAGGTTGGGACTCAAGGACAAGCAACTCCCACACATTTATACCCTGAACCTGACTAAAATTCAAAAAGCCAGAATTGCCAAAACGGAGAAGTCAGCTAGTTATAAAAAACTGAGTCGTCGTTACGAAGCCATTTGTGCAGAATACAACCTCCGTTTGCGTGGTGTATTAACACCTGAACAATTTCAACGCTGGGAAATATTGAGAGCAGAAGCCATAGAAAGAAGAAAAACACTTCAAACCAATCTTTTAGTTGATAACCATACCTGCGAAGACATCACCGACCCGGAAGCCGTATTGGATCACTTGGTCACACAATAGATTCAATAAAGAGAGTGCAGAAACAGAGCAGGGAGCGAAGGATAATAAAATTATTCGCTCTCCGCTCTGTTTCTTATTGTTAGCATCCAGTAAACTCCTGTCGTTTCTCTGATTTTTCGTTAAATTGCAGCATGGCCGAATTATCAGACATCAAAGACTTTGCTGACGTACAACGTATGGTCAATACCTTTTACAGCAAAGTAAGAACAGACGATTTCATCGGTCCTATTTTTAACGAACGCATCGGCGACCGCTGGGAAGAACACCTGGATACCCTCTCCCGTTTCTGGGAAAGCATCTTGCTAGATGCGAACCGTTACAATGGCCGTCCCTTTCCTCCGCATGCACAAATGCCTATAGGCAAAGAACATTTCGAACGCTGGCTGGGGCTATTCATAGATAACGTCGACCAACAATTTCAAGGGCCCGTTGCAGAAGAAGCTAAACTCAGGGCCTTCAACATCGCCAATGTGTTTCTGCATAAATTAGATAGCCTCAGAGGCGCACAACCTGAAAACCGATAGTTTGAACGCAAGATTTTTTTTGGTAAATTGTTTACTCGATTCCTTAACATGAAAAAATATTCTGTCATTGTTCCTGTGTTTAACCGCCCTCAGGAAGTCAAAGAACTACTGGACAGTTTGAGTAGCCAAACGTTTACAGACTTTGAATTGATTCTGGTAGAAGACGGTTCCACCGAACCTTGCGAATACCTGATAGCAGACTATAAAGAAAAAATATCCATTCATTATTTCTTCAAAGAAAACACCGGCCCCGGCGACAGCCGCAATTTCGGTATGAACAAAGCCACCGGAGAATATTTTATTTTCTTTGATTCGGATTGTCTTATCCCCTCCCATTATTTTCAGGCACTGCACGATCACCTGACACAACATCCGCTGGATGCCTTCGGTGGGCCTGATGCGGCACATGACTCGTTCAGTAACGTACAGAAAGCCATCAACCAGTCCATGACCTCCTTCGTGACCACAGGTGGTATACGGGGACGTAAAAATCAACTGGATAAATTTCAACCGCGCAGTTTCAACATGGGACTGAAACGGGAAGTGCATGAACATGTAGGCGGCTTCTCCGACATTCATCCGGGAGAAGATCCGGATTTGAGCTACCGCATCATGAATGCCGGGTATACCACAGGCCTGGTACCGGAAGCCTTTGTATACCATAAGCGCCGCATCGACTTCGGTAAGTTCTATACCCAAGTAAAGAAATTTGGAATGGTACGCGTGATCCTGATGAAATGGTATCCCGAGCGCTCTAACAAACTGGTCTATTACCTTCCTTCGCTTTTTGTAGCCGGCAGTTTGTTTCTCATCGTGTGCGGCATCTGGCTCCCTTATACCTGGGTGCCTTTTGTGTTCCTGACCGCGGTACTCTGGGGTGAAGCTTTGATTGAAACGAATAGCTTTGTGATTGCGTTCCTGTCCATCTTTGCCAGTTATATCCAGCTCTTCGGCTACGGCTGGGGATTCATCAAGGCACAGTGGCAGATCAACATGAATGAAAAAGACGAACGTGTGGCTTTTCCTAAATTGTTTTTCCGCAAAAAATAAACGGCCGTTCTTCCTTAGAAAAACGGCCGTTGTAACTCTTTATCGTTCTACTTATTTTTTAAGAGGTCTCTGATTTCTGCCAACAACTTCTCTTCATTGCTTACCGCCGGTTCAGCAGGTTTCTCTTCTTCTTTCTTCTGCAGTTTCGTCATCAATTGGATCAACAAGAAAATCGCGAAGGCTACGATGATAAAGTCTACAGTGGCCTGAATGAAGTTACCATAATTCAGTGTTACGGCTTCTACTGTTTCACCAGCAGCATTGACTGTTTTATCTTTGAGGGTAAACGCCAGGTCATTGAATTTCACTCCGCCCACCAGCACTCCGATGGGAGGCATGATGATGTCTGCTACCAAAGAGGATACGATTTTACCAAAGGCTGCTCCGATGATGATACCGACCGCCAGGTCCACGACGTTGCCTCGCATCGCGAAGGCTTTGAATTTCTGTAAAAAGCTGCTCATAGGTTGAAAGGTTAAAATTGTACCGTAAGGTAGGAAGAAGAATTAATGGACGCAAAAAAGAGGTTCTTATTTCACCACGACCTTTTTCATGACTGTAGATTTGCCTTCTATAGTGATCAGGCATTGGTAAAGACCGGCAGGAAGTATAGAAAGATCCACCTCTATTTCTGAAGAAGAGGATCTGGGATCTAAACTCAATACGGATTGTCCAATGGTATTAAGAAATTCCAGGTGTACATCCTTGGAATAAACCAAAGGCAACGATACAGTCAATAGACCATCCGTAGGATTAGGATAGAGGTTTACAAACGCACTGACATCTTTCGAAACATCAACACTTGTAGAGTTCTGACTCCGCAGTCTTATGGCAGCAGGCACTTCTGATCCATTCATAAAAATATGCAATTGACCCAAGTCTTCTACTGTAGGAACACCATAAGGCTTTTGGATATCGATATAAGCCAAATTCCCATTCAGCGGATAGCCATTGGAAGAATAAGAAGTAAACAATAATTCTTCAGCCTGATAATCATTGCTCATCCACTGCGGAGCAGAGCGCTTGTCTTCTACTGTCATTCGTGTATCCACGATAGATATAGTAGACTCGTTATAATCCAATGCAAAATCAAAGGACACCAATTTATCCTGAGGATTCAAGGTGTGGTTAAAGAACATTCTATAGGTATGATCCCCCAGATCATGCACATCATCGATATCCAAAGTCACCGAACTCGAAGCTTGATCGAAGGCCGACAAATCAATGCCACTCCCTTCAGCTACCAAATCACCCAATAAAATGGCATGGTACGTTTCTGTATACTCTTCATCACAGCTTCCCTGATTGGATAAATAAAAAGGGACATCGGGAACATTGTCCCTGCAATAGCCTTGGGCACTGTAATAAGGATATTGACTGGCTTTCTTAAAACCCTCTTCTCTGGCCACGGTCCTGTGATCAATGAAGCGCCAGTCTAAAAACTCTTTATTCATTTCAACAGGAAGCTGTTGAGGAAAACCTTCTCTTTTTTTGACAATCACTTCCTGGAGCAAGGAAATATCATTGGACCTGATCTTATCGCTCAAATCCACATCCGCAGCAATCATGACATAAGGAGTAGGCTCGATTTGCAACGGAGCATTTACTTTATTGGTAATGATGTTTTCCATTTGGAAGGCATCGAAGCCGTTGCGGTATTTTAGGAGGAGAGGATTTGCTGCCGTTCTCTTCACATATACACTAAATAATAATTCATCATTAAAATCATTACTCATTATAAAATCATTATTGAATCCTATATATATAGTACTATCTATCACATGATCACTCCTAACTTTTTTAACTTCTAAATGAGTGTTTATATCATCAAATATACGATGCGCTCTTAAAGAGTCTTCTTTATAAAACAAAACACCCTTTATTTGGGAAATACCTGATATTTTCATCTCTCCAGTTTTGCCACAAGTAGAAATCTGAAATGGTTTATGCAACTCATTCAATTCGTAAATGGACGTTTCACATTTAAGTCTTTTATAATTTGTATCAACTAATCTAAATTCAACACATGCTAATTCCCCCTCACCACTAAATACTGTTTGAGCTGGGGCATTAGTCGTATAATTTATAGAAACCTCACACTTATCTATATCTCTAGCCGTAACTGATGCTGATGCCCAATTATAATTTCCATGTGTTATTATATCACTTATATTCACTACACCAGTTGGAACCATAACATCTGAATTATAACTCAAACAATAATTTAAACCTATAACTCCCACTCCTATATTAGAAGTTGTCATTAATGGAATACACACATAATTAGGTATAGCATTACATTGAAAAAACATATCTGGAATAGAATATTTACAACCATCTACTACTGAAACTTTTTTTTCATAATTATAGGTACAACCTGGTGATACTTGATACTCATAGTTAAGTAAATGTTGTCCTATACTTGATGGAACAAAATAAGAAGAAGTAATTCCATCAATAGTAAATATACCTCCAGAAGGTATTGCTCCAAGGGGGATTTCATATGACCCTAAAAAATAAAGAGAATCAATTTCTGTTAACTCAACTACTAATAAATCGCTTTTTTCTATTGATATATCTTGAGTTATAGTAGAAGCATCAATCGATATACCTCCATTGTGTACTAACTGAACTATATTGAGTTCAATCGGAGAAACATCATTATCAAACATACTAACATTCGTGCAACTAATGTTGTTTTCACCTTCAAAATTTGTTTTAACTATAAATATATCTTGTCCTCCTACTCCGAAACTATTAGTGTAACCAACCATAATATATCCATCTTGTTCAATTTTTATTTCAGCAAAATAATCATCAGCAGTATATCCATAAGTTTTAGACCAAAAAGGTGTACCAAATTGATCAACTTTAACTAAAAATGCATCAAATCCTCCTATTCCAAAACTATTAGTATAACCTGCCAATATAATATTCCCAAGTTCATCTATTGAAAAATCAAATGCTCTATCATCACCTATATTACCATAAACTTTTGCCCATTCCAACGATCCAAATTCATCAATCTTAGTCAATGCAAGATCTTCGTCTCCTGAGCCAAAAGCACGATATTGACCTGAGCAGACATATCCGCCATCAGAAGTTTGCTTTATGCAATCACCAGCATCATTATCCATTCCTCCTGCATCACCTAAGTTTTTACTAAATATTACATTTCCACTACTATCTAATTTTACAACTAATTGATCAAAAAAATTTGAGAAGTTCTTCTGTATGCCTGATACAATAAATCCCTGATCAAGAGTATTATCTATATAATAAAAGCGTTCATTATTAAAGGTACCATATGATTTATTCCATGAAACATTACCATTTTCATCAACTCTGACTATATATCCATCATCTCCTCCCTCTCCATAACTTTGAGTTCTACCTACTACTATATACCCTCCCTCTGGCACTTCTTTAACACAACTAGCAAAATCCCCCTGAAGCCCTCCGTAAGTTTTAGACCAATGAATGTACCCTAATGAATCTACTTTAATCATGTATATATCATCACTGCCCGCTCCGAAACTGTTGGTATTTCCTAAAAGTATAAAACCACCATCGCTGGTTTTCTCAAAATGAACAGCTGTTTCATTCAAATTACCACCATATGTTTTACTCCATATAGTAATTCCATATTCATTAATTTTTGATAGTATTAAATCTGTGCTACCACTAAATGAACTCGTTGTACCAAAAAAGATGATACTTTTATCATCTTTCACAGACACAGAAACACCAATATCGGAATTAGTTCCACCATATGATGACTGAAATTTGCTTTGAGAATAAGAATTACGAAAATAAAAAATTACGAAAAAGTAAATTAAAAAAAAACGCATACGGCTAATAAAAAAATGCTGAACAAATAATATATAAAATATTTTCATAAAACTAATAAATTTATTTGTCATTAAAAAAAACATATTATACATTCGCACATATAATATTTCATTTTTTTATTTTTATACTTTTTAAATTATTTTTTTTATGAGAACTCTATACTCTTTTGTATTCATTATTCTATTTGTCAAAATTTGTAATAGCCAAGTTAATTCATTTCAATTAAGTTATGGAGAAAGTGGTAATGATGTAATTAACTCAGTGGCTTCTCTTGGCGAAAGAGGCTATTTATTATTTGGCACAACAAATAATTTTTTATCCAATAGAACAGATCTTATCCTTATTAGAATTAACGCTGAGGGAGTAATATTATGGATAAATAGATATGGAGGAGCTGGAGATGAAACGGCTGAACATGTAGAATCAACAGCAGATAACGGATATATTCTTTCTGCAAGTACCACAAGTTTTGGAGCTGGAAATAGCGATCTCCTTTTAATAAAAACTGATGCTAATGGCATTGTTACATGGTCCCGGACCTTTGGTGGATCAGCAAATGACTTTTCTGCATGTATAAAAGAAGTGCCAGAGGGAGGGTATATAGTAGCAGGTAGAACTCAAAGTTTTGGACAAGGAGGAGACGATGGATACTTAATAAGAATAAATAATCAAGGAAACCTTATTTGGAGTAACTCCTATGGAACTATAAATAATGAACGTTTTTATTATGTAAATAATACCGCTGATAGTGGATTTATTATAACGGGTATTGAAAACACATCAAACTTTTTAAGATATGATCAATTAGTACTAAAAACTGATAGTAGAGGAAATATTACATTTATCAATAGCTATGGAGACAATGGAGGAGTTGCGAATGATGCCAGTGATTGTATAAGACAAACAAATGATGGAGGATATGCATTCTCTGGCCATTACCAATCTTTTGGTGCTGGAGGTTTAGATCTTGCTCTAACTAAAATAAATTCTACAGGAGACTTGGAATGGGCTAGAGTTTATGGGAACAATGGCAATGAACGTGCTTGGGACTTTCAAATTACAGAAAACAATGATTATTTACTAAGTGGATACACAAGTAGTTATGGAAATGGGAATAATGATGCAGTAGCAATACTGGTGAATAATGACGGGACTATTGAATGGTCTAGAACATATGGAGGCCGCTCAAATGAAGAATTCAATGAATGTATTATTAATAATGATAGCATCTTGCTTGTTGGTTTTACGGAGAGCATCGGGAGTGGATCTCAGGATATGTATGTAGTAAAAACAGATTTCAATGGTAATTTATCAGATGGCTGTACTAATATGGGTACGGATTTAATACAGAATTCCACAGTTACACCTTCAGTCCGAAGGATAAATCACATAAGACGTAATTTAGACCAAGCAACATCAACATTTAATCCCAACATACAGAGGGTCACACTTGAATTAAATTTAATTAGATCCACTAATCCATGTTTAACAACAACACCAGTTACACTAGTTAATTTTTCGTTTTGCAAAGAAGAACAAAGCGTTTCTCTGTGTTGGCAAACATCTAATGAAATAAACACAAATTCATTTGTAATTGAACAAAGCCTAAACGGAATATTATTCGATTCTATAGGT
>Ga0247813_10003177_pt1 | contig 10696 bp, 9 predicted proteins | sample UWRJL169409C1_FD_180719 | JGI IMG/M metagenome (GOLD analysis project Ga0247813, IMG submission 180719) | Plant litter microbial communities from Arlington Agricultural Research Station in Wisconsin, United States - UWRJ-L169-409C-1 | ecosystem: Environmental > Terrestrial > Plant litter >... | reverse complement strand
CGCCGCCGAGAAGGCCGGCCTCGATGTCGTCATGCTGCACTCCCACATCGGCAGCGGTCCTAAGATCCAGGAATTGCACGACAACCTTACCCGTCTCGCCGGTGAGTTCGCCGCGCTCATCCCGCTTTTCCCTAAGCTCACCGCCGTCAGTCTCGGCGGCGGCATCCCGCACAACTACCGCGAGCGCGACAAGCAGACTACCGTCGCCCCGCTGGCCGAGTTGTTCGCCCGCTGCCGCGAGATCATCGTCAAGGCCGCCGGCCGCGAGATCCGCGTCGAGATCGAGCCGGGCCGTTACTACGTCGCTCCGTCCTGCACGCTGGTCACCCGCGTCCACGACGTGAAGCGCACGCAGTCCAACGCCAAGGGCAGCGGTGCCACGTTCGCGATGGTGGACGCCGGTTTTGTCGATCTGGTGCGTCCCGCGATGTATGGCAGCTACCACCACATCGAGATCCTCGGCAAAGATCCGGCGCAAGGCACCGAGCCCATCGTCGTTGCCGGCCCGCTCTGCGAGAGTGGCGACGTCTTCACCCGCGGTGGCGCCGACGAAGAACTCAACCCGCGCCAGCTGCCGCGCCCCGAGATCGGCGACCTCCTGGTGTTGCGCGACGCCGGCGCCTACGGTTATGCGATGAGCAGCAATTACAACTCCATCGGTCGCGCCCCGCAGGTTTGGGTCAACGCCGACGGCTCGGCCGAACTCATCAGCCGCCGCGAGACGATCGAAGACATCCTCAAGCCCGAAACCTCCGCGCCCATCGCGCTCTAACCCACATGTCCGCCTCCGAAGATCTCAACATCGACCGCATCGCGAACCTCGCCCGGCTCGCGCTCACCCCCGAGGAAAAGGTCAAATTCTCCGCCCAGCTCGCCGATGTGCTGACCAACATCGAAAAGCTCAAGCAGGTGAACGTCGATGGCGTCGAGCCGACCGCGCACGCGTTCCCGATCTACAACGTCTGGGCCGACGACGTCGCCAAGCCGGGTCTTTCCGTCGAGGACGTGCTCCGCAACGCGCCGGCTCAGCGCGACAACATGATCGTCGTCCCCAAAGTCGTCGAATGAGCCAAGTCGCCATGCCCTCCGAACTTTTCAACCAGTCCATCGCCGAACTCGCCGACGCGCTTGCCGCCGGGAAAATCACTTCGGTGCAACTCACCGAGGCCGTCATCGCCCGCACGCAGGCCGTCGAAGAGCGCGTCAAGGCGTTCAACTCCTACGACGCCGCTGATGCGCTCGCGCAGGCCGCCGCGTCCGACGCGCGCCGCGCCGCCGGCCAGGCGCTTGGACCGCTCGACGGCATTCCGATCGGCATCAAAGACGTGATCGCGGTCACCGGCCAGCCGCTCACGGCCTCGTCGAAGATGCTGGCGAACTTTGTTTCGCCCTACGACGCGACCGTCACGCAGAAGCTCAAAAAGGCCGGTGCCGTTATCTGGGGGCGCCTGAATCTCGATGAATTCGCGATGGGTTCCTCCACGGAGAATTCCGCGTTTCACACCACGCGCAATCCCTACAACCTCGATTGCGTGCCCGGCGGCTCCTCGGGCGGCAGCGCCGCCGCGCTCGCGGCCGGCGAAGCCATCGCCACGCTCGGTTCCGATACCGGCGGCTCTATCCGCCAGCCCGCCGCGCTCTGCAACGTCGTTGGCCTTAAACCGACCTACGGCCTTGTTTCGCGTTTCGGCCTGATCGCTTTTGCCTCCTCGCTCGATCAGATCGGTCCGTTCACGCGCACGGTCGAAGATGCCGCGATCACGCTCCAGGCCATCGCCGGTTACGACGAGAACGACTCCACCTCCGTCAAAATCGAGATCCCTGACTACCGCGCCGCTCTCAAAACCAAGAAGGGCCCATGGCGCATCGGCATCCCTAAGGAATACTTTGGCGAAGGCCTCGACCCCGAGGTAGCTGCCGCCGTCGAGAAGGCGGTTTCGTTCTACGAAAAGATGGGCTGCGAGATTAAGAACGTCTCGCTGCCGCACACCGAGTATGGCGTGGGAGTTTACTACATCATCGCGACCGCCGAGTGCTCCTCGAATCTGAGCCGCTACGACGGCATTCGTTACGGACACCGTTCGACCGACGCCAAGGACATCGTCGATCTTTACTACAAGTCCCGCGCCGAAGGCTTTGGTCCCGAAGTGAAGCGGCGCATCATCCTCGGCACCTACGTGCTGAGCAGCGGTTACTACGATGCATATTATCTGCGCGCGCAAAAAGTCCGCACGCTGATCCGCCAGGACTTCCTCAACGCCTACAACGAGGTGGACGCGATCATCACGCCCACGACGCCCACGCCCGCTTTCAAACGCGGCGCGAAGGCCGACCCGCTGGCGATGTATCTGTGCGATGTTTACACCATTGGCGTGAACCTTGCCGGCCTCCCCGGTATCAGCGTGCCGTGCGGTTTCTCGTCAAGCGGCCTCCCCATCGGCATGCAGCTGATCGGCCAGCCCTTCAAAGAAGCCGACCTCCTCGCCATCGCGAACGCCTACGACTCGGCACATGACTGGAGTCGGAGGACGCCCAATCTCTGACCAAGAAGAATCCAGAAGCTGGAATCTAGGAGTTAGAATATCGATCCCCTGCATTCTAGATTCCAGATCCTCGCTCCTAACTCCTTTCCTTAATGAAATACGAAGCCGTCATCGGTCTTGAGGTTCACGTCCAGATCAAGACCCAGTCGAAGATGTTTACCCGCGTTGCGGCCGGCTACGGCCAGCCCGCGAACACACTCACCGATCCCGTCGTCCTCGCTCTCCCCGGCGTTCTGCCGGTGATGAACAAGGCCGCGCTCGACGCCATCATCAAGGCCGGCCTCCTCCTCGGCTGCGACATCGCGCCCGTCTGCAAGTGGGACCGCAAAAACTACTTCTACCCGGACTCGCCGAAGAACTACCAAATCTCCCAGTTCGACCAGCCGATCTGCCTCAATGGCTCCGTCGAAATCGAACTGCCCGGCGCCGCCCGCAACATCCAGGGCGAACACAAATCCATCGCTCTCACGCGCATCCACCTCGAGGAAGACGTCGGCAAACTCAACCACGAGGCCTTCGATTCGCTGGTTGATTACAACCGCGCCGGCACGCCGCTCATGGAGATCGTTTCCGAGCCGGTGATCAAATCCGCCGAGGAAGCCTACGCCTATCTCACGTCGCTTCGCGCGACCATGATCTACGGTGGCATCTCCGACTGCGACATGGAGAAAGGGCAGCTCCGCTGCGACGCCAACATCTCCATCCGCCCCGTCGGCGAGACCAAGCTCGGCACCAAGGTGGAGCTCAAAAATCTCAACTCCATCTCCTATGTGCGCGACGGCATCGCCCATGAAATCCAGCGTCAGCTCGCCGTGACGCAGTCAGGCGGAATCATCGTTCAAGAGACGCGTGACTATGATGGCGAAGCCGGCGTTTCACAGTCGCTCCGCTCGAAAGAAATGGCGCACGACTATCGTTATTTCCCCGACCCCGACCTCATGCCCGTGAAGGTCGATGACGCATGGAAAGCCCGCATTCGTGCCGAGTGCCCCGAGCTGCCTTTCTCCAAGCAGACCCGCTTCTTCACCCAGTATTCGCTGCCTTACACGCTGACCTCCGTCCTCGTGTGGGATCGCACGCTGGCCGATTATTTTGAGGAAGCCGCGAAGTTCGCCGGTCCCGGCAAAGCCCAGGCCGTGGGCAACTGGATAGTCAACGACCTCCAGCGCGAACTCGGCGCCGCCAAGCTCGGCCTCGCTGAATCCAAGGTGCGTCCGCAGCACATCGCCGACTTGGTAACGCTCATCGACGCCGGCACGCTGCTCAACAACACGGCGAAGGAAGTGTTCATTGAAATGTTCGCCACGGGCGAATCGCCCGCCGCCATCGTAGCGCGCAAGGGACTTGCCGCCGCGCCGACCGACACCGCCGAGTTGGAAGGCTGGTGCCGAGAAGCCATCGCCGCCAACGCGAAGTCCGTCGCCGAGTTCAAAGCCGGCAAAGAAAGCGCGATCAACGGACTGAAGGGCCCGATCATGAAAGCCTCGAAGGGCAAGGCTAACCCCAAGCTCGTGGACGAAACGCTGCGCCGGTTACTAGCGGAAACTTGAGTGGCATCCAAGGGGAGCTCGACGGACGGGATTCGGTCATGCAAGTTTTAGGCATCATGAAAGCAATCCGGCTGATCGTTGTTCTTGCGGGCTCCGTATTATCTGCGTTCTCGGTCGAGATCGGTGACACCTACGAGAAAGTGATCACCGAGAAAGGCCAACCGGCGGCCAAGTTGGAGGCGGGACAGACGATGGTGCTCAATTATGCTGATCAGCGTATCAAGCTGAAGGCGGGTAAGGTCGTGGAAGTGAATGCCAAACTGCCCGAGGCGGCGGTCGCGCCCGAGGAGCCGCCGGCTCCCGCTGCACCGGTGATCGCGCCGGGAATGTGGACGACTCAGTATGCGGCCGCGCTCAAACAGGGCCGGCAGCAGAAGACGAAGGTGTTCCTGTTCTTTACTGGCTCGGACTGGTGCGGCTGGTGCAAGCGCCTTGATCGCGAGGTGCTGGCGACCGACAAGTTTCGCGCCTACGCGGGCAAGAATCTTGTGTTGGTGAAACTCGATTTCCCTCGTGACGTTGATCAAAGCTCCTCGGAAAAAGCGCAGAACGAACAATTGGCCCAGCGCTTCAATGTGCGCGGATTTCCAACTGTGGTGGTGCTCGATTCGGCCGGTAAAGAAATCAGCCGGCTGGGCTATCAGCCTGGCGGACCGGGGCCTTTCATCGACGAGTTGAAAAAACTCTGACCAGCCGGCGTGTTTGTTTTTTAGAGCGGACGTTGAGGAACGACCGCTCTGGCTTAGGGTCAAGCCACTCACCATGAACTCCCCTAAATTTCTGTCAGTCTCCCGTCGTGATGTTTTGAAAACCTTGGGTGCGGGCGCGCTGCTGGTGGGCACGGGCGGGGGCGCTCGTTTGCTGGCCGGCGAGACTCCGCTGTCTGTTGCCGGCGACACGGTGCAGCCCTTCACGCTGCCGAAGCTGGGCTATGCGTATGATGCTCTCGAGCCGCATATCGATGCGCGCACGATGGAGATTCACCATTCGAAGCATCATCAGGCTTATATCACCAACGCCAACAAGGCGCTCGCGGCGTATCCCGAGTTGCTGGCCTTGAGTGGCGAAGCGTTGGTGTCGCGGCTCGACCGTGTGCCGGAGCCGCTCCGCACGACGCTGCGCAACAATGTCGGTGGTCATCTCAATCACGCGTTTTTCTGGGAGTCGCTTGTTCCGAAATCCGGCGGGGCTCCTTCGGGTGCGCTGGCGAAGGAAATCGATGCGACGTTTGGTTCGTTTGAAAAATTCAAGGCCGTGTTCGCCGACGCGGCGGCGAAACGGTTTGGCAGCGGTTGGGCGTGGCTTGTCGTTGCGAACGGGAAACTCACGGTCAACTCCACGGCGAATCAGGACTCGCCGCTCATGTCGGGCGAGCGTCCGCTGCTCGGACTCGATGTGTGGGAGCATGCGTATTATCTGAATTACCAGAACCGCCGTGCCGATTACGTGACGGCGTTTTGGAACGTCGTCGATTGGTCGGTGATCGGGCGCCGGTTCACCGCGGCGTGATGCCGGTGGGTGAGCGCACACGAAAAAGCCACCGTCTTGAAGGACGGTGGCTTTGTTTTTTAAAACGAAACAGCTGGTTTTAATCAGGCCTTGGCGGCGACGGCGGCCGTCTGACGGGCACCGGCGTTGGCGAAGAAAGCGGCCATGTGGGTGATCTCGGTGTAGCCGCGGCTCTTGAGCTCGGCTTCGACCTTGGCGACCACGGCGCTCAGTTCCTGGGCGAGGGCGGTGGGGAGAGTGTCGAGGATCGCGCCGTCCTTGCTGACGACGTGATAGACCGGCTCGTCGTTGAGCTGGATCTGGTAGAGGCTGGTGCCGTTGTGGAAGAAGCAGCGGCGGACGAGGCCGAGCTCTTCGAAGGCAGCGAGGCAGCGGTAAACCGTCACGAGATCGCAAGCGCTGTCTTTGAGGTCGAGGTGGATCTGCTCGATCGTCGCAGGTTCGCTGCGTTTGATGAGGGCGTTGAGGATCGAGATACGGGGTTGGGTAATACGAAGGCCGGCTGCCTTAAGGCGGCTGCAAGCCTGTTCCAGAGCTCCGCTCGAAGGAGCGGACGCGTTGACCTTGGTCAGCGGATGATTGGTTTGTGTCGAGGAGATCATGGAGGTGGTTGACATCGTAGTTCACTCAAATGTTACTGAATTGAAAGTCGGAATGTAAAAATGATAGTGTATTTTACATTCTATTTACAAATAGTGTAAAATTGCAGGTTTCAAGTAGGCATGAACACGGAGAGGGTTGCGAGTTGCGCAGGGCGGGTCGGTATGCACACTCTGCCGCACGAAATATGTCGGATTTGGATTTCAACGAGATCGTGAATCTCATCTGCAAAGAAGACGCCCGGTATGACCGGAAGGCGTATTCCTTTACCCGTGAAGGACTTGATTTTGCGGTCAAGGAACTGAAAAAACGGGACGCGGATCGTTCGCGTCAGTCGTTGCACGTATCGGGCGCCGAATTGCTCCAAGGAATTCGAGCCTACGCATTGGATCAGTTTGGTCCGCTGTCGCTCACGGTTTTGAACTCCTGGGGTATCGGTCGTTGCGGAGACTTCGGCGAAATCGTCTTCAATCTCATTGAATATAATGTGTTCAGTAAGACGGAAAACGACCGGCGGGAGGATTTTACGGAAGTTTACACGTTTGAGGAGGCATTCGTAAAACCGTTCCTCCCGAAGAATCCGCGTCGCGACGGTTCGGTGTCGGCGCCGCAGGTGCCTTCGAGCTGAGGCGCTGAGCGAGGGGTGCTCGGGTGTTTGCTTGAGAATTTACCGTATGCGAAAGCCGCTCGCACTGCGTTTAAGTGTGCTCATCTTTCAGCACTCTCATGCCGAAACCCACGCCTTCGCTCGCTGCTGATCTGCGCCTTCTGGATACGTTTTGGAAACAGCCGCCTGTGCGCACGGTGCTCGCGAACGGTCTCACGCTCCTCGTGCAGCGCGACACATCCGCAGCCGTCGCCTCGGTGCAGGTGTGGGTGAAGACCGGCAGCATTCATGAGGACGGTCTGCTGGGCGCGGGGCTTTCACACTATCTCGAACACTTGCTCTTCAAAGGCACGGAGCGTCGCGGCGGCCGGGAAATTTCGTCCACGGTGCAGGCGCATGGAGGCAACATCAACGCCTACACCACGTTTGACCGCACGGTTTACTACATCGACCTGCCCTCGGCGCACACCGATGTCGCGCTCGATGTGCTCGCCGACGCGGTGCTGCACTCGACGCTGCCCGCCGACGAGGTTGCCCGCGAGAAGGACGTGATCCTGCGCGAAATCGCGATGGGCAACGACGACCCCGACCACCGCCTGGGCGAGGCGTTGTTCGACACGGCGTTCCGCCAGCATCCCTACAAGTATCCGATTATTGGTTACAAAGACGTGTTTTCCGCGGTCACCCGCGAAGAGCTGGTCGCCTACTACAAGGCGCGCTATGTGCCGAACAACCTCGTGGTGGTCGTGGCCGGCGACGTCGAACCCGCGGCGGTGCTCGCCCAGGTGGAAAAACACTTCGGCGGCGCCCTGCGTTCCAAGCTCGCGCCGGTGCTGGTGTTGCCCGAGCCGCCCCAGCTCGCGCCGCGCGCGCTGCATCGTCACGAGGATGTCGAACTTACCCGCGCGGGCCTTTCGTGGCAGATTCCGGGGCTCACCCATGCCGACGCGCCGGTGATCGATTTGCTCGGCGTGTTGCTGGGGCAGGGCGACAGCTCGGTGCTGTGGCAGGCCATCCGTGAAAAAGCCCGCCTGGTGCACACCATTGATGCGACGAGCTGGAATCCGGGCGAGACCGGCCTGTTCTACATTTCATTCATCTGCGAGCCGAAGCACCGCGGGGCGGCGACGCGCGCCGTGCGACGCGAACTCGACCGCGTGGCGGCGAACGGTTTCACGCCTGCGCAGATTCGCAAGGCGCTGCGGCAGCTCGTGGTCGGCGAGATCAATACGCGCAAGACGATGTCGGGTCAGGCGTCGCGCCTGGGTGCCGCCGAGGTGGTGGCGGGCGACGTGGATTTCTCGAAATCGTTTTTTGCCCGCCTGGCCCGCGTGACGTCCGCCGATCTGCGCCGCGTGGTGCGCACGTATCTCGGCGCGGAGCGCGTGACGGAAGTGTCTCTCAACCCGAAGAGCGCGCAACCGGTGGCGACGGTCGTCGAGGGGGCGGATCGCGTGTCGGATACGTTTGCCGGGCATACGCTGCCCAATGGTGCGCGTCTGCTGCTGCGCCCCGACCGGCGTCTGCCGAATCTGCACCTGCGGTTGTTGTGCGAAGGCGGTCCGGTGCATGAACCGGCGCACCTGCGCGGAGCGACTTCGCTGATGGGGACGTTGCTCACCAAGGACACTAAAAAGCGTAGCGCCGCCGAGGTGGCCAAGTTCATCGAGGAAGTCGGCGGGTCGTTCTATCCGTTTTCCGGCAACAACAGTTTCGGTCTCGCGCTGGAAGTGCTGCCGGGCGACTGGGCGCGGGCGTTGGAAGCCTTGTCGGACGCGGTGCTGGCGCCGGCGTTTGCAAAGACGAGTTTCGAGATCGAGCGCGATGCGCAGCTGGCGGATTTGCAGCAGGACGCCGACGACGTGGTCACGCTGGGTCGGAAGCTGGTGCGCAAAAAATTCTTCGGCGCGCATCCGCTGGCGATTGATTCGCATGGCACCATCGAGGGATTGAAGGCGGCCAAGCCGGCGGATCTGGCCGCGTTGTGGAAGCGCCTGGGCGTGTCCGGCAACGTCGTGTTGGTGGCCGCGGGTGATTTTGACCCGAAGGTGCTCGCACCGAAATTGAAGGCGTTTCTCGCCAAGCTGCCGCGCGGCAAGGCGCCGGTGAGCGCCGCGGTCTTCACGGCGCCGGGCGAGACGGGAGACTTTGTGGAAAAACAGCCGCGCGAGCAGGCGGTCGTGTTCCAGGCGTTTACGGGGCCGGGATTGAAGTCGGCGGACTACTATGTCGGCGAAGTCGCGGACGAGCTTTTCAGCGGCATGTCGTCGAACCTGTTCGAGCGCGTGCGCGAGGAGAAGGGCCTGGCGTATTTTGTGCGCTCGAGCCGTATCACCGGAGTGAATACAGGCATGTTCTCGTTTTACGCGGGCACGGCGCCGGCGACGGCGGACGAGGTGTTGCGCGAGATCGACGCCGAGATCCTGCGGGTGCAGGAAGGAAAGGTCAGGCCCGAGGAGCTGGCGCGCTGCCAGACGCGGCTGAAGGCCGGACGGCGCATGGGTCTGCAGACGAACGGCTCGCGGGCGATGCATGCCGGTTTGAACACGCTCTACGGTCTGCCGGCCGATGACGCGGCAACCTATGATGCGCACATCGATGCGGTGACGATCGCGGATTTGCAGGCGTTCGCGCGCCGGCATTTTCAACGTAACCTGCGGACGCAGCTGGTGGTTAAGCCATAGCCCGGCCGGCAGGCGGAGACGCGCTTGCCGTTTCGGGGGAGTGGGTTATGAAAGAGGACGCTATGAAAACCCCTGTTGCCTCCATTCTTCGCGGCACGCTTGGCGTGCTTGTTGTCTCATGTGCTTTCTCGGTCGCCCAGGCCGAAGAAGGCAAGGAGCCCAAAAAAGTCCCTCCGGGAGTTCTGAAAAAATATGACGCCAACCAAGACGGCACTCTCGACGAAAAAGAGAAGGCCGCGATGGAAGCCGACAAGGCAAAGCACAAGGCCGAGTCGGAGGCCAAGCGCCTCGAAAAATTTGACAAGAACAAGGACGGAAAACTGGACGAGTCCGAGCTCGCCGCCGAGAAGGCGCTGAAGCAGGAGATGGCCGAAAAGAAGAAGGCCGAGATGGAAAAGAAAAAAGCCGAGCTTGAGAAAAAGAAGGCCGAGCAGGCCGCAGCACCGGCGCAATAAGGCGCACGCCGATTCCCATCATTAACTAACGAGCGCGGTCATTCGACCGCGCTTTTTTTATGTCTTGTCGCGAGTGGCGACGCCGCCGCTCCAGTTGAGTTTACTGCGGACGACGGAGAAGTGGGCGTAGTCACGGCGTTGCACGAGGGGCAGACGTTCGCTGGCGAGCTTGATGGTGATCGGCTGCCCGTCGGAGACCTTGTAGTCGCGCTGTCCGTCCACGGTGACGAGCAGGGTGGAGTCGGCGTTGAGATTGCGCACGGAGAGTTTTACGCCGGCGCGAAAGATGATGGAGCGGTTGCTCAGCGTGTGCGGACAGATCGGCGTGAGCGCGATGACCTCGGCGGAGGGGTGGATCAGCGGGCCGCCGGCGGAGAGGTTGTAGGCGGTCGAGCCGGTGGGGGTCGCAAAGATGAGACCGTCGCAGTCGTAGTTGGTCACGAGCTCGCCGTCGGCGGTGACTTCGAGGCTGACGAGGCGCGAGTTGACCTTGGCTTTGATGAGGACGTCGTTGAGTGCGAGATCGTCGGGACCGGCGCCGGTCGAGCAGGAGAGCAGTGCGCGGTGGGTGATCTGGAAATCGCCGGCCAGGAGGGACGGAAAACAGTCGCGGATGTCGTCAGCCGAAAACGTGGTGAGGAAACCGAGGCTGCCGCGATTGACGCCGATGATGGGGACATGGGAGCGCGCGGCTTGCGCGGCGATACCGAGGAGCGTGCCGTCGCCGCCGATGACGCAGCAGGCATCC
>Ga0247813_10003176_pt1 | contig 10697 bp, 9 predicted proteins | sample UWRJL169409C1_FD_180719 | JGI IMG/M metagenome (GOLD analysis project Ga0247813, IMG submission 180719) | Plant litter microbial communities from Arlington Agricultural Research Station in Wisconsin, United States - UWRJ-L169-409C-1 | ecosystem: Environmental > Terrestrial > Plant litter >... | reverse complement strand
GCCTTGCGGCGATACCTTCTCAAGATATTGCGTCTGCCATTTCGCCATATCCGCATTTAACTATTAATCAATTGACCTGGTGCTCCGGAAAGGACTCGAACCTTCACGCCTTTCGGCAACGGCTTCTAAGACCGTCGTGTCTGCCATTCCACCACCGGAGCAAATATAAGTAACTAAATATAAGTAACTAGACCCATTTAAACTAACCTGGCGGAGAGGACAGGATTCGAACCTGCGGTAGGTTTTTAGGCCTACGGCGCTTTAGCAAAGCGCTGCCATAAACCGGACTCAGCCACCTCTCCAAAAACTAACACTTTAATTATCTAACGTTACGGAGGGGATGAGATTCGAACTCATGTAGGTTTTGAGGCCTAAGCACCTTTCCAAGATGCCGCGATAAACCGGGCTCTGCCACCCCTCCAAACTAACAACTAACTAAAGTTACTTATAATTTTCTAACCTATCAGACTTTCAAAGAACGAATCCCTCACTAACTTTTATCCTAAAAACAAAAAACCCGGCCTCTTTTTTGAAGAGTTACCGGGTGGGTATTTGACGGGGATAAGTCAAATCAACAAGCACCAGATAACTCATGTCGCAGGGACAAGAGACTTAAATAACTGGAGCTTGATAGTGAGGTGATCATTTTACTGAAAGTTGGTGGTAATTTTTGTTTACTGTTACTAATGTATCTTATTTTTGTGTTCTATGCAAGTTAATTTAATTGTTTTTAGCGAAGCTATTTTGAAGCTTGACTAGAACATTACGTAACTCATCAAAGGCGTAAGGCTTTGCAATAAACGCATTGAAGCCCATTTCTGTTGGGTTAGATCCTTTTAAGTTTGTGTTAGCAGTCAACAGGATTGCCTGCGCCTCTTTTGATGTAGTGTTGCTGCGGATACGCTTAATTGCCTCTAATCCGTTCATTTTGGGCATGAGCATGTCCAAGATAATCACATCGTATTTTACTTTCTGGGCCTGGGCTACACCGGACTCTCCATCTTCACAGAAGTCGGCCTTTAGTCCCAGTTTTGCCAGGTATTTCTCCATTAGCAATAAATTGGTAGGATGGTCTTCCATGACCAGGATTTTACGACCTACCCAAGCAGCTGCATTCCATTCAACCTTCTTTACGAGGAACGGTGACTGCGTATTGTTAGAAGCAATTTGCATGGGTAGGGATACTTGAAATTTAGCCCCATTAGGTACTCGGTTAGAGACTGTGATGTTGCCTCCCAGGCTTTCAATGATTTGCCTGCAGATAGATAGTCCTAATCCTGTGCCGCCATATTTACGAGTAGTTGAGGCGTCTTCTTGAGTAAAGGGTTGAAAAATCTTCTCTAGGTTTTCAGGTGCTATGCCTGGGCCTGTGTCTTCAACCGATAGGCTGAGTTTGTTATCTACTAGATCCAGGTTGACGGTGATGCTCCCCTTTTGAGGAGTAAACTTAATTGCGTTACTGAGGAGGTTGTTCATAACCTGATTTAACCTTAGTTGATCGCTACTGACCATGTTAGGGAATCCGGGAGAATGGTTAAGGTTGATCTGCACACGCTTAGATTCTGCCTTGGGCATTTGCACGGCGATAGCTTCGTAGCAAACGCCTATGAGGTCAAAGTTGGTGTATTCTGGTTCGACCTTTCCTGCTTCATATTTTGAGTAGTCAAGGATGTCATTGATGAGACTGTGGAGATTTTTACTACAGGTAGTTAAGTTTTTGACAAGATCCACTTGAGAGGGAGTCATCTCCGTGTCTTTCATTAGATCGGAATAACCGATGATGCCATTGAGTGGTGTTCTGATTTCGTGGCTCATAATAGCTAGGAATTGTGCCTTTGAAGCCGCTGACTTTTCTGCAAGTAGTGCCATATTGTTTGCATGGTCGGTTTTGTCTTCCAGCTGTTTATTAACTTGCATCAGTTGTTGTTCTTTTTTACGCAACTCAGATATGTCTGTGAGGGCTAATACGAAGTAGAGTTCGTTTTCGAATTGAACGGGATTGATGGAGCAGTGAGCTTCACGATTGCTTGCGCTCAAGTTGCCTGTCCAGGCGGTCGACTGTGTTAAGATCTTCTTTAGGTCTGTATTACTTGGAGTAGAGAATTGAGCTAATAGGGTGAAGATATCTTTAGGTCCATGACTAGATGGGGCGTCTACATTAATGAAGTTAAAGAATTGGTTATTAGCCCAGACAAGTTGGTAGGTATGATCTATGATTACAATGCCCGTATCTGAGTGCTCAAGACAGTTTGACGTTAAGAACGCACTCTTTTGGGCATTGTGCAGCTCGCTTAGATCGACTAAATTAACGATGGTGCCTGGTTGCTGACCTTGTGTAATTTTAGTCAGATGTACCAGGATATGTTTGCTTTCACCTGAAGGTATGGTGTGGGTGCAAGTTTGCACAGCGCCACCTAAGAGATCTACCGCCAGAATTGAGGTAAACTGGCGTTTTACAATGAGGTCGTAGGACAAACCAAAGAGCTTAGGTAGGGCGTTATTGAAGAATACGATTTTGCCTTGTGTGTCCAGGAAACACACAGGAGATGGGAAGCTGTAAAGTAGATGCTTTTGAAATTCGGCAGCCTGTTTATACTGTTGGGTAGCGGTTTTCCACTTTGAGGATAACCCTCCAATAACGAGTGCAACCAAGAGTGCGGTGCTGATCACTCCAATTCCAATCCATGGTATAAGGGCTTGTAGCGTATTGAGCGGCTTACCGTAAGCTGAAAGATTTAACTCTGTTAAGACGAGGGTTTGGGCGGGACGATTAACGGGAGTAATGAGATAATACTCTGTGGGAATCTCCCACCAGCGGTCAGAAACCGTTTTAGGCACCAGATTGGGTTGTAAGGAATTTAATGTAGGTTTAAGTTCAACTAAGAGTTGGGGCGGGAGATTAATCGTAGCCCGGAATCCTTCGGCACGCGGTGTAGGGATGGCAGAAAGGGTGTCTAGAATCGTTCTGGGTTGATTGTTGGATAATTCAATAAGTAAGCTGCGGTCGATATTAGGTTGATTCTTGATGAACTGTTTAAACTCAATGTGAGCACGTTGGTGGGCTGGGGTGCCTGGGTCTAATGTAAATGGTAATTCTTGGGCAAACGGTTGGATGGCGTTATTGACCTCTGCTGTGTATTGACGGGCGAACACATTGAAGTTATTACGTAGATGCAAGTAAAGTCCGCATAGTCCTGCAGAAAATAGCAAGAAGATACCAAAGAACGCAGCCAGGGCTGTTTTCCATGGTTTGGGGGATGCAGAGGGGATTTGCTTTTTAAGGGCCATTAAAGGATTTGTTGGGAGACTGCAATATAAACGGTGTGACCGGCTTTAGCAGTAACGTCTGTTTTAACATAGACAGAGTATTTACCTTGGCTGATTTTAGAAGAAGTGCTGCCGGTAAACATTTTAAAGTGGGCCGTAAGATCGGAAGTAAAGGGGTGAAGGGGGTTCTTATCCAGAAATAGGATAACCTCGTTTGGCTCAGATTTTAGCTTAATTGTTTCTGCTACTGTAAGGGGGCGTTGTTCGAGTTGATTCCAATACTCTTTAATTGCTAATTTTAAGATGAATTCTGGGTTGTGTGTTGCAGCGGTAGTTCTAAATTTGTGCAAGTAAGGGCAGGTAGTGTATGCGTTTGCGGTTGAGAAGAACGGGGACGTGTTTACTGCGTGGGCAAAGGCGGGTGAGTCAATATTGTTCTTGATCGAGTCGTAGACCGACTGTGACATGGGGACAAATAGATGTTTGTTACGAACCTTTACAATTTGCTCAAGAGGGATATCTACGGGTTTTCCCTCAACGAGGAGGTTGCTGGCGTAATCTTTAAGAAGTCCTGCCAAAACATTACTAGGGATGTTGGCACGGGATTTTAAGGAGAAGTCGACCCAGGAAGGGTCGATACTGGGGCTGTAAAGATCGAATTTTCTTCCCTTTAGACCATTAGGTGCTTTTAAGAGGTAATATTCGGAGGGGCAAAGACCGTGATAGCGGTGCTGTTCTTTTGGACGTGCAATAAATCTGGCGATGTAGCCTTTATACTTTAATGTCTTTGGGACTTGGATGCTTTTGTGCGTTCTAACATAGGCGTCCCTGTAGGTGGGTTTTCGAACAAGCGTAGGTGCGTGTGTTACCGGAGAACTAGGAGTAGTAAATGGGCCTGGTGGAGGAGCTACAGTGCAAGGTTTCGTGTAGGAGAATAGGCGGTCTTGGTAACGGTCAATGCGTTCGTGCTTACGCGGAATAGCGTCAGGGTTATAGGTATGCCAGCAGCAGCTTATAACCTTCTCCATATCTAACTTACTGATATTTTTTAAGAGATATGCAACCTTGTTAAAATGATGCGTGAGAAGCAGTAGATTCTGGCGGGAGGCGTCATGTTGGTCAATTGTGTTTAAGCTAAAGAAAGACTCCGATGCTAGGGAAAATTTCTTCTGTTCAGCTTTAGTGTAGTTACGGACAATCTGGAGGGTGTTTTCTAATGCAGCAAATACTTTGGTTTCGTATTTGAGATTGACTACTGCCAAATGAGAAGAACTGGGGGACTCTTGGACGACTTTACACCATTCTAGATGTTGAAACGCCCAAGTTAGAAGTCTAGTGCTTGCCTCTGTTGTAGGTAAATCGCAGCAATAGCGCCAAATGAAGCGGGAATCTACTTGGGCATTAACGTAACCGAGGGTATTAATGCTGTCATGTTTTAAGAGGAAATCCAAATTCTTACTAAAGGTTCCTTGTTCAAGTGCGCACATGAGTTTGAAACGGTTGGGACGTTCCCGGCCAGTGCTAATATATTTGTAATGTTCTGCAGGGAGGACTGATTTTAATACGTTGCCTACTACCTTTAGGATCTTGAGGTAAACCGGGGCTTTTGCTTTGAATTCATTATCTAGGCATAGAGCGAGCGCGGCGCCTTTTAAAGCCTTGTTTACGGTAAGTAGGTTTTCTACTGCTTCTACGAAGTAGGCGGTTTCTTGTCCTTCTGCTTTAGTCAGAGGGTGTATATGCAGGTAAGATTTGGTATCCAGGTCATAGAGCTGGATACGGAGTTCTAACTGAACGTTAAGATTGGCAGGATATTCTAATCGCGGGCTTTTGTTGTAAAAGCTGTTGAGTACGAAGTCAACTTGAGGAACTAGGTTTTTTACAGACTGGGTTGGTGTTAAAAACTTTGCTAGCTGGAACTTTGAAGATAGGGCGCTAATTTGATAAATATAGCTCTCGTCGCGTTTAAAGTGACTCAACAGGTTATTGTTGAGGTTTACCAACTCTGGAGACCGGTTTAAGCGGTCTACTAACGCGGGGTTGAAATACATGATTAATAAACGTAGCTAATAATAATAGTCAGGAATTTAGCCTTGTTTCGCTCGTTTGTAGGGAGGGTTAGAGGAGTAGAGTTTTTTGACTCTTTAACTGAGGTTGGAATGATTGAATAGAAAATCCAACTTTGTTGCACTGAAAGAATGAGCTTCTCGCTTTTTGTAACATCATTAAAAACAGGAGTTGCTGGGGAATTACGACCCCACATCCATTGCAATGGGTATTTATAGGTAAGGTCTACTACAGGTGTAAAAGGCTCGGACAAGAGGTTATCAAAAGAGGCAATTAGTCCTGCTTTTACTGGTAGTACTCCATAAAGTTCTTGAAGTCCTGGGGGTGGGGTGATGAAGTCTTCTAGTTTAACCTCTTTATTAGCTTTTACTAGATCACTGAGGTTTAGTGTGGCTTCTTTGAAGAGCGTAATGCGGTTTGACTTGGCGTCAAGACTGGCGTTGACTAGTGAGAGCTGGTTATAAAATGAATTACTGGTTGTCGCCTGCCCTTCTTCAACTAAAGGACCGTTAGATTCGTAAACGCGAATAGTTAGTTTTGTTTGGTTTGCTGAACAGAATAACGGCAGGAATAGGAAGAGCAGTAAGTATTTCATTTCTTAGGACGAAGGATTGAAGTGATTATAACCGCAAATACTACTAGAGGCACGAGGACGATGAAGGGTAGGATCAAGTGCAAAGATATTGCTAATAGACCTAATGCTACGATAACAGGAGTGGCGAATAAAACATACTCCCCGTGAATTGAAGGATGGACGTTCTTGATGATGGCATACATTAACAAAATTCGGGATCCAGCAAGACCTAAAGAAAACGTCAGGAACAGGAAGATTGCCCCTGCCATATGTGTTGTTAGCCATACATGGGGTTCAACTTTTAGAATTGTGAAAGGGGCATACAAACAAAGTGAAGCCCAGACCCATTTAGTGGTGCCATCCAACCAAAAGGCTGCATTTTTAGCAGGCCATGACAGCAGATTAAGCTGAGTTGTTTGACGCTTTACCAGCAGGCTGTCGTGCAGAGAGGAGAGGATTATGAAGAGGAGGAAGAATGACATAAAACGAATTGCGAGGTTCGTTTTTATGTTACAACCTTAATCTTTCTTAAAGCGTTGTAATTGCTCTTTTAGTAACTTTTTGGCCTTTTGCAATGCAGAATCCACTTGTTTAGGGGAGCAGTGCAGCTCTTCTGAAGCTTCTTTGTAGCTCATTTCCTTGAGATATACAAGTTGCACTGGACTTTTAAGGTCTAACGGAAGGTTATCGATTGCACTGAAAAGGTCTGCGATCTGACTGTTTGGCTCCTGTTGCACTTCTGTAGGAATCTCAGGTAAAGAATCTAGCGTAACGTTTTGTTGATACTTCTTGTATTTACGCAGATGGTCATAGGTTGCGTTACGGCCTATTGTAAACAGAAACGTTTTCACGCTCGATTTAGGCTGATATTTACTGGCATTGAAAAATAGCTTTGTAAATGCGGTTTGAACAAGATCTTGAGTCGTTGTGGGATCTTTCACAATACCGAGTATGAAATAATAAAGGGCTTGCTCGTGACGAGCCATCAATTCTTTTAGTGCAGAACCTTGTCCTTTAGCCACTAACTTAATCAGGTCTTGGTCTTCCATGAGTAATATGATCCTTCGTAAGCTGCCGAAAAGCAAGTCTTTTTTCTTCAGGTAAGGTTTCTAGAATTATAAAGTATTCATCTATAGCAATTCGCTTCATTTCATATTGGCGGTAGTTTATTTCTAGCAACAAACGTTTAATCTCTGGAGTCGCTTCTTCGGCTTGGAACATCTCTTGACCTAGCCGGTCTTGCAAAACATTACATTCTTCCCTGAGTTCGAGCATGGGTGGCTTCATTCGAATCTGACGCATGTAGACTTCTCCCATATTAGCGGGCGGAAGGTTGAGATTTCTACTTAACATTTCATGACAATTGCGTGGATTGGAGATGAAAATGTAATGAAGAAGTAGGATGATAACTGTAGAGCTAATTGAACACAATAAGCTATAAAAGACTACTTTTCTAGCACTATATAACTTAGGTTCTGTTAGGCTCATGGATAATTAAAGAGAGTTTGGAGCGCCTCAAAAGGAGGCTGTTTTTCGGAAGGGATTACGTTAAGAACAAGGCACACAATTAATATTGGAATGAGTGCCAGTGCTAGGATAGTAACCCAGGAAACGCGCGTAGGTTTCTGCTTATTAATACTGTCAAGAACGTTGTCGAATTGAGAGATTGGAGTTTGCTGTGACATACTAGTCGGTTATACGCGTTTCTGTGGGATTTTTCCTAAAACAATTCAGGCGAAGTTAAAAATGGGGCTTGAGGTTGTAAACGGCAGGGATGCATTTTCCGGCAATAAGTAGGCGTGGGAACGAGAGGTGGTAAGGTTGCGTTCCCACAGTTGGCCGTCTGTGATAATTAGAACAGGTGCATCTACCGGTAGATTCGTGAAACTGTCTAATAGGTCTAATCCGGGTTGCAATATGGTGCCACCGCGTCCTTGGACCGAGACTTGGTTAGCTAAAACGTTTACATCAATAAAACCGCCATCGTACGGATGTGCATCACAAAAGATTAAACGGACCTGTTCAACGTCTTTACTTAGCGCAAAGCTGGCGATTGAACCCAGTGCGTTGCCCAGCGCGGTTTGCGACATAGAACCCGATGTATCTAATAGCACGGCTAGGGTATGCCCTGTTTTGCTCTCCTGTTTTGACGTCCAGGCTGCCCGTGGGATATCTGGAGTGGCACTTTGACGTCTTGAGGCATGCGCGTAGGAACGGTGCTTTTCTTCTGGGGTAAAGTGGATATCAAACCAGGCAGATAGTTTAACGTCCCATGGAATGGGAGGCTGAGCTAGACTGCGAATTTCTTCCACTAGACCTGCAGGTAACGACCCTGCGCCATATAGTGAAATTTGATAGTCAAGACTGCGGCTTAATAACTCTCTATACATTTTATCTAACGAGACCCCCGCTTCACTGCGACTCCAACCATCTTCATCGAGCAAATCGCTTTGGGTGTTGTTGCGCATAGTGCTCAGCTTACGCAATGCACGTGTGTTACGAACAAGTAAGTCATAGACGTTTTCTGCAGATTCATCTTTTAAGGTAGGATCATGCATAAGACCTGGGATAGGTGTTCCCAGTTTCATTTCTATGAGCCAGTGATTAATGACATAGTCGCAGGCAATGTTCCAAATATAGGGATCCCGATATCCTTGACGCTGGGTGTGACAAAGTGCGACGTGTAAAAGTTCATGCGCCATGATGAACAAACACTGATCGGAAGTTAATCCGTAACCTGGGTTAAAGTAGATGGTTTTATCTCGAGTGCTTACTGCTGCAATTCGAATATCTTTGGCCTTGCACACATCGGAGTCTGTATTAATCTTGAAATCAATTGCTAGTGCTCCTAACATAGGAAACTTATTACTGATAAGTTCCTTTGCCTTGGTGTAAAGATTGTTGACTGGAGCTCTATGCAAAGAGTCCATTGTGCTGAGAAGCTGCTCACGGAGTCTACGTCCGAACAACTCACTCCACTCATGCCTTACATAGTACAGAGAAGGCTTAGGATTAGGAATGACGTATTTAGGGTAGTCCGAAATAGCACACGGGTTAAGCGAAAGGAAATCTGCAGGAACTAGGTTAGCAGATCGGAAGTGGTTAAATAGTTTTTCGACCGTAGTGTGACCGCAGGCAGGAAGGGCTTGAAATTCTTCGGGGGCTTTAAACAGCTTCATTTCTCTTAGGAACTTATGTGTGAAGTAACTACAGGCAGTCCACCATTGAGTAGGGTGTGTCATTGCATACGGACTCTTTTGGTAATCAAAATACAAGAGTGCGTTTGAGTATGCGTAGATATAAGCCCACTCTGGGGGACGCAGAGATTGGGATTTGTTTAGGGTGACATGCTCGGGTGTAGAAAACCGGAAATATATTTCTTTTGGCAGTTCTGCGATGCTAAAGCCCGTTGTAATGTCCTTGAATAAGGGATGTGCATCTAAAAGGATGGCTCCTTCTTTCTGAGGCTTTAGTTTTTCCGGCTGCATAACTTACTTCTTTGCGGCTAATAAAGGAAGATCGCGGAAGACTTCCAGGGCAAACCAATTAGGGATTTCCTTGCCGTTTTCGTCTGCAATCAACACGATTTTTGCTACTTCGGGTGCAATACCGGCCAAGTCTGCAATAAGGCCTTTGGCAGTGTAAGCAAACTCTTTGATTTTCCCTTCGCTTTTTACGGCGGGTAGGGTTTTTAGAAGTTGGCTACGGAAGGCCTGTGCAAGGAAGTAAAGCAAATCGCGGTCTTTAGGTTTATCTGGCCATTTTGCCTTGCCATCCAAAATGTTGTTGAGGAGAAACTGGTTGTTTTCAAGGCGAGCAAACCCTACAAATGTGTTGGCGTGCTGGCCTGCTACTAGTCCAAATGCCAAGGCTTTAATTTGAGGTTCAGTCAGCGCTTCCTTATATTCGGACATAGCCGCACCTAGTAGGGCCCATGAACGTGGGGTGGAGAATGGTTGTTGAACCTTAGGAACCGCTGATACGATGTGTTCAGGCTTTTGTTTGATATAATTGATGACTGTGGGATGGAGGTTGGCGCTCTGAGCCCAAGCAAGCCATTCATCTGGATCTGCGTGCATTTGAACATGCAGCATTCGATTTATTAGCGGGGTAGGTAATGTTTTTACCAAGGCGCTGTCTTCGGACCGGTTACCTGCTGCAATTACAATGGTGCCTTTTGGTAACACATAATTACCTACACGTTTGTCTAGGATAAGACTCATGAAGGCTTTTTGGATTTCTGAAGAAGCTGCGTTAAGTTCGTCTAGGAATAGAACGAAGGGTTTATCCCGGACAATGTTTGAGGGAGGACAAAACACGCTCACATTACCTTCGATTTTAGGTACGCCCATTAAGTCTTCTGGTAGGAGCTGTTGACCAATGAGCGTAACACACTCCATGCCCAGCTCGTCTGCAAAGGTACGGATTACAGAAGACTTACCAATACCTGGTGGGCCCCAAATAAATACGGAGCATACTGTGCTTACTTGAAGGAGTAGGTCTTTTAATTCAGAGGGTTTGAGTGACTGACATTCATTCATCGTGTTTTATGTTCCTAGTAGGCACAAAAAAGCGACACTTTTGTGGGTGTCGCTTTTGAACTTAAACTAGTGTAGATCTATTAACGATCCAGATCCTGCTTAGGCTTACGTTTAACGCGTGCAGCGGGCTTTTCTTTTTCGTCTTCATCCTCGCCCACAACCGTAAAGCCGTGAGGAGCAGGTTTCTGGTCCGTGAGGTCCTCGTCATCCGGAGACTCAACAGCATCATCGTCAACCTCGAGGTCAAC
>Ga0247813_10003174_pt1 | contig 10709 bp, 9 predicted proteins | sample UWRJL169409C1_FD_180719 | JGI IMG/M metagenome (GOLD analysis project Ga0247813, IMG submission 180719) | Plant litter microbial communities from Arlington Agricultural Research Station in Wisconsin, United States - UWRJ-L169-409C-1 | ecosystem: Environmental > Terrestrial > Plant litter >... | reverse complement strand
GAGAACTTTCGCTCGATGGAAGTCTGCAATCCATAAATGGTGCGCTTTCTATTGCCATCAAAGCGAAAGAAGAAGGGTATAAAGGATTTTTTCTTCCAAAACAAAATGTAAAAGAAGCTGCTATAGTTGCAGGACTGGATGTTTATGGAGTTGAAAATGTTCAGGAAGTCATTGATTTCTTTGAAGGTAAAGGAACTCTCGAACCCACAACTATTGATACACGTGCCGAGTTTTATAAAACCCTGGATTTTCCTGAGTTTGATTTTTCAGATGTGCGCGGACAAGAAAGTATTAAGCGATGTATGGAAATTGCCGCAGCCGGAGGACATAATATTATACTAATTGGTCCACCGGGAGCAGGAAAAACAATGCTGGCCAAAAGATTACCCAGTATTTTACCGCCAATGACTTTGAGGGAAGCGCTGGAAACTACAAAAATTCATAGCGTTGCCGGTAAATTGAAAGAAGTTGGATTAATGAATCAAAGGCCGTTTCGTAGTCCGCACCATACTATTTCAAATGTCGCATTAGTTGGAGGGGGAAGTTATCCTCAGCCAGGCGAGATCTCCATGGCACATAATGGTGTTTTGTTTTTGGATGAATTGCCGGAATTCAAAAGGGATGTTTTAGAAGTGATGCGTCAGCCTTTGGAAGACAGGGAAGTTACGATTTCAAGAGCCAAGTTTACAGTTACCTATCCTTCTTCTTTTATGCTGGTAGCCAGTATGAATCCAAGTCCGAGTGGCTTTTTTAATGATCCTTCTATGCCCAATACTTCTTCTCCACATGAAATGCAACGCTATATGAGTAAAATTTCCGGTCCTTTGTTAGACCGAATTGATATTCACATTGAAGTAACACCCGTTCCTTTCGAAAAATTATCTGATGATAATAAAGCGGAAAGCAGTGTCTCTATCAGAGAAAGAGTGACGGCGGCTCGTGAAATTCAATCTGTCCGATTCGAAGAATTGACAAATATTCATTACAATGCCCAAATGAGCAGTAAATTAATTAGGGAATATTGCGTTCTTGATGCACAATCCAAAGAGTTATTGAAGACGGCCATGGAACGTTTGAATCTTTCTGCCAGAGCTTACGACAGAATTTTAAAAGTTGCCAGAACTATTGCAGATTTGGATACTGCTCCACAAATAGTTTCGTCACATATTGCTGAGGCTATCCAATATCGCAGTCTGGACAGAGATGGTTGGTTGGGATAAGGACAAATCTAACATTTTCATTCCATGAACTTTATCAACAATTAACAGTTGATAAAGATAAGCAATATAAGCCAACCAAATATGATTAAAAGGAAAGGAAATTGGAGCAAAAAGAAAAGGCTATGAAGTAAAGATAGGCTTCTGCTTATGACTTTAAACTGAAAAATTTTTAATTTTAATTGAACGGATATAAATATACTATACTGCTTCATCAGCTCCGGCAGAAAATAAGAATCCAAGATTTATACGAAATCTATTTCTGAATTCTTCATCAATAATTTCAACTGTTTATCACTTATTCTTTCCAATTTACCCAAATAATAACCAACAACTATGATGCTTGCAAAAAAGTTGATTCTAAAAAAAAGTTATCATAAGAAATACCTCTCTTTTCTGATATTTAAATTTTAATAAGTGTAGCCCATCGAATAAATTAGTACTTCATCTAATACCTATAAAATTTAGTATCTGATAAAAGATTGAATTGTAAATTTGTGTAACAATAAAGGTGAAATTTGAATTGATTTACTTCAATAAATGGTATAAAATAATTTTAATTAACTCACAGTTAATCAATTTGATACTTCCGATTTAAAGATTTAAATTTGTTGTATAGTATGAGTAATCTGGTACTATTAGGGACAAAAAAAACCCTTTGCACAGGGTTTTTTGGGTATAGCTTATTTAATAACTTAAAAAATAAACTAATGAGTAAGATTATAGTTGTGTTAGTACTTATACTAACCATTATTCTAGCAATGAAAAACTAAAATTTCGCCACCCCTAGGGGTGGTTTTTTATTTATAATACACAAAAGTAGTAATCAATTTTGATTTAGATATCTTTTTTCAAAATAATTTTGTTATAAGCCAAAATAATTTTTAAGTAAATAGATTTATTTTCTGGTTTAGGAGGTTTCTTATTCGACTTTATTATTGCTGACCTACCATTCAAATTATATTTAAATTAGAAACTCTTACAGGAATGTTTTGTACAATTCCTTATGTATTCTTTTTTACCAATCTACTCACACGATACATAAGGAGTATGGATAAAATCGAAATTCCAATAATGATAAAACCTAATGTATTATAATGTTCTAATGGACTGAATGTATCTTTTTGAACTACAATCATTCCTGCAAAGGCAGCTGCAATTCCCCCAGCTATTTGTTGCAAAGAAGAATTGATACTCATAAAAGCACCTCTGTCTTCTGCCACAGGTATTGCTGTGACCAATGCGGTAGAAGGTATCATTCGGCTCATGACTCCTGCCATCATCAATACATTAAAAATAGCAACTAACCAAAACGGTGTAACATTAAGATTGGTATAAATCGCTACAGTGACGATTGTCCAAATAGATGCTAAAGCAAATATTTTGAACTTGTCTATGGTGTCGCTTAATTTTCCAATAATTGGCATAATTACTAATGTAGATAATCCGGAAATCATAAATAAAACAGGTAATTCATGTTGCGTAATATGCAAATTGTTGATAGCAAAAGCACTACCAAAAGGCATTAGCATAAAACCGCCAACCGAAAGTAATGCAGTAGCAGTAAATCCAATTCTATAATCCTTTTTGGCAAGTGTATGAATTAAATGTTGAAAAGCTGACTTATCTCTTTGAATCAAAAGATGTTGTTTTATTGGCTGTAATTTAATTGCAATTAAAGCTGCGACAATTGCCGCCATTCCCGCAACCCATAAAAAAGGAGCATGCCATCCCCAGGCATTTGCAAGATATAATCCGATTGGAATTCCTAAAATTTGGCTTCCTCCAAAACCCATTTGAATAAAACCCATTACGCGTCCACGTTGTTGAAGCGTAAACAAATCTGCCACAATTGCCATGGAGATTGAACCAATAACACCGCCAAATAAACCGGTGATAATTCTGGCCGATACTAATAATGGATAAGAAGTTACTAATCCGCACAAAATAGTTCCGAGAATAAAACCAATATAAAAGAATAGCAATAATTTTTTTCGGTCGAATTTATCAGCAAAACCTGCTGTAAGAAGTCCCGAAATTCCAGCGCTGAAAGCATAGGCAGAAACCACTAAGCCAAAGCGGGTTGGCTTTAAATCCAAATCTTTCATCAAAATATCACCTAATGGAGACATTACCATAAAATCCAAAATTACCGTAAACTGGGTAATAGCGAGTATAAAAATTGCAAATTTCTGATAACCTGTAAAAGGTATTGCTTGGTTTTGATCTTTCATTTTGGTTTATTCTAATGGGGTACATTTAAAATCATGAGTATCAATAAGATTGATTATTTGTTTTTCTGATAGTGTATAAGTTACCACTCTCAGCACACAATCAATATCTTCCTGGTCAATATTCCAATGATGAATTTCTGAATTTTCATTCAATGTCTGACTTATTAATTGTTTGTCGTTATTGGTTCTAATGTTGGTTGCAAATACCAATATGTTTTCTGTATTTTTCATATCTGGTTATAATTATGGTGTCAGTGCTTTTATTACTAATTCAAATGCCTCATCAATTTTTTCCTGGGTGAGTTTAAAAGGCGTATCCCCAAAGCTTTTTCCTTCATTTTCAAAACGAAGTAAGGCATATAAAGGACCATAAGCCACACTCCAAAATACCTCAATAGAAATAGGCAAGAGTTCCTTTCTTTCCAATGCATTTTCAATAAAACGCCACATTGTTTTTTTAAAATTCGCCAGACTTTCTTCTAAAATATCATCCCGATAACTGGAATGACTCAAGGCTTCCCAACAAGCCACTTTTAAAGGATTTTTTAAAGCAAAACGAGCTCTGTTTTCCCACTGTTTTCGTAATCCTTCTTTAAAAGACATAGTTGGAGAAAAATCTTTTACCATTTCACTAAAAAAGGCCAGACCGATTTCTGTGCCAATTTTCTTTATCAAATCTTCCTTGTCGGAGTAATAAATATAAAGTGTCGCTACAGAAACGCCGCTTTCTTTTGCCAGTCGATTCATTCCAAAGCCTTCAATTCCATATTTTACAAGCATTTCAATGGCTTTTTGTTTTACCAGTTCTTCTTTATTAGGATCCCGTGTTCGCATTTTGTTGTTTTTAACAGAACAAAAGTATTAAATATAAATGAATGTTCGCTTATTTATAAAAAAAAATAATTCATCTAAAATGAATTATTTTTTAAAATGAAAAAGAGATAAATATTTAATTAAACGACTGCCTAAATTCTAACGGCGACAATTTTGTTTTCTTTTTGAATAAGGTACTGAACGATTGCGCATGTTCAAATCCGAGTTCATAAGCAATTTCGCTTACCGAAAGTTCAGTTATCGAAAGTTTCTCTTTCGCCTTGCTGATGAGCTTTTCGTGTATATGTTGCTGCGTGTTTTGTCCGGTTTGAATTCTCAAAAGGTCACTCAGGTAATTAGGAGAGATATTCATCGCTTCTGCAATTTGGTGAACGGTTAAAAGTCCTTTTCCAGATGATGAATTCTCAAAATAATCATTCAGATAGATTTCAAATTTTGTCAGAAGCTGATGACTTCCACTTTTTCGGGTAATGAATTGCCTTTCATAAAAACGTTTGGAATAATTTAGCAACAATTCAATCTGAGACAAAATAATTTCCTGAGTATGCTGGTCAATATGCTGACATTCTTTATCAATTTTATATAGGATTTCAAGCAGATTGTTTTCTTCATCTTCGGATAAATGCAAAGCTTCATTTACGGCGTAAGAGAAAAATCCGTATGAAGAAATAGTATTTGCCAAAGAATGTTTCAGTAAAAAATCTTCGTGAAAAATCAGTAAATAGCCATTGGAATCACATTGCACATTTTGCAGGTCAAGATACTGAACCTGATTTGGTGCCGTAAAACTCAGCACACCTTTGTCGTAGTCATAATGCTGTTGGCCGTATCTTATTTTTCCCTGTTGCATTTCTTTTCAATGCTACACAGTAAAATCTGTTGACAAAACCTTTCCAAACCTCATCTTCCAGAAAAATACTTTCGGACAGATTGATGACGCTTACCAATGGATGTTTCGGTTCTGGAAGTGACAGCAATTTGTGAAATTTTGAAATGGATGCAATTATATTCATTACTGTAAATTTAAAATTAATAATCTAAAAGTCCCATACTGAATTCATCATAAGGCGCACCGGTATCAGTTCCTAAAGGTACGATGTTTTCCAGTTTTTGTAATTCAGATTCGCTCAATATGATTCTACTTGCTTCCATATTTTGTTCAAGGTATTTTCTGCGTTTCGTTCCTGGAATAGGAACTATTCCTTTGCTGATGATCCACGCCAAAGCTAATTGAGAAGAAGTGATGTTTTTTTCTTTTGCTAATTTTTCTACCGCTTCTACAAGTTCAATATTTTTATAGAAATACTGCTCCTGAAAACGCGGAATTCCTCTTCGAAAATCATTTTCGGGTAAATCATCAATTGTGCGGATTTGTCCGGATAAAAATCCTCTTCCTAACGGTGAATAAGCGACAAAACCAATTCCCAATTCATTCAAAGTTTTGATAACACCTTTTTCCTCAACCGTTCTTTCAAACAAAGAATATTCACTTTGAACAGCTGTAATGGGATGAACAGTATGGGCTCTTTTTACAGTTTCCGAAGATACTTCGGATAATCCGATGTAACCAATTTTTCCTTCTTTTACCAGCTCAGACATCGCTTCAACTGTTTCTTCGATAGGTGTGTTTTTATCGAGACGATGCATGTAATACAGGTCAATGTAATCGGTTTTCAGATTTTTAAGAGAACGCTCTACTGATTTTTTTACATACTCTTTCTGTCCATTTATTTTCCACGTTACTTGCTCCTTGTCGTCGATTTCCCAACCGAATTTCGTAGCGATAGTATATTGGTCACGATTACCTTCGATGGCTTTTGCAATGAGTTGCTCATTTTTAAAAGGACCATACAAATCGGCCGTATCGAGGAAATTTCCACCTAATTCTAAAGAACGATGAATAGTTGTGATAGCTTCTTTCTCATCGGTTTTGCCATACATATCTGCATCTCCAAAACCTGTCATCCCCATACATCCCAAACCGATATTCGGAATGATTAAACCCTCACTTCCTAATTTTACTTGATTCAAATTCTTGTTCATAATATTGATTTTAATAGTACAAAGTTGAAGAGAAACCAGGAATCTCATGTTTGCAAAATCATTATTATCGTATGCAAATTAAGGATAGGCAATTTTTGTTTTATCAATTAAACGATTGCCTGAATTCGATAGGGGATATTTCAGTTTTGCTTTTGAATAATTTACTGAAAGATTGCGAATGCTCAAAACCCAATTCGAAAGCAATTTCGCTAATGGATAAATTGGTGGTGGAAAGTTTTTCTTTTGCTTTTTCGATCAGTTTATCATGAATGTACTGCTGTGTTGTTTGCCCAGTCAAAGATTTCAGCAAGCTTCGCATATACTGAAGTGACATATTTAATTCATCTGAAAGATATTGTACGCTCGGCAATCCTTGATTTTTAAGATTATTTCCTTCAAAATAAGTATCGAGTACGATTTCCAGTCGCTCTAAAAATTGATGATGCGCTTTGTGACGGGTAATAAATTGTCGCTGATAAAACCTTTCGGAATAATTGAGAAGGGTTTCTAACTGAGAAATGATGATATTCTGACTGAACTTATCAATGTTTGTTTGATATTCCTGTTTGATATTTTCAATGATTTGCTGTAGTTTTATTTCCTCATCTTCTGATAAAAATAAAGCTTCATTCACAGAATAATCAAAAAAATCATATTTTCTGATGGCAGTTGCCATTGGCGTATTCCAAAGAAAATCCGGATGAATCATGATCATCCATCCGGAAGGATTCTTGCCATTTATTTCCCTTGTCACGCTTAGGACCTGATGAGGCGCCATTCCAAACATAATACCTTCATCAAAATCGTAATCCTGTTGTCCGTATCTGTATTTATGATCCATATCTCTTTTTACAGAAATCATATAAAAATCGAATATCAAACTCTGTGTAAGGCTTTCTGAAGGTTGTTCCATATCATCAAAATTAATCACACTGATCAGCGGATGTTTTGGTTTTGGCAATCCTCTTAAAACATGGAATTGGGATATGGTTTTTATTCTTATTGGGTTATTTTCAGGCATCATAGCATAAATTTGATAAATGATTTTAATAATCTAAGATACAACTAATTAAAGTTCAGGAAAATAAACAGTGCTATGCAAGTCTTCCATCAAAGTTGGATGCTGCGGTTTCCAGTCCAAAGCTTTTTTAGTTTCTTCGCTTGAAGTCAGATTGTTAAGCTTTGCAAAATGAGCAAACCAGCCAAAATGATCTGCTGCTTCATCGCTTTTTAGGGAAGTAACCGGAATTTTCAATCTTTCAGCGATAGCTGTTGCAATATTTTTAAACGGAATTCCTTCTTCTGCAACTGCGTGATACCTTGTTCCGCTTATAAAAGGTTTTTCCAAAGCTAATCGATACAATTTTGCAGCATCTAATCGGTGCACTGCGGGCCAAAAATTACTGCCGTCATTAATTATAGCACATTTTGCTTTTTCTTTTGCAATTTTTATTAATGTTGGCACAAAACCAATAACATCACCTTGTCCATGAACGGATGGAGACAATCTCACAACAGCAACTTTGACACCTTTTGCAGCTATAGCATCGGCAGCATTTTCTGTAGCTATTCTGGGATGTGGATTATTAGCAGAAAGGTCTTTTTCTGTTGTGATTCCGTCTTTTGAAAAAAGTGCAGTTCCGGAAGTGATGATAAAAGGTTTGTCAGTTCCCAGCAAAGCTTCGCCGATCGTTGCAATCACTTTTCCATCCAGTGTACACATTTCTTCAAATCGTGTAAAATCATGAACGAAACCTAAATGGATTACCGCATCTGCTGAAGCGGCTCCGGATTTCAGACTTTCAAAATCGTTTAAATCGCCGCGATGCGCTTCTGCTCCGGCAGCAATTAGTTTTTTTGCCGATTCTTCCGAACGTGCCAATCCTAAAACCTGGTGACCTGAGCCTAATAATTCCTGTACTACAGCTGTTCCAACGAAACCTGTAGCGCCTGTTACAAATACTTTCATTTTCTTATAATTTAGTAAAGCAAAGTTCAGGCTTAGCTTCCGGACTCTTGTAGCCGAAAAGTATTTTCTTGTAGCCGAAAAGAATTTGAAATCATTTTGTTGTGGCGAATTCAATTTTGTATTTTGATAAGACAAAAAAAAGACAACCATTTCTGATTGTCTTTTTATAATATATAGATTTTACTATTTTTTAATTATGCTATTTTAGCAATAATTGCATTGAATGTTTCACTTGGACGCATTGCTTTGCTTACTAATTCAGGTGTTGGCTGGTAGTAACCACCAAGAGTTTGAGGTTTTCCCTGTGCTCCAATTAATTCTGCATCTATTTTAGCTTCGTTAGCTTCAAATTCTGCAGCAATTGGAGTGAAGATCGCTTTTAATTCAGCATCTTTAGTTTGAGCGGCCAAAGCCTGAGCCCAGTAAAAAGCTAAATAAAAGTGAGAACCACGGTTGTCAATCTGACCTACTTTACGAGCAGGAGATTTGTCGTTTGCTAAGAATTTATCGTTTGCTTCGTCAAGAGTTTCAGCTAAAACAATTGCTTTAGAATTGTCTAAAGTTTGTCCTAAATGCTCTAATGAAGCACCAAGAGCTAAAAATTCCCCCAATGAATCCCAACGTAAATATCCTTCTTCAGTAAATTGCTCAACGTGTTTAGGAGCAGAACCTCCGGCACCAGTTTCGAACAATCCACCACCATTCATTAACGGAACGATAGACAACATTTTAGCAGAAGTTCCTAATTCTAAAATTGGGAATAAATCTGTTAAGTAATCACGCAAAACGTTTCCTGTTACAGAGATAGTATCTTCTCCTTTGATGATTCTGTCTAAAGTAAATTCAGTTGCAGCAATTGGGTTTAAAATACGGATATCTAAGTTTGTCGTATCGTAATCTTTTAAATATTTTTCAACTTTAACGATCAATTCTCTGTCATGTGCTCTGTTTTCATCTAACCAGAAAACAGCCGGAGTAGCAGATAAACGAGCTCTGTTTACAGCCAGTTTTACCCAGTCCTGAATAGGAGCGTCTTTAGCCTGACACATTCTGAAAATATCATTAGCTTCAACGTTTTGCTCCATTAAAACTTTTCCTTTATTATCCACTACACGAACAACTCCGTCAGCCTGTATTTGGAAAGTCTTGTCATGAGATCCGTACTCTTCAGCTTTTTGAGCCATTAATCCAACGTTAGGAACACTTCCCATTGTTTTTGGATCAAAAGCACCGTGTTTTTTACAGAAATCAATAGTTGCTGTGTAAAGTCCGGCGTAAGAGCGATCCGGAATAACAGCGATTGTATCTTGTGCTTTTCCTTCTTTGTTCCACATTTGCCCTGAAGTACGAATCATAGCCGGCATAGAAGCATCTACGATTACATCAGAAGGAACGTGTAAGTTGGTAATTCCTTTGTCAGAATTTACCATTGCCAAAGCCGGTCCGTTTTCGATCGCTTTAGTAATATCAGCTTCCACTTCTGCCTGTTCAGGTCTTCCTGCAATTTTTGCATAAATATCACCTAAACCATTTCTTGTATCAATATTTATTTCATTGAATAAAGTCTCATATTTTTTGAAAAGATCAGCAAAATAAACTTCAACGATAGCGCCAAAGATAATTGGATCTGAAACTTTCATCATCGTAGCTTTTAAATGCACAGAAAGTAAAACACCTTCTTTTTTGGCTTCAGCAATCGCTTCAGCAGCGAATTTTTTCAATGCATTTACGCTCAAAACAGAACTGTCAATTATTTCACCTGCTTTAAGAGGAGTACTTGCTTTTAAAACAGTAGTTGTACCGTCTTTAGCAACGAATTCAATTTTTACATCATTAGCTTCTGCAACAGTAAGTGATTGTTCACTTCCGTAAAAGTCACTATTTGGCATTGAAGCCACCTTAGTTTTTGAATCGGCAGACCACGCACCCATTGAGTGTGGATTTGCTTTTGCAAAGTTCTTAACTGCTCTTGGCGCTCTACGGTCAGAATTTCCTTCACGTAAAACAGGGTTTACGGCAGAACCTAAAACTTTAGCATATTTTGCTTTAATTTCCTTTTCAGCATCGTTTTGAGGCTCTTCAGGAAAATCAGGAATTTTGTAACCGTGTGATTGCAACTCAGCGATAGCTGCTTTCAATTGTGGTACAGATGCAGAAACGTTTGGTAATTTGATGATGTTAGCTTCAGGTTGTGTTGCTAATTGACCTAATTCAGCCAAAGCATCTCCGGTTTTTTGAGCATCTGTTAAGACTTCAGGAAAATTAGATAAAATTCTACCTGCCAATGAAATGTCTCTGGTTTCAATTGCAATACCAGCTGTTGAAGTAAAAGCTTGAACAATAGGTAATAAAGAGTAAGTCGCTAGTAAAGGCGCCTCATCAGTTAAGGTGTAAAAAATTTTTGAATTCTGT
>Ga0247813_10003173_pt1 | contig 10710 bp, 10 predicted proteins | sample UWRJL169409C1_FD_180719 | JGI IMG/M metagenome (GOLD analysis project Ga0247813, IMG submission 180719) | Plant litter microbial communities from Arlington Agricultural Research Station in Wisconsin, United States - UWRJ-L169-409C-1 | ecosystem: Environmental > Terrestrial > Plant litter >... | reverse complement strand
TCATCGTCGGCGCCCGCACTCCCGAAAACCGCGTCGAGTCCCTCGGCTGGACCCTCTTCGGTCTCGTTTACGTGCCGTTCATGCTGCAATTCCTCGTGCGCATCCTGCTCATCGAAGGCATCCACGCCGGCACCGGCCTCGCGCTCGCCCTCTGGCTCATCGCCGTATCCAAGTTCTGCGACGTCGGCGCCCTCCTCAGCGGCATGGCCTTCGGCAAACACAAGATGGCCCCCGTCATCAGCCCCAAAAAAACCTGGGAAGGCGCCATCGGCGGACTCCTCACCTCCGCCGCCCTCGGCGCCGGCATCGTATATGCCTTCGGCGACTACTTCCCCCCGTCCTTTCCTCCGCTGCTCGCCGCCTTCATTGCCATCCCCATCGCCGCGCTCGGCATCATCTCCGACCTCGTCGAGTCCGTCATCAAACGTCGCGCCAACACCAAGGACTCCGGCGCAACCATCCCCGGCATCGGCGGCATGTTCGACCTCTCCGACAGCCTCATCCTCACCGCCCCCGCCAGCTACCTCATCTTCCGCCTGCTCGCCTGATGGTCCCTCCGTTCCGTTTTTTGCGCCCTGTGCGTCTTTTTGCGGCCACTCCTCCGACTTCCCTCATTTGAGCACTCCCCGCAAACGCGTCGTCCTCCTCGGAGCCACCGGCTCCATCGGTGAAAACACCCTGCGCGTCATCGCCGCGCACCCCGAAAAACTCGAACTCGTCGCCGTCGCCGCCCGCGGCCAGTGGGAAAAACTCGCCGCCATCGCGCGCCGTTTCAACGTCCCCCACGTCGGTCTCTTTGACGACACCGCGCTCGCCGCCGCCCGCGCCTCCGGAGCCTTCGCCCCCGGCACCCAGTTCCACGGCGGACTCTCCGGCCTCACCGATCTCGCCCGCCTGCCCGAGGCCGACACCGTCCTCGTCGCCGTCGTCGGCACCACCGGCCTCGAACCCGCCCTCGCCGCGCTCGCCGCCGGCAAACACCTCGCCCTCGCCTCCAAGGAAATCCTCGTCCTCGCCGGCAAGTTCGTCATGGCCGCCGCCCGCGCCAGCGGCGCGCAACTCCTCCCCGTGGACAGCGAGCACAACGCCGTTTTCCAGTGCCTCCAGGGTCACTCGTCCGCCGACATCGCGCGCATCACGCTCACGGCCAGCGGCGGCGCCTTTCGCGACTGGCCGACCGAACGCCTCGCCCACGTCACTCCCGCCGACGCGACCAAACACCCCAACTGGTCGATGGGTCCCAAGATCACCGTCGATTCCGCCACGCTCGCCAACAAAGGCCTCGAACTCATCGAAGCCCAGCAACTCTTCGGCCTCCGCGCCGACCAGTGCCAAGCCGTCATCCACCCGCAAAGCATCGTCCACGCCCTCGTGGGTTTCACCGACGGCTCGACGCTCGCCCAGCTCTGCCCGCCGTCGATGACCTTCCCCATCCAGCACGCGCTGCTTCACCCCGCCCGCGCCCCCGGCGTCGAGACGCCCCTTGATTTCACCCAACTCCTCTCGCTGGAGTTCCGTCCCATCGACGAAACGCGTTTCCCGATGATGCGCCTCGCCCGCGAAGTCATGCATGCCGGCGGCACCGCACCCGCGATCTACAACGCCGCCAACGAAATCGCCGTCGCCGCGTTTTTGGCCGACCGCATTCCCTTCCTCGCCATCCCCCGCGTCGTGGGGCAGACCTTGCAATCCCTCGCTTCGAGTGAACCTTCCGACCTCGCCGCAGTCCTAGCCGTGGACGCCGAGGCCCGCCGCCTCGCCACCACTCTCCTTTAACTGCACCTCCACACCCGACGATGACCCTCTCCGACCTCCCCGCCATTCTCTGGGCCGCCTTCCTCGTCGTCCTCTTCTTTGGTGGCTCCATCTTCGTTCACGAGCTCGGCCATTTCCTCGCCGCCCGCCGGCGCGGACTGAAGGTCGAACGATTCTCCATCGGCTTCGGCCCCAAAATCGTTTCCTGGCGCGGTAAGGACGGCGTCGAATACCGTCTGTCCTGGCTCCCCCTCGGCGGTTATGTGCTGCTCCCCCAATTGGCCGACATGCGAGCCATCGAAGGTGAATCCGCCACCGACGTCGCCAAACTTCCGCCACCCAGTTACTCGACCAAGGTCATCGTTTTCGCCGCCGGCGCCGTCTTCAACATCATCTTCGCCTTCCTCCTCGCCTGCATCGTCTGGCAGATCGGCGAACCCTCCAGCAGCACCCTCACCACCACCACCGTAGCCGAAGTTTCCAAAACCCTGGAAACCGCCGACGGCCAAAAAGTCCCCAGCCCCGCCTCCGTCGCCGGACTCCTGCCGGGCGATGTCATCACTGAAGTCGATGGACGCCCGGTCACCTGGTTCGGTGAAATCGTCGAACGCCTCGCCCTCAGCGACGGCTGGAGCGAAGACGGTCTCACTCGCCAGACGATCTTCACCGTTCAGCGCGGCTCGGAAACGCTCGATCTCAAAATCAACCCCATCCTCAGCGGTCCTGAAAAACTGCGCATGGTCGGTTTCTCCCCCGTCTCCAAAATGATCACGGCCGCGCCACCCGCGGGCTCGCCCGCCGCCCTCGCCGGACTTCAAAAAGACGACCAAATCATCGCCATCAATCAGCTCCCGCTCCTCACCCTTTATCAATTCAGCCAGGAGCTCAGAAAAGATCCCCTCAAACCGTATGTGTTGACCGTGCTTCGCGCCGGAAAAGAAGTGCCCCTGACCGTTGAACGAGCCGCTAAAAACTCCCCCTTCATCAATGAAGGCATCGCTCTTCAAGCGGGTATCGTTTTCACCCATCCCACCCCGTGGGAACAGATCCGGCGCAACGCCACCAAAACGGTGGAAACCCTCGGCAAACTCATCAACCCGCGCTCCGATATCAGCATCTCCCATTTGAGCAGTCCCATCGGCATTATCAGCAACTACTACGAGTTGGCCAAACAGGGCATGTCCTTCGTTCTTTGGTTTACGATTTTGGTGAATGTAAACCTCGCCATCTTCAACCTGCTCCCGATTCCCGTCCTCGACGGCGGACACATCGCCTTCGCCACACTGGCCAAACTTCGCGGCCGTGCATTGCCCGCCACCTTCATCGCGAACACTCAAAGCGCCTTCATGATGCTGCTCTTCGCAATGATCATCTACGTTGGCTTTTTCGACGTCCGCCGCATCGCTCGCAACAACACCGACTCCAAACCCGCCCCCGCCGAGACCTCGGCTCCTCCAGCCCCCTCGGAAAAGTAATCGGTCGCCTTCTCCATCAATCCGCAACCAACTGACATATATTCTTATACGCAGAATTGATTAATACCCCGGCGGGGCCATAACCGCTTTTCATTTTCGCCCTCTTTCAAAATGAAAACCGCCGCAGCGTTCGTATTTTTCACTCTCTCCGCACTCTCCCTCCTGGCCGAATCCCGCACCTGGACCGCCCGGGACGGCCGCACCATCGACGCGGAATATGTGTCTTCGACCAAAGACTCCGTGACCGTCCGTAAAAGCAACGGCACCACCTTGCCGATCCCCCTCGCACTCCTGTCCGACAACGACGTCACTTGGGTCAGCAACCAGCCCAAGCCCGTCAAAATCACCCGCGAGCAGGTCGACAAAATCATCGCCGAGTTCCCCTCCGCCCCGGCGCTCAGAAATGGCGAGGTCACCAACGACCTCAAGCAGCTCCACGATAAATACCATTCGATGGTGAAGTTCATCCGCCCCAACACCGTCGCCGCCAACCTGAAGATCATCCGCAACAAAATGGATGCAGACATCAAAGTATTGAGCGCCCAAGGCGAAACCACCCGCGGCGACTACACCGGCAAACGCGGCAGCGGCCAATCTCAAGGAGCGGAAAACCTCATCCTCTCGTCCCGCCGCAGCGTCACTTGGCTCCAAGGCACGCTCGAAACCTACCTCAAATCCTTCGACGCCTTGCTCGTCGTCCCCAAATAAGACGGGGACTCAACGCCGCGCCGCCGCCAGCAGCTCGCGTTCAAACACGTCGAAGATCGCTTCCCACGTGATTCCCTCCGCCGTCGTCCGCGCCGCCGCGCGGATTGCCGGCCACTCTCCGCGCCGCGCCAGCAACCGGTCCACGCCCGCGAGAAACGCCTCTCGTTCTCCGAGCTTCGCCGCAAAGCCGTTCACCCCGTCGCGCACGTGTTCGCGCGTCGCCGCGTAATCATACGCCAGCACGACGAGACCGCTCGCCAGCGCCTCCGTCACCACGTTGCCAAACGTCTCCGTCACACTCGCAAAAACAAACACATCCGCCGACGCGTAGTGCGCCGCCAGTTCCTCGCCGCGCCGCATCCCCGCATAGTGGAAATGCGGATACGTCTTCATGAGCGCCGCCTTTTCCGGCCCGTCCCCCACCAGCACAAACTTCGCGCGCGGTGAGTTCGCCTGAAACGCCAAAAACGCCTCCACCGCCAGCGAGAGGTTTTTCTCCGCCGCGATGCGTCCCACATAAATCACCACCGGTTCGCCCTCGGCCGCGCCCCACTCCGCCCGCAACGCCGCGCTGCGTTTCGCCGGGGAAAACAACCCGCCGTCCACCCCGCGCGCCAGCACCGCCAGCCGCTCAAATCCGTCGCTCGCGAGCTGCGCCTTCAAGTCCGACGCCGGCACCATCGTGCTGCGCGTGCGATTGTGAAACCACCGCAGGTATCGCAGCGCCAGGTCGCGCCCGAGCGTGAGCCCGTAATGCCCGCCATATTGATGAAAGTTCGTATGAAAACTCGACGTCACCGGCAGCTTGCACAGGTGCGCCGCGCGCAACGCCGCGAGTCCCAGCGGTCCTTCGGTCGCCACGTGAACAACATCAGGCCGGCGTTCGCGCCACCGTTTTTTCAACTGCCCCGTCACCGGCAGCCCCATGCGCAGCGCGCTGTAAAACGGGATCGGCACGCCCGGCACCACGTAATCCAGCAAGCCCGCCTCGGTCACGCCGGCGGTCACTTCCACTTTCTGCCGCGGACGCACCACTTCGACCGTATGCCCGCGCGCGCGCATCCCGCCGACGAGCCGGCTGAGCGTCATGGCGACGCCGTTGACCTCCGGCGGAAACGTTTCGGTGACGAGCGCGATGTCCATAAAAGCCAGTTACCCAATCCGAACGCAGCGGAGGACGCCAGCGAGCCGAAAGCTCGCCCCGTAACATTTTGGTCACGAAAAACCCTCCGCCTTTTGAGCGGAGGGCTGTAACGCTTTAAGCGTCAGGAAACCTTACATTCCGTTGGTCGAAGCCGGAGCCTCGGCACCGGGAGCGGGAGCTGCGGGGGCCGGAGCGGCATCCTTGAAGTCGAGCAGTTCGACTTCGAACACCAGCGTGGCGGCGGGCGGGATGGACGGAGGACGACCCTCGGCGCCATAGGCGAGCTGGTAGGGGATGTAGAGTTTGATCTTACCGCCCTTGTTGATCTTTTGGACACCTTCGGTCCAACCCTTGATCACGCCGTTGAGAGGGAACTCGATCGGCTCGCCGCGCTGGACGGAGCTGTCGAACACCGTGCCGTCAACCAGCGTGCCGGTGTAGTGAACCTTCACTTCCTGCGTGGCCTTCGGATAGGCGCCGGAGCCTTCCTTGAGGATCTCGTAATAAAGGGTGGCCGGACCGCCCTCGGTTTCAACGACGAGGGATTGGATACCCTTCTTGGCCTTCACTTCTTCAAAGAACTTCGCGTTGGCGGCGTCGCTCTTCACGCGCTGCTTGGCGGTGTATTCGGCCTGCTTGCCCTGCATGAACTTTTCGAGCTCCGGACCGACTTCCTCGATCTTGTAGGGGGACTCGGCGCCGGTCGCGGAGGACTGGAGGCCTTTGATGATGGAAGCGGTCTGCTCGGCGGTGAAACCGAGTTCGCTCAGGCCCATGCGACGGCCGACAAACCAGCCGAAGGTTTCGAGCAGCTGGGGCTCGGTGAATTTGGGAGCGGCGGAAGCGGCGGCGACGGTCTCGACGGCCTTCGGGGTTTCCTGGGCGGTGACCGCGGCAACGGAGCCGAGGGCAAGCAATGCGACCTTGAACGAGGAGGTGAGTTTCATGGGTTGGAGGAGAGAACTAGAAACGGCGGGTTGGGTTTTGTGCCGTGAAAAGTAGGATTTCCTGCCCGCCCCCCTGTTACTTGGCAAACTCTTACTCGTAACTTGTGTCAGAACACCCACCCGACTTCAGTCACTTCATTCCCCACCCCCATGCATCCCGATCAATTTTGGACGAGCCAGGACGGACAGATTCTCACCATCAAAAAAAAGGACGCCCGCACCGTCTCCCTCACCCTCGCCTTCTGGCCGCGCACGCCCGAGGAGTTCGACTTTCTTAAAACGCGCACCACCCAACTTCATTTCACCGAGCGCAGCACCCTCGCCCGCATCGGCATCGAGATGATCAAGACCGGCCCCGTCACCGCCGACGGCGGGCGCTTCGTGGCCACCGCCGAGGCGTTTCTCTTCGACGACAGCTTCCCGAACGCCCCCTACTGGAAAAAACTCCTCCGCCCCGGCTCCCCCGTCGGCCGCCTGTTTTACGCACCCGAAAAAGCCAAGCTCACCACCGCCGAGATCTGGGACGCCGTGCAGTCCAACCGTCTCAAGCTCCCCAATACCATCAGCATCGACCGTGCGGGCCGCGTGTTCCTCACCCCTCATCATGTCCGCTACACGCTCAATCCCCGCCTGAAGCAGCCGGATTTCGAGCGCCTCGTCAGCGGCGACACCGGCCGCTCCTACCTCGACAAGGTCCAGGTGCGCCACGACACCGACCTGCTCACCATCGCCCCCGGCACCGGCGTCCTCACCAGTTGCTCGATGTATCTCAAAGAGCACTACGTCCTGCTTAACCGCGGCGAGGGCAACTTCGGCATCCACACCAGCGCCGTGCTCCTCGACCCGATAAAAACCTTCGGCACGAACATCATGCTGGAGATCTACAACACCGGCACCCAGCCCGTCGTGAATCCCATGGTCTCTGTCGAGATTTTCCGCGCCCCGCCCGCCGCCACCGCCGGCACCACGCCCGACGACCCCGAGTTCAAATCCCTCCGCCGCCGCCGCACGCGCCTGCTCACCACCGCCACCGATCTGTTCGCCTGCATCGACGCGCACCCGCCCAAGACCGACCCCGCCGCCCGCCCGCGCACCCGCATCACCGTCAAAGGCCAGAATGCCTTGATGGAAAACTTCAGCCGCTGCCTGCACACCTCGGGCGGCCCCATCACCAAAGCCCAAACCCTCGATACCTGCGGTTTCCGCACCTTGGTCGAAGCCCTCGCCGCCGCCCCCGCCGACACCGACACGCTCCTCATCGACTACTTTCCCAATCTCCTCGAGCACATCGAGCTCCTCACCCGCCTGCCCGAGCTCAAACTCCGCCGCATCATCTTCCGCCGACCGTCCCGCACCCACGGGTTTTTCTTTTCCACTAACACCCACGGTCGCCTGCAAAACTACCACGACCTCGGCGTCGAGATCTACTGGTTCAACGTCGCGATGAACGACCTCTACCGCCACACCTTCAAAAAGAGCCACGGCTTTTTTGTGCGCGAGGAGCTCCGCCGTGTTTTCCAGGAATCCACCATCCTCGCCTTCTACGGCTCGGCCGTCGGTCTCGAAAAAGCCGACACCGACCGCATCTCCGGCCTCATCGACAAACTCACCGGCTTCATCGGCCCCAACGTCGGCGTGCTCACCGGCGGTGGTGGCGGCGTCATGCGTCTCGCGACTGACCAAGCCCGCGCCAAGGGCGCGCTCACCGGCGCGTGTTTCCTCGAACTCGAAGCCCAGCCCCCCGAGCTGGGCGTGGATTTTTTCAACACGTTCCAGGAAACCGCCCGCCACTACCGCCAGAAGTGGTTCGAGGTCGCCGATTTTTGCGTCTTCAACGTCGGCGGCGTCGGCACGCTGGAGGAGGTCGGCATCGAATTGTGCAACCTCAAGTTAGGCATCCGCCCGCGCGTGCCCTACGTGTTTTTCAACTCCGCCTACTGGACCGACCTCCGCCGCCAGTTGCGAGAGATGGTCCGCTCCAAACGCACCCCCGCCTGGATGCTCGACTACGTGCTCTTCACCGACGACCCCGACGAGGTCGTCTCCTTCTACCGCAAGACCCTGCAGGTGCTGTAAACAATACTGGCCAAAAACCCGCTCCCGCCTACGTTTTCCCCATGTCGTCCACGACCCTTGCCGAACTGTCCGTCGCCTCGCAGGCACTGACCACCGACGAAAAACTTGCCTTAGCCGGTCAGTTGGTCGCCCGTGCCGTGGAGGAGACCCCCTCCACTCACTCTGCCGCATGGGACGTTGAAGTCGCCCGGCGCCGCGCCGAAGTCCTTTCGGGAAAAGTGAAACTGATTCCCGCCGACGAGGTGCATCGGTCCATTGAGCGTCTGACCGGATGAAACGCATCGCCTACCACCCGGCCGCCCGCGCCGAGTTTGAGGCCGAAGTGCTTTACTGCGAAAACGAACGCTCCGGCGCAGGCCCCCGCCTTCGAAAGGACCTCATCGCCACGCTCGCGCTCATCGATGCCTACCCGGAAATCGGACGCCCCGGCACCGATGGGGTCCGACGCATCGTGACTCGTGCCTATCATTTCATTGTTCACTATGAAATGATCGGCGGTTTGATCGTCATTTTTGCCATCGCCCATCCTGCGCGTGAACCCGCTTACTGGAACGCACGACGCACTTCCTGAGTTTTCATGTCCACCCAACTTCCTAAAAACGTCCTCATCGTCGGCGCCGGCGGCCGCGAGCACACGCTCGTCAAAGCCGTCCTCGCTTCCCCCGCGAAACCCCGCGTGATCGCCGCCCCCGGCAACGCCGGCATCGCCGCCGAGGTCCCGGTTTTCCCGATCGCCGCCGACAACATCCCCGGACTCGTCGCCCTGGTCCAAAGCGAAAAAATCGACTTCGTCATCGTCGGCCCCGAAGTCCCCCTCTCCCTCGGCCTCGTCGATGCCCTCGCGAAGCTCGGCATCCCCGCCTACGGCCCCAAAGCCGACGGCGCCCGCCTCGAAGCCTCCAAGGTTTTCACCAAAAGCATTCTCCTCAAATACGGCATCCCCACCGCCGCCTCGGGTATCTTCACCGAGGTTGAACCCGCCCTCGCCTACATCCGCCAGCGCGGCGCGCCCATCGTCATTAAAGCCGACGGACTCGCCGCCGGCAAAGGCGTGATCGTCGCCCAGTCTCTCGCCGAAGCCGAGGCCGCCGTCCACGACATGCTCGCCGGCAACAAATTCGGTTCCGCCGGCAGCCAGATCCTCGTCGAAGACTGCATGTTTGGCGAAGAAACCTCCATCCTCGTCGTCACCTCCGGCCGCGACTACGTCATCCTCCCCACCTCGCAGGACCACAAACGTATCGGCGACGGGGATACCGGCCCCAACACCGGCGGCATGGGCACCTACTCGCCCGCCGACGTCGTCACCCCCGCCCTCCTCGCGCAGATCGAGCGCGAGATCGTGAAACCCTCCGTCAACGCCATCGCCGATGAGGGCATCGATTTCCGCGGCACGCTCTTCATCGGCATCATGCTCACGCCCACCGGCCCGAGCGTCCTCGAATACAACACCCGCTTTGGCGATCCCGAGACGCAGGTCGTCATCCCCCGCCTCGACACCGATGTGCTCGCCCTCCTCTGGGCCGCCGCGCAAGGCACGCTCGCCGGCGTGCGCTTCGCCATCAAACCCGACCACGCGATCTGCGTCGTCATCGCCGCCCAGGGCTACCCCGACGCCTACCCCAAGGGCGACGTCATCACCTTCCCTGCCACGCTGCCGGATAACGTCCAGGTCATCCACGCCGGCACCGCCACCAACGCCGACGGCCAGGTCGTCACCGCCGGCGGACGCGTCCTCGGCGTCACCGCCACCGCGCCCACGCTCCGCGCCGCCGCCGACGCCGCCTACGCCGCCTGCGAACAGATCCAATGCGCGACCAAGGTCTATCGCCGCGACATCGGAGCCAAGCAGCTCAACCGCCGATGAACGCCCTTCGCCCCGCCCGCTTCCTCGCGTTCATCCTCGCCCTCGCCGCCTTCGCGTTCAGCCCCGCCGTCGCCGTCGAACTCACTCCCGGCCTCACTTACGTTCGCGGAGACACCGCACCCGACGCCGCCGTCAAAGCACTCGAAGCCGGCTCCGTCGTCCTCGACCTCCGCTTCGCCGCCGACGACTCCGTGGCCACGTTGTTGTCCCAGTTGAAAACATTCCGCTCCCACCCCAAGCGGATCATCCTCGTCCTGCTCTCGCCGGAAACCTCCGCCGACGCCCGTAAACAACTCGCCGCCATCCTGCCGGGCGGCATCACGCTCGGTCGCGCCGCCATTGATTTCAAAACCGACATCATCGTGACCACGTCGGCCGACGCCGACAAACGTTCCCACGACGCCCTCCTCGCCGGCACCGCGCCCGAAAAGCTCATCGTCGAAAACGCCGACAAACCCCGCTTCGACGAACTCGCCCTCGCCCGCGAACACCGCCACGAAACCGCCGAGCCCGCAGCTACCAAGGAGCCTGCGCCCGCCTCCGAAACGCCCGCCGCTCCGGATCAACCGGCCGCCACGACCCCGCCCGCCAAGCCCGCGCCCGTGCTGATCGACTCCGTCCTCCAGCGCGCCGTGCAAGTTTACAACGGACTCCTCGCCTTCAAGCGCCTGTAGCCCGCCGCCAGAGTTGCCTTTCACCCCAAACGCTATCCTTTCAACGCATCGCTCGTATGGCCAA
>Ga0247813_10003172_pt1 | contig 10719 bp, 8 predicted proteins | sample UWRJL169409C1_FD_180719 | JGI IMG/M metagenome (GOLD analysis project Ga0247813, IMG submission 180719) | Plant litter microbial communities from Arlington Agricultural Research Station in Wisconsin, United States - UWRJ-L169-409C-1 | ecosystem: Environmental > Terrestrial > Plant litter >... | reverse complement strand
TGAGCGGGATGATCAACCTGCCGCTGGGCGACACCTTCGCGGTGCGCCTCGCCGGCGGCATGACCCAGCGCAGCGGCTTCGACTACAACACCTTCACCAAGCAGGACGTGAACGATCGCGACCTGTGGTCGACCCGTCTGTCGGCCAAGTGGGATCCGGTGGACTCGTTCAGCGCCTCGGCGATCTGGGAGCATTTCGAGGAAGACGACCAGCGCTCGCGCACCGGCAAGCAGCTGTGTAACCGCGACAACGGTCCGGCCACGGTCGGCTCGGCCGTTCCCAGCGCCCTGGTCCGCGCTCGCCTGAGCCAGGGCTGCTCGCCCGGATCGCTGTTCCAGGACAGCGCCTACGGGGTGCCGAACGGACTGTCCCTCCCTCAATTCCTGATCCTGGACGCGGTGGCCTACGGCTTCCAGGCGGGCTTGCCGCCGGCCCAGGAGACGGTGATCCGGGCGCTCAGGGATCGCTACACCGACCCGTTCCTCGGGGTGACGCAGTCAAAGGACCTGCGCGAGATCAACACCAGCTACGACCCGGTCTTCCGCGCCAAGAACGACGTGTTCCAGCTGAACCTGGCCTTCGACCTGAGCGACAATCTGCAGCTGATCTCGCAGTCGGCCTACACCGAGGACCGCTACTATTCCTCGCAGGACTACAACCGGTTCGTCTCGAACCCGATCTTCAGCGACTCGTCCCAGCCGATGATCGACGTCCTCGGCAACCCGCAGGCGCCGTCGCTCGCCGCGCCGGGCGGATTCTACAACGATCCTCAGCTCGGCCCGTCCGACAGGATGCTGTCAGTCGACCTGAGCCGGTCCAGCAACCGCCAATGGAGCCAGGAACTTCGCCTCCAGTCGAGCTTTGAGGGGCCGTTCAACTTCAGCCTCGGCGCCAACTACCTGAAGTTCAAGTCGCAGGACGACTACTACGTCTTCAACAACACCTTCTCGATGCTGGCCGAGTATTTCTACAATCAGGACCTCAGCGCGCCGGTCGCGACCACCCAGCCCTGCACCCCGACCACGCCGCAGGAATGCGTCTACGTCGACCCCAACCCGCTGAACAGCATCAACGGCCAGGGCCACAACTACTTCCGCAGCAAGAACGTGGTCCAGACCGAGTCCTGGGCGATCTTCGGCGAGGCCTACTGGCAGGTCACGCCGGACGTGAAGATCACCGCCGGCCTGCGCTACACCGACGACACCAAGACCAGCACGCCCTACCCGAGCCAGCTCCTGCTCGGCTCCAACCAGGGGGCGCCCGGCTCCGCGACCGGCGGCAAGGTCAGCATCGGCTACCCCGCCCTGCCGGACATCAAGCAGGGCTGGGACGAGTTCACCGGCCGCTTCGTCGTCGACTGGAAACCGACGCTGCCGTTCAGCGACGAGACCATGCTCTATGCCTCGTACGCCCGCGGCTACAAGGGCGGCGGCGCCAACCCGCCGCGCGTCGATATCGACCCGACGGTGGTGCAGTACCAGCCCCTCGCCGAGACGTTCAGGCCCGAATACGTGAACGCGTTCGAGATCGGGGCCAAGAACACCTTCCTCGACGGGGCCCTGCGAGTGAACGCGACGGCCTTCTACTACGACTACAAGGACTATCAGGTCTCGCAGATCGTCGACCGGATCTCGCTCAACGAAAACTTCGACGCCAGGAACATGGGCGCCGAACTCGAGGTGATCTGGAAGCCCACCCCCGCGCTGCGGCTGGACGCCAACATCGGCTATCTGCACACCGAACTGGGCAAGGGCGCCCGGTCGATCGACGTTATGGACCGGACGCAGGGCAACGACGACTGGACCCTCGTGCGCCCCTGGGTGCAGGTGCCGTCCAACTGCATCGCGCCGACGCAATATGTCGAGGCGATCATCGGCGGGATCTTTTCCTCCGACGACTTCATCACCGCCCAGGCGCTGTCCGCGCTCTGTGGCGGCGCGGCGCGCGTCGGCTCGTTCGACCCCGCCTTCCCGTCCAACTACCCCTTCTGGCTGTTCTACGGCATCCAGTACAATCCGCTCACCGACGCCCCGAACGGGGGCCGCGGCTTCTACGCGGATCTCGAGGGCAACGAGCTGCCGAACGCGCCGAACTGGACCTTCAGCTTCGGCGCCCAGTACACGTTCAATATCAACGAATGGCAGCTGACCGTGCGCGGCGACTACTACCGCCAGAGCGAGAGCTACGCCCGCGTCTACAACACCGCCTACGACCGTCTCGAGGCCTGGGACAACACCAACCTGTCCGCCACGCTCGAGAACCCGAACTCAAACATGGTGTTCCAGCTCTACGTAAAGAACGTCTTCGACGAGACGCCGATCACTGACTTCTTCACGAACTCGGATGACACCGGACTAACCGCCAATGTGTTCACGCTCGATCCCAGAATTGTCGGCGTAAGCATCACGGGCCGATTCTAGAGAGAAAAAAGTAACTTCAGGCATAGACTTCGGGCTCGCTGGAACAGGCGAGCCCGAGAGCCTTTTCGACTCTCTGAATTGTCTACTTGTAGTTGTATTATTCGCCTTTAAGGAGAATTTTTATCTGGACTCCATTATGAACATCGGTGAAAGTTAGGTGGTCTCGACAATGATCGAGCCAGGAAAACCCAGGAGGACTACGCCATGAAAAAGATCATGTTCGCGGCCGCTGCAGCCGCCCTCGCGTTCGCCACCGCCGGCGCCGCTCAAGCCGCCACCTTCTTGCCGGCCAGCACGACGTCCCAGTTCCGGGGCACCGTCACCGTGCAGCAGAACATCACCCTGACGGGCTGCACCATGAACGTCACCGTCGCCAGCACCGCGCTGAGCGGGGGCTCGAACACCGCCGCGGCGACCGCCGCCTCTCTCAGCGGCGGCCTGTGCGGCCTGGTGACCTTCAACAGCTTCAACTGGCCGATCGCCGTGACCGGCTCCTCGGGCGGCGTCGCCAACCAGCTGACGATCTCGGGCATCGGCGTCGGGGCCCTGAGCGGCACCTGCGCCGGCTCGTCGGTGGTCGCCTGGAGCCAGTCTTCGGCGCCGTCGACGATCACCTTCAGCAACCCGGGCAGCAACATCCCGCCGAGCGGCTCGAGCACCAACCCCTGCAGGATCTCGGGCATCCTGAGCCAGATCAGCCCGGCGACCCAGGTCACGATCGCGCCCTAACCCGGCCCGAACAGGTTCACCTCGCCTGTGAGACTGGTCCCGGTGGCTCTCGCCTCCGGGACCTTTTTCCCGTTCGCCGCAGCCGCCGCACGCGCGTCGCCATCCGCTGATCTTTGACCCTCCACGGATCACGCAGCCTGTGTAGAGTACAGCCTCAGGGGGAGCTTTCGGGATTCTCGCGTCATTCGCGTTTCGGCCCCGGCACAGGTCGCCCGGGCGCCTGATGGACAAGAACAGTGCTCAAGCTGGCTGGCATTGAAAAGGCCTACAGGACCCCCGGAGGGGTGGTTCCGGTCCTCCAGGACCTGTCGCTGGAGATCGAGGCCGGCGGTCTCTGCGCGATCGTGGGCCCCTCGGGCTCGGGCAAGAGCACGCTGCTGAACATCATCGGCCTGCTGGACCGGCCGGACAGCGGGCAGGTGTTCCTGGACGGCGAGGCGGCCGGCTTCACCAGCGCCGCCGAGGCCGCGCGGCTGCGCAACCGGCTGATCGGATTCGTCTTCCAGTCCTTTCAGCTGCTGCCCAGGCTGACCGCCTGGGAGAATGTCGCTCTCCCCCTGCTCTACCGCAACGTACCGCGCGCCGAGCGCAGGCCGCGGGCGCTGGCGATGCTGGACCGCGTCGGCCTCGCTGATCGCGCCGGGCACCACCCCAACCAGCTGTCCGGCGGCCAGAGCCAGCGGGTCGCCCTGGCCCGGGCGCTCGTGAGCGACCCGCGCCTGCTGCTGGCCGACGAGCCGACCGGCAACCTGGACAGCGTGACCGCCGGCGAGGTCCTCGCCCTGCTGCGGTCGCTCAGCCAGGACGTCGGCGTGACCATCATCATCGTGACCCACGACCGCGAGCTGGCGACGACCTGCGACCGGCGGATCGAGATCCGGGACGGACGGATCGTCGCCGACACCAGGGTCTGCTGATGCCCCGCGCTCCCGCCCATGGCGTGCCGTTCGGCGAGATCGTGCTCGAGGCCTTCGCCAACCTGCGATCGCGCGGGCAACGGTCGGGCCTCGCCCTGCTCGGCATCGTGATCGGGACGGCGGCGATCATGGCCATGCTGAACATCGGCCATGTCGCCCAGTTGGAAACGATGAAGCAGTTCGAACGGCTCGGCATCGACATCATCCAGGTGCAGGGCACGCCCAACGGCGGCGTCCCGGGCTTCGAGCGCGCGTTGATCGACGACCTGCCGCGGACCATCCCGGGCGTCGCGGAGGCGACCCCCTATGCGACACAGCAGGTCACCGCGCGCGCCGACGGCAAGGAGGCCTCGATCGTGGTCATGGCGGCGCCGTCGGTGATGGCCGCCCGGCTGGCCCTCGCGCCCCAGGCCGGCCGCCTGCTCACCGACGTCGACGACTGCGCCCAGGTCGGCGTGATCGGGGCCAAGGTCGCCGCCGAACTCTCCCCTCGCGTCGACGATCTGCTCGGCAGGCAGGTCGCGCTCGGCGGCTATCTGTTCACCGTCGTCGGCGTCCTGCGGCCCACCCCCAGCGAGGGCGTGAGCGTGGCCCGGTACGACGACGCCTTCCTGATCCCGCTCGCCTGCGCCCGACGGGTGTTGCCGGGCGACCTGGCCACCGGCGTGCTGGTGCGGGTCTCGGCGGAGGCCGATGTCGACCGGGTCGATCTTGAGCTGCAGCGGACCCTGCCCAACAGGACCACCCTCGTCCAGACAGTCAACGCCAGGTCGATCATAGAGACCATGAACCGCCAGAAGGGGCTGCTCGCGGGGGTGCTCGCGGCGATCGGCGGTATCTCGCTCCTGGTCGGGGGGATCGGCGTGATGAACGTCATGCTGATGAACGTTCTGGAGCGAAGGCGCGAGATCGGCCTGCGCGCCGCGATCGGCGCCACGCCGAGGGATATCCAGACGATGTTCCTGGTCGAGGCGGCGATGCTCGCCGCCGCCGGCGGACTGGCCGGCGCGATCCTCGGCCTGCTGATCTCGGCCGTGTTGGTGAAGCTGTTCAACTGGGACTTCGCGATCGCCTACCACCTGATGCCGATCGGCCCGCTCGGCTCGGGCGTGATCGGCGTGCTGTTTGGCCTGTACCCCGCGCTCTCGGCGTCGCGGATCGATCCGATCGAGGCCCTCCGTGCGGATTAGGGGTTTGCGTCGCCTGTACCTGGCCGTGGTCATCGGCGCCTCGATCGCCGCGGCGTCGTCGGCCTGCGCCCAGTCGCTCTCGCCGGTTCCCTCCCCGCCCTCGGCCCCGATTCCCCGGGGCCCCGCCGTTCCGCTCAGCCTGACCGAGGCGGTGGCCATCGGCCTGCGCGACAACCGGGAGATCAAGTCGGCCTATCTCGAGCGCATCGTCCAGAAATTCGACCTGGTGGTGGCCGAGCGGCGCTTCGTGCCCGTCGCGCGTATCTCGGCCCAGATCAGCGACCGTCGCGGCAACGGCGCCGGCAGCGACGACACCAGCGCCTCGGGCGGTATCGACGGCAGCTGGCTGCTGCCGACCGGCGCGACCGTCGGCTTCTCGTGGGGGCGTTTCGAGCGCCTGGATTCCCGCACCCCGGACCGCACCGACACCGGGTCGGTGTCGCTGGATCAGCCGCTGCTCCGCGGCGCCGGGCTGGACGTGAACCTGGCGCCGCTGCGGTCGGCCCGGATCGCGGAGCGGATCAACAAGCTGTCCCTGGAATCGACGGTGTCGGGCGTCGTCTCCTCGATCATCTACAGCTACCGCGCCCTCCTCCAGGCGCAGGAGCAGGTGCGCCTGGCGGAGCTGTCGCTGGCGCGGACCCGGACCCTGCTGGAGACCAACCAGGCCCTGATCGAAGCCGGCCGCATGGCCGCGGCCGACATCGTCCAGACACAGTCCGAACTCGCCAACCAGGAAGTCGCCCTCTTCTCAGCCTATCGCCAACGGGAAAGCGCCCAACTGGCGCTGCTGCAGCTCCTGGCCCTGGATCAGCGCACCAACATCGTCGCCGAGGACAAGGTCGAGGCCGAGAAGGTCGTCATCGACCTGGAGCGGGCCATAGGGCTGGGGTTCGACTCCCGCATGGACATGCTCAGTCAGCGCCTGGCGATCGACCAGGCGCGCCAGGCCTTGATGCTGGCCAGGAACAACCGCCTCTGGGACCTGTCCCTGACCGCCTCGGTGGGCCGACGTGAGGACGTCGATCCGATCGTGGGGGCGCTGGATCCGCGGACCGACAGCATCGTCGGCCTGCGCCTCGGCATTCCGCTGGGCGACTACGGGCCCAGGCAGGCCGAACTTCGCGCCGAGACCTCGCTGCGGACGACGCAGCTCCGCTACGAGGAACTGACGGACGCGGTCGAGGCCCAGATCCGCGACGCCGTCCAGACGGTCGAGATGAACTGGCTACAGCTCGAGGCGGCGCGGCGCGCCCGCGACCTCACGGCCCGGGCGCTCGATCTGCAGCAGGAGAAGCTGAAGGTCGGCCGGGCCTCGAACTTCGAGGTGCTCTCGTTCCAGGACAGCCTGCGCAACGCCGACGCCCAGGAACTCAGCGCTCGCATCGCCTATCTGAACGCGCTTACGGCGCTCGACCAGCAAATCGGGAGCACGCTCGAAACATGGCGCATCCAGTTAAACGACTGACCGACACGATCCGCGCGCGGCCGGGCCGGACCATGCTGGTGATGCTGGCGGTCCTGATGGCGGCCGTCCTGTGGAAGGCGGCGGTCGGCAAGCCGGGCGCCGCGGACAGCCTGGCGCAGACCGAGATGAGCGCGGTTGTCGCCCGCGAGCCCTTCGTCTTGGGAACCGGCTTCAGCGGCGAGATCGCGCCGGGCGAGAGCATCGCCGTCGTCGCTCCCTTCGACGGCGTCGTGAAGCGCCTCGCCTTCACCTATGGCGATCAGGTGGGCGCCGGGCAGGTGCTGGCGGAACTGAGCACCGCCGATGTCCAGCGGGCGCGGAACGACGCCGAGGCCGCCTATCTGAAGGCCGTGGGCAGTTCGGCGGATCTGCGGGACTGGCAGAGCGGGCCGGAGATGTCCCGCGCGCGGCGAGGCCTGACGTCGGCGACACTCGAGCTTCAGCAGACCGAACGCCGAATGCAGGAGACGAAGAAGTTGTTGGACCGCGGCCTGGTGCCGCGACTGGAATACGAGACCCTGGAGCAGCAGCTTCGATCCCAGAAGATGTCCGTCGAGGCCGCCGAACAGGACCTTCGGCTGACGGCCGAACAGGGTCAGGGCGTATCGCGCCGCATCGCCGCGCTCAACCTGGCCAACGCCGCCGACCGGTTGGCGAGCCTGAACGCCGACATCGACGGCGCCACGATCGTCGCGCCCGACGCGGGGATCATCGTCCTGCCTCCCGCCTCGAACCCGGGCGCGGGCGCGACGGACGCCAGCGTCCGTGTCGGCGCGCGCATGACCAAGGGCCAACCGCTTGGCGTCATTGCGCGCGCAGGCGGGCTTGGCGTCCGCTTCCAGCTGGACGAAAGCGACGTCAACGCGATCACGCCGGGGCAGGCGGTCACGGTCTCCGGCGCGGGCTTTCCGGGCGCGGTGCTGAAGGGCCGGATCCAGAGCGTGGCCGGGCAGGCGACCGCCGGCGGAGCTCAAGGCGGCAAGGCCAGCTTCGTGGCGACCGCGCTGCTGGATCCCCTGGCGCCCGAACAGGCGCGACAGGTCCGGATCGGCATGTCGGCCAACCTCAACGTCATCACCTACAGCAATCCGTCGGCCCTGACCGTGCCGCCCCAGGCGATCCAGGGCGCCGGCGACGGCGCCTACGTCCTGGTGCGCGACGCCCCACGCGGCGAGCCGCGGAAGGTCACCGTACGGGTCGGCAAGGTGGCGCCGGACAAGGTCGAGGTCCTGTCCGGGCTGAAGCCGGGCGACCGGGTGATCTGGACAGCGCCCGCCCCGACGGGGGCGAGCGCCGCTCCCCGCTAGGGCTTGACCGCCCAGCCGTCGGCGCGGTCCACCCAGATCACACGTTCGGGCGGCCCCTTGGACGACACGCCGCCGATGCTCAGGGCGGCGTCGTAGGCGTCGCCGTTGGCCCTGTAGGCGGTGCAGGCCTCCTTGCCCTCGAACGGGCCGTACAGCTGCCGAAGCCCTTCCCGGATCTTCGCGGTGGTCTCCGCGTCGGCGGGCTTGCCCTCGGCGAACACCTCGGCCTTCTCGGTCCCGTTCAGCGGACCGCAGACGGCGCCGTCCTTCACCACGACCGGGGCCGACAGCCTGACGTTGAGCCAGGGGCTATTGCTCAGCATGACCTCGTACCGGTTGGTGATGTGCCCATCGGCCCCGAAACTGTACTCGGTCAGCATGCGGCAGGTCTTGGCGGCCGCGTTAGGCGTCTGGCACAGCAGTTTGCCGGCCCGGGCCGGCGCCAGCGGGTCGGCGGCGACCGACGACGCGGGCGCGGCGGGCGTGGTGGACGCCGCGATCGCGGCCAGCATCAGGATCAACATGGCGTTTCCCTCCCCTTTTCTCTCCGTCCCCTCATTGTCGGGAGACGGGCCGAGGACAGGCCCCGGTGTCTGGAAGAGGCTGATCGCGCGATTTACCCCACACCTGCGCGCGTGAAGCGCGGAGAAGCCGGGAGATCTCGCATGACGCCTTCCCAGGCCGCTCGCCCTGACGCATGAAGCAGCGATGATCCTGGGCATTCTCGAAGCCGGCGGGCCGCCGGAGTCGCTGGCGGGCCGGTACACCGGCTACGGCAACATGGTGCGGCGCATGCTGGGCCCGGCGTTCCGGGCGCGCACCTACGACATCCGCGCCGGCGAGCTGCCCCGGGCGCCGGACGAATGCGAAGCCTGGCTCGTCACCGGCTCCGCCGCGGGCGTCTATGACCCCGAGCCCTGGATCGCGCCGCTCAAGCGCTTCCTGCAGGACGCCTCTGGCCAGGCGCCGATGGTCGGAATCTGCTTTGGCCACCAGCTGATGGCCGAGGCGTTCGGCGGCGAGGTGATCAAGTCGCCCAAGGGCTGGGGCGCCGGTCTGCACCGCTACGAGATCGCGAAGGCCGCGCCCTGGATGGACAGCGCCGAGCCGATCAGCCTGCCGGCGTCGCATCAGGACCAGGTCGTGGCCATCGGCCCGGGCTGCCAGGTGCTCGGCGGCAGCGCGTTCACGCCCTACGCCCTGCTCGCCTATCCGGACCGCAACGCGATCTCCATGCAGCCGCATCCGGAGTTCGAACCGGACTACGCCCGGGCGCTGATCGAGAGCCGTCGCGGCGGCCGCATGGACGAGACCACGGCCGACGCGGCCATCGCCTCCCTGGGCCAGCCCAACGACCGCGACCGCGTGGCGATCTGGCTGCGGCGGTTTCTGTCGGCGGGCTGAGACCGCGCCCCTCAAAGCGATGGCGCGGTCTGGGGTCCGTTAGTCCGCCAGATAGCGCGGCGCCGGCGTCGTCTGGCCAAAGCCGGGGAGCATGGCCTGACGGGCGGCCTGGTAGGCGTCCCAGAGGGCGGCGTCGTGCAGCGGCGGGATGGTGACGGGCTCGCGACGGTCGAAACCGGCCAGCGCGGCGTCCACCAGGTCTCCGACCTCCATGAGCGGCGGCAGCCTGTCGGGATCTGAGCCGGACCGGCTCCAGATCTCGGTGCGCGTCGCCGCCGGCAGCACCGCCTGGACGTAGACGCCCTTCGGGCCGAGCTCCAGCGCCAGGCCTTGCGACAGGTAGAGGACGAAGGCCTTGGTCGCCCCGTACAGCGACAGGCCGAACTCCGGCGCGAGGCCGACCACCGAGCCGATGTTGATGATCGCCCCGTTGCCGGCCGCGACCAGACGGGGGGCGATGGCGTTGGCGAGGCTGACGACTGCGGTGGTGTTCAGCGCCACCAGCTTGAGCACGTCCTCGTTCGACTGATTGACGAACCCGCCGGCGAGACTGGCGCCGGCGTTGTTCACCAGCACGCCGATCCGGCTGTCGTCGCGCAGACGGGTCGCCACGGCCTCAAGGTCGTCGGGCCGGGTGAGGTCCGCCTGCAGGACGTCGATCGACACGCCGGTCTCCTCGCGCAGCCGCGCCGCCAGCTCATCCATCCGCCCCTTGTCGCGCGCGGCCAGAACCAGATCGTGCCCGCGGCGCGCGAACCGGTCGGCGTAGGTCGCCCCGATCCCGCTCGAAGCGCCCGTGATCAGAACTGCAGGTAACCCGGACATGGCGCGATCTCCGCTTCAGCCATTATTCATGATGGCAATCATCATTGGCTTCAAATATGATGGCCGTCATGTTTAAGTCAACGCGCCGCGTGGAGAATTCGTCCGATGAAGGTTAGCCGGGAGCGGATGCAGGCCAACCGTCGCCGCATCCTGGACGCCGCCGGCCGGCTGTTCCGGGAGAAGGGCTTCGACGCGGTCGGCGTGGCCGAGGTGATGAAGGCGGCCGGCCTCACGCACGGCGGCTTCTACGGGCATTTCGAGTCCAAGGACGACCTGATCGCCCAGTCCATCGCCCATGTCTTCGGCGGCGGGGCGCCGGGGACCGGGCATGCGGATCTTCAGGCCTATCTGGACGACTACCTGTCGACCCGGCACCGCGACGGCGTCGCGGAAGGCTGCCCCACGGCGGCGCTGGTCGCGGACATCCGCCGCCAGACGCCGGCCGCGAGGCAGGCGATG
>Ga0247813_10003171_pt1 | contig 10720 bp, 9 predicted proteins | sample UWRJL169409C1_FD_180719 | JGI IMG/M metagenome (GOLD analysis project Ga0247813, IMG submission 180719) | Plant litter microbial communities from Arlington Agricultural Research Station in Wisconsin, United States - UWRJ-L169-409C-1 | ecosystem: Environmental > Terrestrial > Plant litter >... | reverse complement strand
ATGGCGCGCGGGCGCATCTTGTTTGAAGCCTGCTTGCGATGCACAATTGATGTTTCCTCCACTTCCTGTGATCAACGGGCGGATTTCCGATGGCGGACGACGACACCAGTCTCAAGCCGAAAACGACGACCAAGCCGAAGCTGGAACGGCCGAAGCTCTACAAGGTCATTCTGATAAACGACGACTATACGCCGCGCGAATTCGTCATCATGGTTTTGAAGGCGGTGTTCCACATGAGCGAGGAGACCGGCTACCGGATGATGATGACTGCCCACAAGATGGGCGTCTGCGTCATCGTGGTCTGCGCAAGGGATATTGCCGAAAGCAAGGCCAAGGAGGCCACCGATCTCGGCAAGGAGGCCGGGTTTCCGCTGATGTTCACGACGGAGCCGGAGGAATAGGACGGGTCTTGTGTAGCGTTAAATCCCGTGCGGGCGCCTGATCTGAAAGCCGGTCTTGTTCTGCGAGAAGCCGCATCCTTCATAGAATTTCAGTGTCGCCGGATCCTTGGAACCGGTCAGGAGCATGACCTTGTAGCAGCCCTCTTGCCAGGCGGACGCGAAGGCGTGCCGGATCAGGGCTCCCGCATGGCCGCGCTTGCGGTAATCCGTGTGGGTGACGACATTTTCGATCAGCGCATAAGGCGCACCGCCGCGGGTGAGGTTTGGAATTACCACCAGCGTCACCGATGAGGTGAAGGCTTCGTCCGATACGCCGATCAAGATTGTTATGCCGGGATGGGTGGTGATCTCGGCAAAACGGTCGGCTGCGATATCCGGTGCCATCTCAGGATCGTCCGCGTTGAGGTGGCGGTAGAGCGCAAGCAGTGCCTGGAGGTCGCCTTGTGCAGCAGGGCGGATGCGAAAATCTTCGGCCTGCACCGGTCTATTCGTCCTTGTTGCCGAACAGCTTCTTCAGCATGTCGGCCATTGGCCCGGTTGTCGGCAGGATCTTTGGCTGGGCGCTGTTGCGGGCCTGGCGGATATGCGACTTTCCCGCTAGTTTCGCAGGTGCCGCTTCAGGCTCCGGCTTGCCGCCGGTTGCCAGCGTCAGCTTGTTGAGAAATTGCGAATCCTCTGATTTCACCAGCATCTCCGCATTATCCGCAAGCGCATCCAGAAGCGGCTCCAGCCAGACCTTGTCGGCCTTGGCGAAGTCGCCGAGCACGTGGTTATGCACCCTTTCCTTGGAGCCCGGATGGCCGATGCCGAGGCGCAGGCGGCGGTATTCCCGGCCGCAATGGGCGTCGAGCGACTTGATGCCGTTGTGGCCTCCATGGCCGCCGCCGGTCTTGATCCGTGCCTTGCCCTCGATGAGATCAAGCTCGTCGTAGATCGCCAGAATATGCTTCGGCTCCAGCTTGTAGAAGCGCATGGCTTCGCCGACCGCTTCGCCCGACAGGTTCATGAATGTCTGCGGCTTCATCAGAAGAACGCGTTCGCCGCCGATCTCGCCCTCCGAAATCAGTGCCTTGAACTTCTTCGACCAGGGCGAGAAGCTGTGGCGCCGCTGGATCGCGTCGACGGCCATGAAGCCGATATTGTGGCGGTTGCCGGCATATTCGGCGCCGGGATTACCAAGACCTGCGAAAATCAGCATGGATATATCTCTAACAGTCGGACAGACCCGTCTTGCACCGCGTTGGCGACCGGATGTCAACCGTGTGTGGTGTGCGAGCACCTGTTTTATGGCGAGGCTCTCCCCGCATCCGGGTGGCCGCGCTTCGAAGCCGTCGGGAAATGTCAGCGGTTCGAGCGTATTCCATATTTGGCGAAGATCCGGTCCTGCGTGCCATCGGCGATGAGCTTTTCGAGTTGCGCCTGCATCTTTTCCACCAAGGCATCCGGCAGGCCGAGGTTGCAGGCGAAACCATAGAGCTTGCCTTCGAGGGTGAGGGCGGGTTCAATCGCCGTGCCCTGATCGCGCATCGCCTCGAACGTCTTTTCGGAAGTCATCATCAGGTCGATGCGCCCTCCGAGCAGCTTCTTGACCGTGGTTTCCATGTCGGCAGCGAGATCGATCTTCGGGAAAGCGTGGTTCTGGAGATAGGTGCGCGAAAAATCCCCACGCTGCGTCCCCACCGTGAAGCGCTTTGCTTCTTCGATCGTGGCCGGATTGACGCCCGAGCTCGTCTTGCGCACCATGACCATGCGATCGACGAGCAGGGGCTCGACCCATTTGAAGCGTTTGTCCCGCTCATCGTCATGCCCTGTCGTGAAGACGCAGGTCCAGGGTTCATTTTCCGCACGTGACACTGCCCGCGCCCACGGGAGGATTTCCAGCGCGTAGGGGGTGTCGAGGGCCTTCATGATCAGTTCGGCCTGCTCGACGGCAGCACCGCTGACGACCCCGTCCTTGCTGAAATTGTAGGGAGGATATTCCTCCGTCAGTAATTTCAGGGTTTCGGCATTCGCTGTGCCCGATAGAAGGAGAGCGAGTGCGAACGCGATGTGTCTCATACCCGTTCTCCCATTATTATCGTCATGCGAGACTGGTGGCCTTTGCTTCCGATTCCATTTCCAGCATCAGCAGCATGTTTTCGATCGGCATCGGCCGGCTGAAGAGATAGCCCTGGCCATAGTCGAGGCCCAGCTTACGCAGCAGTTCCCACTGTTCCTTGGTCTCAATGCCTTCGGCAACCACGGTACAGCCCATCTGGTGCGAGATCGTCCGGATGCCCTTGATCAGCATGCGGCTCTTGCGGCGGACGTCTGCGGTTCCGGTCGTCAGCGACCGCGTGAAGGACTGGTCGACCTTGACGATATCGACCGGGAACCGGTTGAGATAGCTCAGTGAGGAATAGCCGGTACCGAAATCGTCGAGCGCGATGCGGCAGCCGAATTCGCTGAGCTGCTTCAAGACGGCATGGATGTTGGGATTGTCGGCCATCAGCACCGCTTCGGTGATCTCGATGACGATGCGGGCTGGCGAGATGTGGTGCTTGAGCAGCAGCGCCGCCAACTTGTGCGGAAGTGTCTCTTCGAACTGGAGCGGCGAGAAGTTGACTGCGAGATAGGTGGTCTCTGTCCCTTCCAGCTGCGTCAGGCGGGCGAGGTGGCTGATCGCCTTTTCCATTACCCGCTCACCGATGCGGGCGATTGTACCGGTTTCCTCGGCAATGCCGATTATTTTGGCGGGCGGCAGGATGCCCTTTTCCGGATGGTTCAGGCGCATCAGCGCCTCGAACCCGGCAATGCGGCCATCGCTTAGGCTGACGATCGGCTGCAGATAGGCTTCGAACCAGTCTTCCTTGAGGCCGGCCTCGATATTCTGTTCCATCTCGTGGCGTTCGCGGGCGGTGTCGAGCATGCTGGTATCGAAGAGCAGCATGCCGTTCTTGCCGTCGCGCTTGCGCGCATACATGGCCATGTCGGATTTCAGGAGCAGTTCCGCCGCGTTTGCCGCGTGGTCCGGGTATAGTGCGATGCCGACGCTGGCGCTCACCGATAGCTCGGCACCTTCGACGAGGATCGGTTGGCGCAGGCTGGCGCAAATGCGGTCGCCGATTTCACTTGCCAGGGCCTCGACGTCCTCGGCGCTGACCAGAATGGCGAATTCGTCGCCGCCGAGCCGCGACATCGTATCGCCGGGGCGAAGGGCGGTGCGGATACGGCCAACCACCTGGCGCAACACTTCGTCACCGGCAGCATGGCCGAAATTATCGTTGATCCATTTGAACCGGTCGAGATCGATGAAGATGCAGGCCAGCTGCATCGTATTCTCGTCGGCCTGGCGGATGCCCTCATCGAGGGCTGCTTCGAAACCCTGCCGGTTGAGAAGGCCCGTCAGATGGTCGGTGATCGCCTGCGCATGGTTGCGGCTTTCGGCCTGTTTCAGTTCCGTGACGTCGGTCATGACAGACAGGGACAGACCGCCACGCTCGCCGCTGGCCGCACTTTTCATTTCAAGGATGAGGACGGTCATCGTGTCACCATTCGCCTTGATGAACGGCACGGTGACTTCACAGATATTGGCATGGGTGGTGTTGCCGTTGCGGCGGCGTGCCCGGTAGGTTTCGTGCCAATGTTCATTGACGAAATCGGTAAAAACACGTCCGATGACATCGCTGCGGGCATAGCCCGTGGCCGTCAGCCAGTAGTCGCTGACAGCGGTGAGGCAATTGGCCGGATCAAGCGAAAACAGCATGGAGGGGGTGAGGTTGTAGATGTCAGTTGCCCGGCTATGGGCGAGCTTCAGTTCGGTTTCCTCACACTCCAGCTTGCTCTGCATCTCGTTGAAATTAAGTGCCAGGGCTCCCATCTCGTCGTCCGATGTCCAGTCGACATGGTGGCGCGAACCGAGCCGCCTTGTGGCTTCGATTGCTGCCGTCAACCGCATCAGCGGCCGGATGACGGTCAGGCGGTTGCCGAGGATGGCCGCGGCAAAGACAATACCGACGGCAACGATCAGGATAAAGAATATGCTCAGCTCATCCTTGCTGAAGCGCGACAGGAGGCCGGGCGTGGAGACCCATATTTCCAGAGTGCCGACAGATCTTTGGCCGTCCTTTGAATTATAAAGGATTTCCTTGGTGAGGACCTTGTGCGGCAGGCTGGCATCCACTGGGCCAGCGGGAAGAGTGACGGAGATCGATCGTGAACTGTCCTTGACCTGAACGGACATGATCGCTGCATCGCCGATCAGCGATTTTGCGATCTGCTCGACACCGTCGGTGTCGAAATCCCAGAGGGGCTTGGCAAGCGCCTGAGCACCTGCCTCCATGAGAACCTGCGTGTTCTGCAAGCTTTCACGCGCAACGCGCTCTGACGACAGGGTCAGAAACAACACGATCAGCGGAGCGATAAAGACAAGCATCGCACCACAAACGATCGCAATAAAACGATTTTCAACAGAGTGCATCATTGGATGCACCCGGTCGCGTTACCACTCTTACGTCCCATTAGGATTCTCGTACACTGAAGCCGGAAAAATCCCCCAGCGACAACACATCATGAAAATCTTAAATGTTGCTGAAACCTCAGGATAAAAGCTGAGGAGGCGGTTCAATCGTAGTGGAAAGGAAAGGCGTGTAACGCCCAACAAAAAACCCGCCTCACGCGGTGTGAGACGGGTTCACAATCCAGGCCGTCAGGCCTCGATTTTTACTCGGAAGCTGTTTCTTCTTCTTCCGTCGTGCCGCCAGCCGGCTGCGCGATGGTAGCGATCGTGAAGTCGCGATCGCCGATAACCGGCGTTGCGTTCTTCGGCAGCTTGATGTTCGAGATGTGGATGCCGTCGCCGATCTTGAGGCCGGACAGGTCAGCCGTCAGGAATTCCGGAATATCGTCGGCCGGAACAACCAGTTCGACTTCGTGACGAACGATGTTCAGAACGCCGCCGATCTTGAGGCCCGGGGACTTTTCTTCGTTGACGAAGTGAACCGGGATTTCCACGGTGACGACGCTATCCTTCGAAACGCGAAGGAAATCGACGTGCATGGTGAAGTCACGGACCGGATCCAGCTGGTAGTCCTTCGGCAGGACGCGGATCTTCTCGCCGCCAACGTCGATCGTGGCGATGGTGGTCATGAAACCACCGGCGTGAATCTTCTGGGTGACTTCCTTCGTGGAGAGGGCGATGGAAATCGGTGTCTGCTTGTCACCATAGATGACTGCAGGAATAAGACCGTTGCGGCGAAGTTCACGGGAGGACCCCTTACCAACCCGTTCGCGCGTTTCGGCCTTGAGCTCGTAGGATGCATGGCTCATGGTCGTACCTTTCTGGTGTTTTTGGAGAGCTCATCCGCTTGATCTATAAAGACAGGATGAACCGAGACGTTTGACCGTCTCATCCGCGTTTGCCTCCAAGGGTGTCTGCGCGGACGCGCGTCCATAGCCGACAACGCCCGGAATTGCAAGCAAAGCCCTGTTTTCCGCCGAAATCTCGGTTTTGACGGAAAACCCGCTTGAAAGTGGCGCTGCAACCATGCCTGCACGCAGTGCGTGATATCTTTCAGAGCTTGATAACCGTCAAACCACGGAAAACCAACAGCGTTAACTTCTCTTAGTCCTTGCATGGCACATTGCGCCCACGTTTAAAACAGGTGTTTCATGATCAAGGTTCTTTCCTGCATCGCCACAGATCATCACTACGGTTTGTTGTCGCTTGCAACTCTCGTCTGTGTTCTTGGCGCCGTCCTGACCATGCGGCTCTATGCCCGCGTGAGGCGCACCGTCGGCGTGCAGAAGCTGAACTGGCTGTTCATGGGCGGGGTCATCGGCGGCTCGACGATCTGGACGACGCACTTCATCGCCATGCTGAGCTTCAGGCCGTCCCTCGAACATGCCTATGAGCCGATCCTGACTTTGGCTTCTTTGGGCGCGGCGATCGGCATGACGATACTGGGCTTTTCCGTCACCGCCATGCGCAAGACCGGTCCGACCATTGAGCTTGGCGGTGCGATCGTCGGCGCCGGTATCGCCGTCATGCACTACATGGGCATGATGGCCTACCAGATCGCCGGGCGGATGGAGTGGGACTTTACCTATTACGCAGCATCGATCATCCTGGGTGTCAGCTTCGGTGCTCTTGCCACCAGCCGGATTGCCCGCCCGGTCACCCGCTTTTGCAAATATGGTGCCGTCATCGCGCTGATCCTGGCGATCGTCAGCATGCATTTCACCGGGATGGCTGCCGTCACCATCATTCCAGATCCGATGATCCAGCCTTCGGCGGCTCTCATTCCTGATAATCTGCTGATCGTCATGGTCATGGTGATGATGTGCCTGATGCTGGGCTTGGGGGCATCGACTTACGTCATCGACCTTCATTCCACCCAGGTGGCAGCCGAGCGTTTCCGTCACCTGTCGCTGCACGATCCGCTGACGGCCCTGCCGAACCGGGTTGCCTTCGGCGAGCATCTCGAAGACATCATCCGGCGTCAGAAGGACGATACGGCGCGGGTCGCTGTCCTGTCCTTCGATCTTGACCGCTTCAAGGATGTCAACGACGTGCACGGGCATGCGGCCGGTGACGCGGTTCTGCGGACGATTTCCGAGCGGATGGCTAAGGTTCTGGGGGAAGGGGAATATGTCGCCCGCATCGGCGGCGACGAGTTCGTCGCGCTGACCTCCAATTTCTTCATGAAAAGCGAGGCAAAGACCTTTGCAGCGCGGTTGATCGCCGAAATCGGCAGGCCCGTCGAATGGCAGGGAAAGACGCTTCTGGTCGGTAGCAGCGTCGGTATCTCGCTGTTTCCCGTCGATGCGCGCACACCAGAAGAGCTTCTGGCGCAGGCGGATCTCGCCATGTACCGCGCCAAGGCGGCCGGTTCGAACTCAATCCGGCTCTACGAGCCGTCGATGGACGATGCCGCTCGCAGCCGCAGCGTCCTTGCCATGGATATGCGCCAGGGCATCGAGCGCGACGAATTCGAACTTTATTACCAGTACCAGAACAATTCGCTGACCCGCGACGTCATCGGTTTCGAGGTGCTGCTACGCTGGAAGCATCCGGTGCGTGGCATGGTGCCGCCGACGGAATTCATTCCGATCGCGGAGAAGAACGGCTTCATTCACGAACTCGGTGACTGGGTTCTGCTCACCGCCTGCCGGCAGGCCGCCTCCTGGGAAAATCCGATCAAGATTGCCGTCAATGTCGCACCGGCCCAGCTCGCCGATACGAATTTTCCCAATCGCGTCAGCGAAATCCTCCAAGAGACCGGTCTCGACGCCGGCCGCCTCGAACTGGAAATCACCGAATCGGGCATCATCGCCGACCAGCAGCACGCGCTTCACATCATCCGGCAGCTGAAGCTGCTGGGCGTCAAGATCGCCATGGACGACTATGGAACCGGCTATTCGTCGCTTTCGACCCTGCAGAATTTCCCGTTCGACAAGATCAAGATCGACCGCGCCTTCATCGATGGGGTGACCAGCAACCGGCAGTCGGCTGCGATCGTCCGCTCGACCATCATCCTCGCCCAGAGCTTGGATATCCCGGTGCTGGCCGAAGGGGTGGAGAACGAGGAACACATGGATTTCCTGCGCAGCGAAGGCTGCCTGCAGGTGCAGGGATATCTGTTCGGACGGCCGATGCCGCTCAGCGAGATCGACCACGTGGTCAACAATACGCCGCTGCTGCTTCCAGCCCCGGCAAAGCCGGAAAACACCGTGCGCGACGAGGACGATCAGTCCGAAGCGGCCTGATCGATCTTCAGCGTTTGCGGGACTTGGTGAAGCGCGCGAGCGCGAGCATCAACCCGCCCGCCAGCAGTCCCCAGAACGCTCCCGAGATACCGGCGAAACTGACGCCGGACGCTGTCACCAGAAATGTGACGGCGGCGGCCTCCCGGCTGTCGGGTTCCTTGAAGGCGGCCATGGCCGAACCGGCAAAGGCGCCGATCAGGGCAAGGCCGGCAACCGCCTGGATCAGGATCGGCGGCGCCAGGCTGACAAAGGCCGTTACGGTCGCCGCCAGAAGCCCGAAGACGATATAACCGCCGCCAGCGACGATCGCCGACCAGTAGCGCCGGGCGGGATCACGATGCGCATCCTCGCCGGCGCACATCGCAGCGGTGATCGCTGCCAGATTGACCGCATGGCCGCCGAACGGGGCGCTCAGCATCGAGAACAGGCCTGTGGTGGCAAACAGCGGCCCCGGCTGTGGCTCGTAACCGTTGACCTTCAAGACGGCGATGCCCGGAATGTTCTGCGAAGCCATGGTGACGATGAACAGCGGCAGCGCGATGCTGACGAGGCCGGCGACAGTAAACGCTGGGGTGACCCATTCGATATGTGGCACAAGCGTTGCCGAAAGCCGCGCCATCGCATCGGCTGGCATCTCGACGCCGAAGGCCAGCACCAGGACGAACGCCAGAAGGGCAGCGGGCACCGCAAACAGCCGGTTGATGCTGCCGACGATCACCCAGGCGACAACGATAGGCAGGCCGAGCAGCGGGTTGAAGGCGATGGCCTTGACCGGCGCAAAGCACAGGCCGAGCAGCACTCCGGCGAGCATCGCATTGGCCAGCGCCGCCGGGATTGCGGCGACGGCTCGCCCGAGGGGTTTCCACAGTCCGGCAACGATGATCAGCGCCCCGCAGATCAGGAAGCCGCCGACCGCCGTATTGAACCCGCCGGCCACAGCGCCCGAGCTTGCCAGTAGCGCCGCTCCCGGCGTCGACCAGGCAATGCTCACCGGCAGCCGTGTCGAAAGGCTGAGCACGATCGCACACAGCCCCATCGAGATCGACAGCGCCATCAGACCGGACGCTGCCTGCGCCTCGGTTGCGCCGACGCCCGTCAGCCCGTGCAGCACGACGGCAAAGGAACTTGCAAAACCGACGAAGGCGGTGAGCAGGCCCATGAACAGGCTCTGAAGGGAGAAGTCACGAAACATTGTACGGGAACCATGGCTGTGGGGCGGGCGCCTTGACGGCAGATTCGCCTATCATATCGTCATGTTCGTGCAATACCATGTGCTTCGCGCAGCCATTAAATGGTGCGACTGCCGTTTTGTCTTTGACCTTTGCTCAACTGGACGTTTTACTGCCCTTGCATGTATGATGAGGTTCGCGTCAGCCTCTCAGGGAGGAGAGCCGATGAAACATTCGGATCACGTTCAAGCCGTTGCACATCACGTGTCGGCCGCAGCCAGTTCACCCGTCGCAGCCTCCTGGCGCCGCTGCCTGACCGTGCATGGACTGTCGCCGGAGGATGCCCGTTCGCCGCTCAGGCTATCAGAGCAGGAGTTCCGGGCCGCGCGGGAAAAATCCGGACATCTGATCGAGGAAGCCCAGGGCGAGCTGGACCGGCTGTTTTCGACGGTCGGCAAAGCGGGGTGCTGCCTGCTGTTGACCGACGAGAACGGCATTGCGCTCGAGCGCCGCGGCGCGCCCGGTGACGACCACGATTTTCGCGGGCTGGGTCTCTGGTCCGGAACGGTGTGGAGCGAAGCAAGCGTCGGCACCAACGGCATCGGCACGGCCATCGCCGACGAGCGCGCCGTCGTCATCCAGCGCGACCAGCATTTCCTGAGCTGCAACACCGGGCTCTCCTGCGTCACTGCACCGATCCGCGATCATCTCGGACGCGTCGCCGCCGCCATCGATATCTCCACCTGCCGCGACGATGCCGGCGAAATGGCCATGCTGCTGTTGTCGCAGGCGGTGCGCGATGCGGCCGCCCGCATCGAGGCCAATCTGTTCCACCGCGCCTTCAACGGTGCGCGCATTCTGCTGGTGCCGGCCGACGGCAAGAGCAGCCCGGCGCTGATTGCCATCGACCGCGACGATCTCGTGCTCGGCGCAACCCGCGCCGCCCGGCTCAAGCTCAATCTTGACGACCGGCGCATTGCCAATGGCATTCCGGCTGCCGATCTGTTGAACGAGACAGCGGTAGGGCAGGGCGAGGATCTTCTCGATGCGGAGCGCGCCGCTCTTCGCCGCGTCCTGTCGCGAGCGCACGGCAATGTGTCGCTGGCCGCCGATACGCTGGGCATCAGCCGGGCAACGCTCTACCGGAAGATGAAGAAACTCTCGGTCAATTGATGCCGCAGGCCTCGGCGCGGCGCCGTCTGCCGCGCTGCAGCACGTTTGCTGCAATTCACCTGTCGCACATCTGAAACACTTATGGTCCCCCGCAGGCCGGGCCCCACTACGCGTTCTGAACGTTCGGGCGCACCTTTCCTTCCAGCAGATGTTGGAGTCTGTTCAGGAGGAGAAATCACATGTTGCATCAAAAGATCGTCGAAAACCCGTTCAAGCAGAAGTACGGAAACT
>Ga0247813_10003170_pt1 | contig 10722 bp, 7 predicted proteins | sample UWRJL169409C1_FD_180719 | JGI IMG/M metagenome (GOLD analysis project Ga0247813, IMG submission 180719) | Plant litter microbial communities from Arlington Agricultural Research Station in Wisconsin, United States - UWRJ-L169-409C-1 | ecosystem: Environmental > Terrestrial > Plant litter >... | reverse complement strand
ACAATTTCAACTGTTGCGGACGCATCATTGGCTACTACAGAATTTACAGGAAAAGTAAAAACAGCTACTGCTAGTTTTGACAGCCTGAACAGTGCTTTTGGGAAAGCAACTGCGCAGCTGGCAGAAATGGGCGAAACAAATACAGATGCGAAAGCATACCATGAACAGGTAACCGGACTGGCCAAAAACCTTGCTGCTTTAAATGCGGTATATGAACTGGAACTACAGGATTCAAGCGCGCATTTGAAGTCGATGAATAAATTCTATCAGAACTTATCACTTACGATGAACAATTTCAACGAGTCTATGGACGACTCTAAGCAGTTCAAAGACGAAGTTGGTAAACTGGCGAAAAATCTTTCTTCACTAAACGCTGTATATGGCAATATGCTTACAGCAATGAACCAGCCACGTTCTTAACACCAGGTAATTAATTTATTTACTTTACAGAGACCTATAAATAATGGCCGGAGGAAAAGAAACAGCGAGGCAGAAGATGATCAATATCATGTATTTGGTATTGTTGGCTATGCTCGCTCTAAACGTATCTGATACAATATTGAATGCTTTTAAGAATATCAATGATAGTCTTGAATCTTCAAGAACAAATGTAAACACCAGTATTGATCAGCTCTTTACTGCCTTTCAGAATACAAAACTAAAAGAGGAGCCTGCCAGGGCCCAGCCTATTTGGGAAAAGGCAAACCTGGCGAAGAAGTACGCGGATGAGCTGAATGCCTATGTGCAAACTTTAAAACAGCAATTTAATACTGCCGGTGGCGGATTAAGTGAAGAAACCGGGGATTTGGTAGAAAGAGGTAACCTTGACATTGCGCAGGGCATCATGATCAACCAGAAAGAAGGAGAAAAATTAAAAGTTAAAATTAACGATACCCGTAAAAAGCTGATCGCCTTACTTAGCCCTGAAGACCAGAAAAGTGTTTCATTTACGCTGGAAGCTAAAGATGCCGAGAAAAACGTCAGCGGTAAAACTTTATGGGAAGACATTAACTTTGGTGAAGGTACCCCGTTAACCGCGGCGAATACGGTTTTAACAAAAATTCAATCGGATACAAAAAATGCCGAAGCTGAGGTTGTTAAAAAATTATTCGGAAACATGGATAAGTCGTTAGTAAATTTGGACCAGTTCGCGGCAGTAGCTGTGGCGCCAAGTTCTTACGTTATACAAGGACAGCCTTACAGCGCACAGGTGTTTTTAACAGCGAGCGATTCAAAATCCAGTCCTGAAATCAGCGTTGGCGGCGGAAAATTAGCCACTAAAGATGGTAAAGGAACTTATACCGGAAGTACCGGTTCTGTAGGGGTTTTCAAATGGGTTGGAACAATCCGTGTAAAACAGACCGACGGACAGATCAAAGAATACAAAACACCGGAACAAACTTACCAGGTAGCTAAACCATCTGCGACGGTTTCTCCGGATAAGATGAATGTGATTTACGCGGGTATCGCTAACCCGTTCTCTGTTTCTGCTGCGGGTTTTCCTCTGGAAAGCGTAAAAGCAAGTATCTCAGGAGGCTCTATCAAAGGTGCGAACGGTAAGTTCATTGTGAATGTTGGAAGCGACCAGGTTGGTAAAACTGTTAGTGTAACAGTTTCCGCGAATACTGGCGGCAAAACAATCAACCTCGGTGCGCAGCAGTTCAGAGTAAAGGCATTGCCTACGCCGAAAGCTTTTGTAAAAGGTAAATCTGGCGGAAGTGTAGACTTGGAATGGCTTGAAAGAGCCGGTGTACTGGAAACACAACTGGATGATTTTGTATTTGATATCACCTACCGGGTAATCAGGTTTAACGTTACATTTATCAATCCGAGATCGGATGCCGTTACTATACAGAATGGCGGTGGTTCTTTCAGCGGACAAGTGAAGGGTGCGCTGAACTCTATTAAACCTGGCGCAATCGTTATCTTTAAGGATATCATTGCTGAAGGACCTGATGGAAGACAAAAGAACCTTGACGGAATAACATTTACAGCTAAATAGAATCAAGATGAGACAATTACTATACACCACTATCCTTTTGTTTTTTGGAACAGCGTGTTTTGCTCAAACGCCGGTAACACCTGTTGTAAGTGCGCCCGTTGCAAAAAAAGTAAAGATAAAAACGCCGCCGAAAGATGGCTTTTTCGCCAGGAAAGATGTGGATAGCAGTGTGATGGTCCCTTTTGCTGATGTACGCGAAGAAGATGTTTTTTACTCTAAAAGGGTATGGCGTGAATTAGACCTGCGGGATACTATCAATTCGGTATTAAAAGCAGAAAGTTCCAAGCTGATAGAGGTATTGATGACTGCCATTGCGAATGAAGAGCTGACGGTTTATTCCCCGAAAGATACAACTGCGGGAAAATTACTGGAAGATAACGATTCATTCAGGATTGCGCTTAGCGCACAGGATGCGCTGAGAAGTGCGAGAGGTACTTCAGAAGGTGAAGCTGATGCTAATGGTAAAATGGGGGAGCCCACGCTGAGAAGGTTAAGACCTGATGAGTTTATGAAATACAGAATTAAAGAGGACTGGATTTTTGATGTGAAGCGCTCCGTATTTGAACCACGTATTGTAGGCCTTGCGCCAATGAAAATGGTAGAGGGCAACTGGCAGCCGGTATTTTGGATCTATTATGATGAAGCGAGGCCATTGCTGAGCAAATCCCGTCTGATCAATCCGGGTAATGACGCGTCAGTATTAACATTTGACGATTTCTTTGTAAGACGTTTGTTCGCAAGTAATATTGTAAAAGAAACAAACCCTGCCAATAAAACAATCATTGAGATGCTGAACCAGACAGATCCGAAAGATCCAAGGAAGTTGTATGAATCAGAACGTATAAAAAAAGGTATGGCAGACTACGAACAGAGTTTGTGGGAATACTAAAACTATAACATTCAAACGCCCTGTTATCATTTGATAGCAGGGCGTTTGTGTTTTAAGGCTAAACGTTAAATAACTTGTAATAGGCCCTTTTACTTGAAATGTGTTTCTTCTACAGGGCTTTGGAGCTGAAATAATCGAGCAGGGTTTTTACCTGTGCTTTGTTCAACACCTGTGTAAGTTCCGCTTCGGATGCTTCTTTGATTCTCTTAACCGACTTAAACTGACGCAGCAGTTTGTCCGCCGTCGTTTTACCAATACCAGGAATACTTTCCAGTTCCGTCTTTAACGTTCCCTGGTCACGTTTTTTCCTGTGGAAAGTAATACCAAAGCGGTGGGCCTCATCACGCAGCTGCTGTATGACTTTGAGGGTCTCCGATTTTTTATCCAGATGCAGGGGATAACTATCGCCGGGATAGTATAATTCTTCTAACCGTTTAGCAATACCGATCACGGTAACCTTTTTGTCTATCCCCAGTTTTTTAAGGCTGGTCATAGCCGATGACAGCTGTCCTTTACCACCATCAATGATGATCAGCTGAGGTAACGGCTCCTCTTCTTCGAGCATACGCTTATATCGCCTGTAAACCGCTTCTTCCATTGTTGCAAAATCATTCGGTCCTTCCACGGTTTTCACATTAAAATGCCGGTAATCCTTTTTTGAAGGTTTGGCATCCCTGAAAACCACAATCGCCGAAACCGGGTATTGCCCCTGGAAGTTGGAGTTATCAAAACACTCGATATGAACCGGAAGCTGAGTGAGCATCAGGTCTTTCTGCATTTGCGTCAGGATCCTTTCCGACCGCAGGTCGGGGTTCAGCTTCTCATACTGGTTCAGCTTCTCCCGCTTAAAGAAAAGCACGTTTTTATGGGACAGGTCCAGCAGGTTTTTCTTTTCACCTAATTTCGGTACTGTAAATTTCAGATTTTCATCCGCTATGGTGATTTCAAAAGGGACAATGATCTCTCTCGAAGTACTGTTAAATTTGGTACGGAATTCTGTAATCGCTATGGTCAGCAGTTCTTCATCAGATTCATCGAGACGTTTTTTGATCTCAATGGTTTGCGTCTGGATGATACTCCCGTTCATAATTTTCAGGTAATTGACAAAAGCATAACGTTCGTCAGAAGCGATACTCACCACGTCTACGTTGGTAATAGAACTGCTTACAACAGTAGATTTGCTCTGGTATTTTTCCAGTACCAGTAATTTTTTCTGGTACTGATGGGCATACTCAAAATTCAGGTCGGCCACCGCAGTTTTGATAATCTGTTTTACCTCTCTGATTACATTGCCGATTTTACCGTTCAGGATATCTTTAATCTCTTCGATATTCTGATCGTAGTCGGGGTGCGACTGATAAGCCTGACATGGTCCCTTACAATTGCCGATCTGATATTCCAGGCACACTTTAAACTTTCCTGCGTTGATATTTTCCTCAGAAAGCGGAAGGTTGCAGGTTCGCAGCGGATAAGTCTCTTTGATCAGGTCCAGTATCGTATGCATCATGCCTACAGAAGCGTATGGGCCGAAATACGTAGATCCGTCTTTTACCATTTTCCTCGTCCAGTATACACGGGGGAAAGCCTCTTTTTTGATAATAATCCAGGGATAGGTTTTATCATCCTTCAGCATGATATTATACCTCGGCTGATGCTTTTTGATCAGGCTGTTTTCCAGCAGCCAGGCATCAATCTCGGTATCTACAATGGTAAAACTGATTTTACGGATTTTGGAGACCAGCACCCTGGTCTTTCCGTTCATCTGGTTATCCTGGTTGAAATAAGAACCAACCCGGTTTCTCAGGTCTTTAGCCTTCCCGATATAAATCAGGGTATCCTCCTGGTCCCAGTACTGGTAAACACCAGGTCTGTGCGGGATATCGGCTAATGCCTTTTTATAATCAAACACACTCATTTAAAATCCTAACTTCTGATCCAGTTCTGTGCTGTCTGTTTGCTGTTGTTGATATTGATTACAATCATAAGTGATAGAAACACCACTTTTAGGTACTTCAAAATCACCTCTGCCAACCTTTAACTTGGGATTGGCGTATACCTTTTTCAAAAATCCGCCGAATATCGGTAAGGCTGTTTTGGCACCTTCACCCTGGTTGGTATTGATAAAATGGAATGCACGGTCTTCACAACCAGTCCATACCCCGGCAACCAGATCAGGTGTAATCCCTACAAACCAACCATCAGAGTTATTCTGGGTGGTTCCTGTTTTACCTCCGACGGCGCTTTTAATTCCGTATTTACTGATCAGCGGATAACCGAAACCATTCTTAACCACCCCTTCCAGCATCCTGGTCATCACATAAGCAACTTCCTCATTCATGGCGGGGTGTTTCTGCGGAGTCTGCGAAAATAGCACCACTCCGTTTTTATCTTCTATACGAAGGATATATGTTGGCTGTGTCCAGATTCCTTTATTAGCGAATACACTGTAAGCGCCCACCATATCAAATACCGAAGCATCAAAAGTTCCCAGCGCGATAGACGGGTAGGCAGGTACATTGGATGTGATACCCATTTTTTTAGCCAGTGTGGCAACTGCTGTCGGCCCCACCTGTTTCATTAAAAAGGCTGCGACATAATTCTGTGAATAGGCCAGTGCTTTCATCAGAGTAATATATCCCGGTAATGTACCTCCCGATTTCGGCGTCCAGGGTTGTCCGCCCGGTACATCAATTGTAACCGGTTCGTTTAAGACCTGGTAACATGGCGAGTAACCATTGTCGATAGCCACGGAATAAGTAAACGGTTTAGCGGTAGAGCCGACCTGTCTTGTTCCCATCTTCACCTGGTCGTACTTAAAATGCTCGTAATTGATACCACCAACCCAGGCCTTAACATAACCTGTTTTCGGATCCATCGCCATCATAGCGTTTCTTAACAGCAGTTTATAGTATTTTACCGAATCAATAGGTTTCATCAGTGTGTCAATATCACCTCTCCAGGTGAAAATGCTCATTTCAGCAGGCGTATTAAAATCAGCTTTAATCTCTTCTTCCGACTTGCCCTCCAGCTGCAGTGCTTTATACCTGTCAGATCTTTTTATACCTTGTTCGATCTGCAGTTCTTTACCCTTGAAAGGGTTTTTGCCTTTCCAGCTTTTGTTAAATTGTGCCTGGAGGACTTTCATGGCTTCTTTCTGCGCTTCTTCCGCATATACCTGCATGTCATAATTGATGGTAGTAATTACCCTCAGGCCGTCCCTGTCCAAATCGTAAGAGCTGCCGTCCGCTTTTAAAATAGAACGTTCCAGGAAAATTTTTTTAATATCACTTTTAAGTACTGCCCTGAAATAAGGCGCAATCCCGTCATTTGTTGTAGCAGCACTGAATTTTAGTGCAAGAGGTTTCTCTTTTTCCTCATCATATACCTGTTGAGTAAGCAATTCTTCCTTGACCATGTTAAACATTACCGTGTTACGGCGGGCCAGTGATCGCTCCGGGTTACGTGTAGGCGAATACCTGGTAATCCCTTTTTGTAATCCTACCAAAGTCGCCGCCTGCGCAACTGTCAGCTGATCGGGTGTAGTATTAAAATATACCCTTGCGGCGGATTTAATCCCGTAAGCCTGGTTCCCGAAATCTACTGTATTAAGGTACATGGTAATGATTTCTTCCTTGGTATAATTACGTTCCAGTTTTACCGCAACAATCCATTCCTGCAGTTTTTGCATGATCCTTTTAAAAACATTGCGCTGACGGCCTTCTTCTGAAAACAGATTTAATGCAAGCTGCTGTGTGATGGTACTCGCACCTTGTTTTTTACCGATCAGGTTATAAAAGATAATAGTGAACGTACGTTTAAAGTCTATACCGGAATGTTCTTTAAACCGGGTATCTTCCGTAGAAATCAACGCATTGATCACATTGGGGGAAATTTCCGGATAAGATACATTGGAGCGGTTTTGTACAAAATAGGTGCCTAGTACCCTTTTGTCTTCCGTTAAAATCTCTGTAGCCTGGTTACTTTTAGGGTGCTCAATATCCCTGAAAGAGGGGAGCTGACCAAATAATCCAAAGCCAATTGCTACAATAAAAAGTGAAAATATGATTAGCGCACCGATAAAGATCTTCCAAAGGGTAAGGTTATAGCTTTTTACTTCTGCGGCTGAAATATTTTTGGTCATTTTTGATAGTTGTTATTATAGAACTCTAAGTATTTGGTTACAAGATCTTTGCTTTGAATCTTTTCGAAATTTTCTTTACTGATAATGAAGTTCTTGTAAATATTTGCCGGAACTTTCATGATCTGTCTTAGCTGGGGAGTTATCCCGTCACTGTAACTTTTTGCTTCTGCAAAACTACTAAAGTTCCCAACATATATCAGTTGGTCATTGTCAAATTCTGTTAATTGATGCCGAAGTCCTGCATCTCCGTAGTTACCCCGGTTAAACTGGCCAATGCCGAACCTGGAGGAGCTGAGCGTTAAACTGGCATCTTCCACATCAATAACATAATAATAGACGGTAGAGATTTCTGTACTGAAAATATTACCGGGTACTACCGCCTCCGGGGTTTTGACCGCCGGCGCAGGAACAGGATCGGTTGCTTTTGCCGGTTCCGGTTTTTCAGCTGCCGGTACAGTTGCTACCTGTTGCTGTACAGGTGGGACGGGGAGGGGTTGGCTGACAAAAAAACGGGGTTCGTTCAGGTCAAAATCTGGCAGGGCCACTTTTCTCTTTTTAAATTCGTCCAGGTGTGCGGTTATATAGGCCAGGTGGTCTTTGACCAGTGGGGTAATCAATTGATCATCCGGATAAAGATTGATGATTCCTTTGAAAGCCGTTGTTAAACTATCAATCTGTCGTGTGCGCCCGATTGCTATCGCCCGTAAATAACTGAGCTGCGGATTCAGCAGGTTATCCGGGAATTGGCCGGTCAGGGTATTAACCTCAGTGATTACCGCCGGAAATGCTTTTTTCTCATACTGAGAGAAGATATCGTTGTACTTTTTGATCACCTCGGCCTCCGCCAGTGATTGTTTTGCGGAATAATCCGGATCGAGGATGGTTTTTGCGTAGATACTCTGAGGAAATTTTTCCAGCACTAACGTCCGGTATTTTAATGCGTTTTTCGGATCAGTCTTTTTATAACTCAGGGAGAGCCCGTAATAAATTGAGGCAAGGTGGTTATTATCCGGAAAGCGGTTTAATATCAGTTCATAAACTTTAACAGCCTCTGGCTGATCGTCCAGTTCCTGCTGATAGTAGTTGGCTATTTCATAATAAGCGTCGATAATTCTCTGGTTAGATAAAGCAACCAGTTCAGTTGTCAAAGGCATTGCCTTTACATATCTCGATAGCAAACTATCTCCTGCGACAGGTTTCATCTCCCCGTTGCGGACTGCGCCCGGTGTAGCGTTTTCCACCTTTGCAATCGCCTCAATTGTAGTCTGCGCTGAAGATTTTACACTCTGGCGCCAATTGTCTTCCGCTTTTCTGGTTCCCCATTTCAGGATAAAGTCAGCATAACCTTTATCTACAGCTATCTTGTTGCTAAAATAGAATGCCCCGGAGGCTGTGGTTGCGGGAACACTGTTTACTGCATCGGGAAAAAGATCATTCCGCGCCTTTCCTGAATTGCTGGCCGCTGTTATTGTACCCGGTGCGGGTGTAGTGATTTTGCGGATCCGGATCAGCCGCTCTTCTTCCGGCAGTTTAGCCAGCACCTGCAGTGTATCTTCAAAGGCCACCGTTTCATACCGGGTAGTCAGGTATTCAAGGTTCTGGCTTTTCTTTACAAGCTGTTCGTATCCCGGGTAGCTTTTTGGCAGCGTGTTTACAGTACTGTCATAATATAACTTTGCCTGCACAAAGTTTTTCTGTTCTTTAAAATTGATGTCGGCCATCCTGAGATAGGAAAGGCCTTTCTGATAATTGTTCTGGTTGCTGCTGCGGACCGACAGCCGGTAATATTTTGCCGCATCATTGAAATTGCCATCTTCCGCATGGCTTTCCGCAATCTGGTAATAAATCTGATCAATATATTCCAGGTTTTTGTCATCCTTTAAAAGGGAAGCCAGTTGTTTTTTCCGGTTGAGCCGTTCACCGTTGAGCAATCCCTCCATTTTTATCCTGCTGAGGTTCGCATTAAAATAGAGTTCAAAACCAGCATTGCTTTTCTGTACTTTCACATAATTACGCAGGGCTTCCTGGTAGTTTTTCTGCAGTTCGTACAGCTGCGCCAGGATGTAGGTCCACCTGATCCGGTTTCTCTTCAGCGGCGCAAGTTTTACTGCGTTCTCCAGCATTGCAACTGCGTCATCATACCTTTCCTGGTAAATATACATCTGCGCAATCGTGGCAAGGGGTTCCGCTTTATGATTTTTCACCATTGGCAGTGTCGAATACAGCGTATCCAGTACCAATGCCGCATCCTTCATATTATTTAACTGCATCAGGCTCCTCGCTTTCCAGTTCAGGGCATTAACCTGCACCGCTGTATTTGCTGGGTAACTGCGGATTGTATAATCAAAATACTCTTCCGCAACGAAATAATAAGTTTTTAAATAATTCGCTTTACCCATCAAAAGATAAGCTTCATCTATATAATTACTGAACGCTTTGTCGGCGATAATGGCTTGCGACTTGCTAATGACCGCATCCAGTTCCTTTTCATTTACCGGCGGGTTCAGTACTGTGGCGGAGCTGAATTTTTCCGGAGCGGTATAAACAGGGAGGATCTCATTGTAGTTATCCTTGTAATTCGTATGGAGTGCTTCCTCATAATCTTCGAGGATTACGTTGGCGTTATAAATATAATTATAGCGTGCTGTTAAATTTTGCATTCCCCTGCTCATTGCTGTATCTTTAGGGGTTCCGCAAGCTGCTAAGAAACATGTTCCTAAATAAAATGAGATCAATTTCAGGGAGGAGGAGGTTGAGTTCTTCAATGAAGTAGGTTGAGTCAACAAATGAAATAAGACAGAATGTATGAAAAAATATTATGTTCCACCATATATTCTAACCAAAGATAATAAAATCTAAATAGCTGTAAACAGATGAGTGACAACGAAAATGATAAAAAGCCGGCTAATTTTATAAAGTATTCCGGGATGGGGTTTCAAATGCTGGCCACTATTGGTGTGTTTGCATTTGCGGGATATAAAATTGATGAGTACAGAAATAGCTCCAGGCCAATATTTACTGCGATTGTGGGGGTGATTGGCGTGATTGTTTCTCTTTATCAGGTAGTAAGGCAATTGAATAGTGATAAGTAACAGTGCAATCATCTGTTAATTTTCCTACTTTTGTGAAAAAATAAGTTTTGACCATACCGAAGTTTACCCTTTACTATTTACTTTACGCATTGGTGCTCGCAGGCATTGCCTATGCTTTACCCTTACTGTTTCCGCAGGTAAACTTACTTGTCAGGAAGTTCTGGCTGGTTTTCTGTTTTTTGGGGGGGCTGACCTATATCGCTTACATTACCGCTTATTTCGGTATAAAAACTGACCCTGAGACCGGGGTAATGGCCATTATGGGGTCGATTGTTCTCAAGATGATTTTTTCTTTAGCTTTTGTGCTGATTTACAGCCTGAACAGCCAGGAAAAGGGGGTGGTTTTCGCCCTCAACTTTTTTTCTTTATATTTATTGTTCAGCTTCTTTGAAATATACTCCCTGTTACGTAACTTGCGCCACCAAAATAAATAGTAAAAATCTGCCAGTAAATGGATTGTAGCCACGTTTTTGAATTTAAAGTTAATAGGTTAGTTGTTGTTTTTACGCTTTTTTTAGCGTTTTTCTTTGTAACACCCGTGTTATACGCACAGGAGGACACTTTGAAAACAACTGAGCCCGCTCATGCTGAACCAGAG
>Ga0247813_10003168_pt1 | contig 10733 bp, 12 predicted proteins | sample UWRJL169409C1_FD_180719 | JGI IMG/M metagenome (GOLD analysis project Ga0247813, IMG submission 180719) | Plant litter microbial communities from Arlington Agricultural Research Station in Wisconsin, United States - UWRJ-L169-409C-1 | ecosystem: Environmental > Terrestrial > Plant litter >... | reverse complement strand
TATATTGTAGATATCCTGTTAGTAGAAGACCGCGCCGAAGATGCCGAATTGGCCTTGATGGGTTTGAAAAAATACAACCTCATCAATAAAATCGATTGGGTAAAAGACGGTGAAGAAGCGCTGGAATATGTATTTGCCGAAGGGCGGTACAGCCATCGCGACATTAAAAACAAACCCAAAATGATTTTGCTGGATATTCAAATGCCTAAAATCGACGGGCTGGAAGTATTGAAAAGACTGCGCAGCGATGAAAACACCAAAGATATTCCTGTCATTGTGCTGACGACATCTAAAGAACAACAAGATATTTTGGATGCTTACAAATTGAATGTGAATGCTTATATTCTCAAGCCGGTAGACTTTGGTGGTTTCACTGAAGCCATGAAGACCATGGGTATGTTTTGGATTTTATTGAACCAGAGGCCATATTAGTTGTTAGTTGTTAGTTGTTAGTTGTTAGTTGTTAGTTGTTAGTTGTTAGTTGTTAGTTGTTAGTTTATAATAAATAAAGATGAAGGCTATTGTTTTGAAAGAGTTTGGTGGGGTTGATCAATTGGTGCTGGAAGAGTTGGCCGTGCCTCTGATTGATGCGCACGAAGTATTGATAGAAGTGAAAGCCATCAGCATCAATCCGGTGGATGTCAAGACACGCGCGGGAAAAGGAATGGCGGGACGACTGAAGGAAATAAAACCCCTGATTCTCGGATGGGATATTTCCGGTATTGTGATCGAAGTAGGTGAGGCAGTACTGGGATTAAAAAAGGGCGATGAGGTATTTGGGATGGTTAATTTCCCCGGACATGGAAAAGCTTATGCCGAATATGTAGCGGCACCTGCTGCACATGTCGCTTTGAAACCGGCCAACATTTCTCATGCAGAAGCTGCTGCCGCTACGCTGGCAGCGCTGACGGCCTGGCAGGCGCTGGTTACACATGCCAAAGTGCAGGCCGGTGCTTATGTATTGATTCATGCGGCATCCGGTGGTGTGGGACACTATGCCGTGCAGCTGGCGAAACACCTTGGAGCAAACGTTACAGGAACTTCTTCCGGTGCAAATAAGGAATTTGTGTTGAGCCTGGGAGCGAACCAACACATCGATTACAAAAGAGAAGTTTTAGAAGACGTGGCTCCTCACATGGATTTTGTATTGGATACGCTTGGCGGAGCGTCCATTGACCACTCGCTGAACGTCACTAAAAAAGGAGGGACTGTCATTAGCATCCCGAGCGGTTTGAACGAGACCGTGGTAGAGAAAGCAAAAGCCAAAGGCGTAAACGGCTATTTTTTCCTGGTGCAATCCAACGGCGAAGACATGCAGCACATTGCTGCGCTGCTTGAAAAAGGAATTTTAACGTCTACTGTTTCCAAAACATTTCCGTTCAAACAAATGGCTGAGGCGCATTTAGCAGTGGAAAGCGGAAGGACGGTTGGAAAAGTGGTGGTAGTTCTATAATTGTCACTTCAATCCTACGGCGATGATCATGCCTTACGACCAGGACTATCAGGAAACCAAGCAGATCATGCTGGGGAATACCACCATGAAGCCTGAATTTAAAAAGCTGGCGGAATGGATCGATAAAACTTACGGTGTCAAAACCATCAATATTTTTTTCGATACGATCGATGAAGGAACTCGCCCACGATTAGAAATCTGCTTTGAGTTTGAACAGGAGAAAGCTCCCTTTTACAACAAAAATAAGTTGAATCACCAGCGCGATGCGCAACAAGCCATACAGGATAAGCTGGAGGAAGTGCTGAAGGAGCAAGACCTGTTAAAAACTGGATACTATTTTACAGACAATCTTTGGGTGATTTATGGAAGCTTTGCACCGGTTGCCAAGTGGGAAGCCAACGAACGTGTTTCTCAGGAAGACCTGTTGCAATTGAAAAAAGAAATAAATAATTCCGATCTTTGGGAAATATCCAACCGTTTTTCCGGAGTGGTGTTCTTTCTGCATACAGATGCACAAGTAAAAAAATACGCCTCCAGCGAAGCAAGAAAAATCTGGACGGACAAGTATTTTGACCTCTTGAATCAATACAATGAATTCGGTTATTTCAAGCGGGAGGAATTTGTTATTGAGTTGGACAGCAAAGAAAACTTCGATAAGAACTACGCCAGTAACTGGTATTACTATTACAAATAATATAGGCTTTTGAATCTTTAATCACGTTGCGTATACGATGAAAATACATACCACCAACTACGAAAACACGTTCATAGTCATCGCAGACGACAGTCCGGTAGCAGCCGGTGAGATTCCGCCTTTCAAGTCGGATAAAAAAACAGCGGCTAACATTCAGTTTGACCTGATCAGTAAGCATCCTTATAAATACACGTCAGACGATGTGTTGTTCCAGGTGTTTGCAGACAAAAATGATCTGACAAAAAGTGAATACAAAGAAGCCAGAGAACAGTTTTTCTCTAAAGGACAGCCTTGCTTTCGCGCCTCTCCTCTGACGAAGCGCTACGGATGGGGCATTCACAATGATAAAAATGGGAAGATAGCACTGTACAGCGCAGCCAGTACGGAATACAAAAAGCTTTCCACAGACAAAACATTGAAAGTAGTGAAAGCGATGAAGTCCGCAAAATAAGTGGTTAGTCGTTAGCTAATAAAATATGAGCTTTCGCATTATTTTTCTAATGACTAACGACTACTTTACACAAAAGCACTAAACCCTGTAATCGCCCTGCCCACAATCAACGTATTGACTTCCTTCGTTCCTTCGTAGGAATAAATGGCTTCTGCATCGGCCACGAAGCGGGCCACGTTGTATTGCATCAAAATTCCATTTCCTCCCATCACTTCTCTTGCACGGCTCACGATGTCTCGTGTGCGCAAACTGCAAAACACTTTAGCCAGTGAAGCATGTTCGTCTGTGAGTAATCCTTCGTCCTGCAATTGCGACAAACGGAATACCAGGGTTTGTGTGGCGGTGAGGTTCGATAACATTTCCACCAAATGGTTCTGGATCAATTGAAAAGCAGCGATGGGTTTGCCAAATTGTTTCCTTTCTCTGGTATAAGCCAACGCATTTTCATAAGCCCCTCTGGCGCAACCCACAGCCAGCCAGGCCACGCCCGCTCTGGTCATGCGCAACACTTCTGCAGTATCTTTGAAGGAGTTGGCCTTTTGTAAGCGGTCTTCTTCCAGCACTTCACAGTTGGTCAGGGTGATCAAACCGTTTTGCACAATGCGCAAAGCCATTTTGTCTTCCATTTTTTCCACGGCCAATCCCGGAGTTCCTTTTTTCACTAAAAATCCTTTGACCTGATCGTCGTCCACGTCTCTTGCCCAGATGATAATGACATCGGCAAAAGTAGCGTTACCGATCCATTTCTTTTGTCCGTTCAACACCCACTTCTCTCCTACTCGCTTCGCTTCCATGGTCAATCCACCGGCTACGGCAGAACCGACTTCTGGTTCGGTCAGACCGAATGCGCCTATTTTTTTAAACTGTTGCAAATCAGGCAGCCATTTTTGTTTTTGTTCTTCCGATCCCAATAAATAAATGCTGCCCATCACCAGGCCACTTTGCACACCGAAGAACGTAGCGATAGAAGTATCTACACGCGCCATCTCCATGGCCAAGATGCCTTCCAGCAAACTGGACCTGCCGGGACAGCCGTATCCTTTATAGGTGACACCACAAATATTTAATTCAGCAAACTTCGCAATGATTTCAAAAGGGAATTCCGCTTTCAACCAATATTCATTCGCAAGGGGTTTTACTTCCCGCTCCATGAATTCTCTTACTTTCAACTGCGTGGCACGATCCTCGTCCGTAAGCGTTTGCGCCAGGTGGTAAAAATCTCCTTCGATCGGCGGCAATTCTTTTTTCTTTCCGGAGTGACTCAACATTTTCATCAAGCCGTTCAGTTGCCTGTCGTCCATCTTGCTTACGGTCTGCATAACTTGGCCTAAGTCTACTTTTGCTGACAGCTTGCTTAGTGCGGCAAGGTCTATTTGTTTAAAAAGTTTATAGGCTTGTTTGATGTTGGAGAAAATACTCATGGCGTAGTTTGTTTACTGGTGTAACGGAATCTTGATGAATATATTGATTTTCGTTATAAACAAGTTACACCACAGCAGGATTTTTTGTGGGATATTTCTTTCCCTACTTCCGACTTGCCGTTTTTTTCTTGTACGTCATTTTCAAGTTTCTCATGTGGCTTGAGATGTCGGTAATCAGTTTATCATACGCCCTGTAACGGTAATTTTCATGTTTCAATCGATGCTCATAAGCCATGGCACGCATGCGGATGGTGTTTTTGAGGACTTTCTTTTCTGATTTCAAAATTGAAGCGAGCATTCGAAACTGTGCGGTATGGTTATGCAACAGTTCTTCGTCGTGGTGGTATAAGTTAACTAGTCCATTCTTAAATGCCTCACTACGCTTCTTGAGTTCCTCCACCAGCGTGTCTTTCGAATATGGCGGCTCAACCAATACCCCTGTTTTTATTCTTAGGTATTCTTTACTAGTCAGCGTAAAACCAATAGTTGCCATGCGTATCGATTGTTGTCTGATTTTATTGTATGCGCTTTCCGTTTTTTCCATTTGCACCTTACAGTATTCAGTAAGTCTGTTCATGGAATCAATGGCTTCTGTTATTATTTTTAATTTGGGATAAGGTTTCAAGTCTGCATCAGCATTTCGATGCGTCATGAGCAAGACTTTTCTTCTTTGTAAGGCCTCGTATAAAGTAAGGAAGAGCTTCTCCGCTTGTGTATTCATGCTATCCAATACAGGATTGTTTTTAGTCAAAGATACCCATAAGCTATCGCCTGCTGCCAGTGTGGTGTTGTACTGAGTTAAATGTTGTTGAAAAGGTATGCTGTCGTATTTTTTTCTCGTGCTGGACTCTTGTTCTTCCAGTTTTAACTGCCGCTCTTCGATTTTGCTAGCGTTGAGAGCATTTACCTCTGTGTTCTTGATCAGCTTAGCATCGGCTTTGATCGTCTTCTTGTTGTATTGTACTGCCATACGCCCGTTCTGAGCCACCACTTTGTTCAATGCCGCAGATAAGCCCTTGTGCTCATCGGTGACGCGTTTGATGTTCATCGCATGCAAAGCATTATGATCCCTTTTGAACAAAGCTGCATATTTTAATACTGTATCCACATCCGATTTATTAAAGTCGGTCCTGACCTTTTTACCGTTAAGCAAAGACTGGTAATAATTGCTCACTTTCACCAGATTGTTCTTAGGATTGAACGGCAACGATTGATCAGCAGCAATCTTTCGCTTGATGGCGGCATTCATAGCTGTATAATCACTGAGTTGAACCAGTGTCGGATATAAAGAAGGATCATAGTCTCCCCACATCTTTTTCTTTTTACTAAAGGCTTCTAAACTCCATTTCTCACTGATCAACAAAGCATTGATCAAGACAGGATAATGAGTTTGTCCAAAACTACTTCCTGTACTAAAAATAAAATCGTTCTTCGGTTCATGAACATATTTGGTCTTATCGTGCAAAAGTGGTACACCGAATGTGCGGTTTAAAAATTTCCGGACAGGTCTTTTCTTCTTTTCGATGAAGCCATTGTCGTACGTCACGTCAAATAAATACCAGTGTCCATTTATAGATACCGTGTTCCAGGCATGGTCATTGTAATAATAATGTATATAAGGATCATCCGGATTCTCCAAAGAATAACCTTCCAGTTGGGTGCATTGAATTCCTGAGCGAAGACAGATGTCCTGAAACAGTTTGGATAGACCATAACACATCGCCTTTCTTCTGTACAAGGCCCGGTTCAAGGAATAACTATTCACCTTGAATTTATATTTTTTAAACGCCTTCAAATCGTAGCGCATGTAATCGTTGATCCATTCGTAAATGGCTACCACTCTGGTGCTGTCATCGGGATACTTGTTCTTGAATTTTTTGGCAAGACCGTTGACGTTTTTATGAAACGGATTTGGAATTTGCGCATGACTCGACAAGCCCGTAAAAAGCAGAAAAAATAAAATCAGGTATTTCATAAAAAAGAATAATAAAACTAAACGGCAGCAAATGTACCAAAACTAATCCGATAACGCTTGTTCTGTTGTTGTCAGACTTCTGTTTAACCCGTCTTTTCTTCGCCTGAATTTTTAGTATATTTATCGTCTGGCTCAACATTTTACATTCATGAACCGCATCGACAGACTCTTTGGTATACTCACGCTGTTGCAATCAAAAAAATATGTGCCGGCGGAGCGCATCGCTGAAAAATTTAACATCAGTGTGCGCACCGTATACCGCGATGTGAAAGCTTTGGGCGAACAAGGCGTACCGGTTAGTTTTGAGCAGCACAAAGGTTATTTCATTGTGCAGGGTTATTTTCTCCCGCCCGTCGCTTTTAATTCGGATGAAGCCAATGCCTTAGTGTTGATGGAAGCCATGGTAGCGGGTTTTGCGGACCAATCCATCGCAACACATTATTCCTCTGCCTTGAATAAAGTAAAGGCGGTATTAAAATCCAGTCAAAAAGAAAAACTGGAATTGATGAGCAGTAAAATCAAACTCCAACTGCCGGATCGCTTGCGGCCCAATTTTTCGTACTTATCTATTTTGCAGGAAGCCATCACGTCGCAGTTCATCATAGAAATAGAATATAAAAACAACAAGGGCGAATCGAGTTTGCGCAAAACCGAACCGATCGGACTTATTTTTTACGCCTTCGGCTGGCATGTCATCGGCTGGTGCCACCTGAGAAAAGAATACCGTGATTTTAAAGTGGAACGTATTGTAACGATGCGGTTGACAGATTTACCCTTTACAAAATCCAGGCACATGGCATTGGAGGAATATATGGCGGCTTTACCGGTTCATTTTTGATCAATCTGTCTGAACCCCTAATCCCCTGAAGGGGACTTTGCATTCAAGTATGATTCGATAATATGAATAACTTCATTCATGTTATTTTGCACTTGCTGATTTGTAAATCGGATGATACAGAGGCCAAATTTTTCCAACTCGTATGTTCTCCCAGAATCGTAGTCAGCCTGCTCGCTATCATTATGAATGTTCCCATCTATTTCAATCACTAGTTTTGCCCGGTGACAATAAAAATCTACGATAAACTCTGAGATGGGATGTTGACATCTAAAACGAAAACCTTTGATTCTTTTGTCGGAAAGTTCCAACCATAACTTTTGTTCTGCATTTGTTTTTTTACTCCGAAGTTTTTTTGCGTTTTCAAAAATTGAAGCGGGGGCTCCATAAAACATGTCTTTCATCATAAAAATAATTTTCTAATAGACTTCTATTCATTATATAATGTTTCCATCTTTAATAAAACAAGTCCCCTTTAGGGGATTTAGGGGTCAGGCAGCTCGAATATAAATGAATTCCAAAAATATTTTTCTACCAGATTTTACACTGCCATAGGGTTGTCAGTCCCCTGCTTTTTCTTTGTGTCATCACTAAACCGAAAAGCCTATGTCACTGACTGAAACCAAATCCCTCGCCATTATTAATCTGTTTTTGAAAGAATTAGATCAGGAAGCCGTTACGACACGTAAAATGCTGGCGGCAGTGCCCAACGACAAATACGATTGGCGTCCGCATCCCAAAAGCATGAGCATTAAACAACTGGCCACCCATATTGGAGAATTGCCCGGATGGATTAAAATGACTTTGAATACAGAAGAGCTGGATTTTGCTGCCAGTCCCTACGAGCAAACGGATGTGAATTCCACCAGCGATTTACTCGCTTATTTCGAACGTTCTTATCAGGAAGGAAAAGAGGCTTTGGGAAATACGTCAGAAGAACAATTGTTGCGCAACTGGACGCTTAGAAACGGAGAAGAAATTTACAGCGTCTCTTCCAAAGAGGAAGTCATTCGCATGGCACTCTCACAGATCATTCACCACCGCGCGCAATTGGGCGTATTCCTGCGCTTGCTGAATGTGCCGATTCCTGGAAGTTACGGACCAAGCGCCGATGACATGAGCTTCTGATACCAAGAGCATGGAGCAACAGCCACGTAGGCTGTTGCTCTTATATTTTAATACGATGACCATGACAAAAATAGACCTTTCTAAAAAACACAAGCCCTATTATACAGCCAGCACAGACGCTGAGTTAGTGAGCATTGAAGCGGCCAGATTTCTATCCCTAATAGGCAAAGGCGATCCTTCATCTCCGAAATTTGAACAGGCTGCGCAAGCCTTATACGCTGCTGCTTATGGTGTTAAATTTTTATGCCAACTTCGTGAGAAAGATTTTGTGGTGGCCAAACTCGAAGGGCTTTGGTCATACGACGAAGCGCAATATGCGAACATCAGCATGGAAGAAGCGCCGACTCGCATTCCACGCGGTGAATGGAGCTATACCCTGATGATCCGTATGCCTGATTTTGTGACGAAGCAAGATGTACACCAAGCTTTGGAAGTGGCCCGTATGAAAAAAAAGGTATCACTCTCTCAAGATATTATGTTGCAAGAAATTCCTGCGCATCAAGCGGTACAGCTTCTGCACAAAGGTCCATTCGACAAAGAACCTGAATCACTTCAGAAAATGAATTTGTACATGAATAAATACCAGTTAAAAAAAGGAGGGCAGCACCATGAAATTTATTTGTCAGATGTTAGAAAAACAGTTCCTGAAAAATTAAAGACTATTTTAAGGGAACCGGTAAACTAAAAAAGGCCGGTGTTACCACCGGCCTTTTTTAGTTGTGTTGTTCAGTTTAAACTTTTGAATTAAGCTTTGATGTCTTTATCAATCGCTTCTAATTTTTCCAAGTGTGCTTTCAAAGAAGGCAATGTTTTGTTTGCCCATTCTTTTTCGATGCCATGGATTTTGTCGCTGTTCAATGCATCTTCCAATTCCGAGATGGCTTTCTTGTGTTTGTCGATCAATTTGTTGACCACTTTTTTATCGAATTTGTCAGCGTCTTTTTTAGCAAGGTCTTCTACTTTATCTTCTGCTTTGTCGCTAGGGCCAGAAGCTACTGAAATACCTTCTTTTTCAGCTACTGCTTTCAATTCAGCCAAAATGATTTCATGATCTTTTTGAATTTCTTTCACTTCTTTTTTCACGTCTTCACGTAGTGCTTTTCCTTCAGCTAATTTTGCAATTTCAATTACTGCATAGCTGCACTCCACAGATTTAGCCACTAAGTCAGCGTTTTTCTCGCTTTCGTTGGTTTCAAATTTTCTGTCGTTTTCTGCTTCTGCTACTTCAGCAGAATCTTGATTTGCTTTTTTCTCTTCGCAAGATTGAATAGTCAATGAGCAGGCGATAGCGATCATAGATGCGCTTAGGAAGGATACTAGATTTTTCATAGAATTAAATGGTAAGGTTAAAAGTTAAAAGGTAAGAAATGCTGCACCAGCGAGAGAATGCTGGCACAGCATTATATATATAGAGTTGTATTGGTACAAATGAATTATTTTGTCACTTTAACAGAATCTCTGTATTCTTTTACGGCATCGTGCTCTTTTTTCAAAGTAGCTTTTTGTTCTGTGATCAATTGAGCCACATCAGAAGAAACTTCCGCACTGTCTTCAAGCGCTATTTTATAAGAACGTTGTGCTGCATCTTCGCCGTATTCACACGCATTCAAGATCGCCAGCAAGTCATGACCTGTGAAAGTAGCTTTCACATCCATCCAGGCATGGTAAATTTTACCCGCTGCTGTGCTGTCGTGTGCTGGCTCTCCGCCGTTTCTCAATACTAATTCTGTCAATTCAGAAATGTTTCTTTTGCTGCTCAGAATAAAAGACTGAAACACTACGCGCAAGTCGTTGTCTTCGTCTTTCAATTCTTCTGTTGCTTTTGTATAACCGACCACACGATCGTTATTGATACGGATAAGGTCGTTCAGGATTTCGATATTATTTTCTTTAGTAGCCATAGTGGTAGTATTTTGAGTTTGAAAATTCATTGATCGAATAAGCTTTATGATAGAATCGTACCATTTCAAAAAAAAAGTTAACTCCTTGAAAAACAAGCCTCGCTAACTTTACCACCATTTTGTTCGCGTGCATTTTTTTCCCAATTTAGGGCAGGCAATACAACATTCTACATCTCTATGTCTCACCCGACAGTCCGTATACTCGCCATCTCCGGCAGCCTTCGACTCCAGTCTGCCAACCGCATGATCTTAAAAGCCATGGAGAGTATGGCAGAACACCTTGTTTTTACTTACTACGAGGGCCTGGAAGAATTGCCGCCTTTTAATCCCGACAAACCGCAGGACGTACCGGCTGTACTGCAATTTCGCAGGTTATTGGTCAACTCCGACGCGGTAATTATCTGCACACCGGAATACGCTTTTGGTATACCAGGTATTTTAAAAAATGCCCTGGACTGGGTAGTATCCACGGGTGAGTTCAACGAAAAACCGGTGGCTGCCATCAGCGCCTCGCCTTTAACATCCGGTGGGGACAAAGCGTTGGAATCTTTGCTGCATACCCTTACCGCATTGGGAACACTCAAAGACGAACGCTCCTCTTTGAGTATTTCTGCTGTTAAGAAAAAAATAAATGAGTCAGGAGACATTACAGACGAGAAAACTTTCCAGGAATTACAATCGTTGTTAAGCCATTTATTGCAATCTGTAAAACATCCCGTCGCTAAATAATATCGATGTCAGATGATCTTCTTTCATTAGAAAAAATAGTAAAAGCTATTTCTCCACTCACAGAAGAAGAATGGCAGGACTTTTCCATGTTATGGAAACCGCATACTGCCAGGCGCAAAGAAATCATAACAGCAGCCGGCGACCTG
>Ga0247813_10003167_pt1 | contig 10734 bp, 6 predicted proteins | sample UWRJL169409C1_FD_180719 | JGI IMG/M metagenome (GOLD analysis project Ga0247813, IMG submission 180719) | Plant litter microbial communities from Arlington Agricultural Research Station in Wisconsin, United States - UWRJ-L169-409C-1 | ecosystem: Environmental > Terrestrial > Plant litter >... | reverse complement strand
GGGCACTGCAAATGGCAATGAATCACGATGGAAGCAACTAAACTGACCGGAACACCTGTAGACCGCATAGACGGTCTCTTAAAAGTAACAGGAAAAGCAACTTATGCTACGGATTATCCTGTTCCGAAAATGGCGTATGCCTTTTTATTTAAAAGTACTATTGCCGCTGGGACCATCACCCGGCTGGACAGCACCGCGGCAGAAAAAGCACCTGGTGTTTTGGCTGTGATTTCTCATGTAAACGCTCCGAAGCTTAATATTAAAGGCGGACTGCGGGGTGGTGCGTTACTGCAAAGCCCGGAAATCGAATTTTACGGTCAGCATATCGGTTTGGTAGTCGCCGAAACTTTTGAACAGGCCCGGCATGCCGCAACGCTGGTGAACATTTCTTATCAGCAAAGCCCTTCAAAAATAGATTTTCAAAAAGAAAAAAAGCAGGCCGTACCATCGAAAGAAAAAGACAAAGCGGATGCCATCAGGGGGGATATCCACTCCGCAATGCGGAATGCCGCCTTTACTGTCGACGAAATCTATGAGACACCCATCGAGCATCATCACCCGATGGAACCCCATGCAACGATCGCTGTCTGGGAAGGGGAGAAACTAACCCTTTATAACGGATCGCAGATTATAAACGGCGCACAATCCGCAGCCGCAAATACCCTGCAGATCAAACCCGAAAATGTACGTATCGTTTCCCCGCATATCGGTGGAGGTTTTGGCTCTAAAGGCGGGCAGTGGGCGAATCTCGTACTTGCGGCAGTGGCCGCCAAAATGGTTGACCGTCCAGTCCACCTTGCCCTGAGCAGGCAGCAGATGTTTAACTCCGTAGGTTTACGTCAGCATAACCAGCAGCGGTTACGCCTCGCTGCCGATAAAGATGGTCAACTGCTTGGTCTCGCACATGAAACCACCACCCATAGCGCAATTCATAATGAATTTGCCGAACCTTGCGGAGATTGTTCCAAAGTAATGTACGAAGTGCCTAACTCGCTGATTACTTACCGGATTGCGCCGATGAATATCATTTTGCCCACCTATACCCGTGGACCCGGCAAATCTACCGGCAGTTTCGCCTTAGAATCTGCCATGGATGAACTGGCACACAAACTCAATATTGATCCTATTGACTTAAGACTTAAAAATGAACCTGCTAAAGACCCGTCAAATGGCAAACCCTGGTCGTCCCGCAAATTGGTGGCCTGTTTAACCGAAGGCGCAAAAGCATTCGGATGGGAAAAAAGGAACCCTGAACCCGGTCAGGTCCAGCAAGGGGATTACCTCATTGGTTATGGCGTTGCCGGCGGGACTTATCCTGCGAGACAGCGGGAGAGTTCGGCAGTGATCAGACTTACCCGTTCGGGCAAAACAGTAAACGCGACAGTAGAGATTGCCGCTGCCGATTTAGGTACTGGTACACATACTATCCTGGCGCAAACCGCCGCTGATGGGTTAGGCTTGCCACTTAAACAGGTACGTGTGTTGCTGGGCGACTCTGATCTGCCGCCTGCCGCCGGATCGGTAGGTTCAGTCGGCGCAGCAAGTTATGCCAATGCGGTGAATGATGCCTGTGAAAAGATCACCGACGAACTGCTCGCTAAATCCGGGAAACAATTTTTCGTGCGCCCAACAGCTGCGGAATTGATGATCTCGGAATCGACAGATACTTTTCAAACCCGCATGGATTCCAAACCACCTGAAACCGCAGATGATTATTCCGCACATAGCTTTAACGCGAACTTTGCGGAAGTGTGGGTGAGCCGGTCGACAGGCATGGTAAAAGTTAAACGTTTCCTTGCCGTAACCGGCGCAGGTAAAATCCTGAACCCTAAAACTGCCAGATCGCAGATTATCGGCGGTAATGTCTGGGGGATTGGTATGGCGTTGACGGAAGAATCAATTATAGATCCGCGCTGGGGTAATTTTATCACAAGATCTTTTGCGGATTACCATGTACCCGCTAACCTGGATATTGGTGAGATGGATACCATCTTTATAAATGAGAATGATGATAAACCCAACAAACTTGGTGTAAAAGGAATAGGGGAAGTAGGGATTGTCGGAGTAGCCGCTGCGGTAGCTAATGCCATATTTAATGCGACAGGGATCCGGGTGCGCCAGTTGCCGATTACACCAGATAAACTGCTGTAAACAAACTTGAAAGTTGGTCATCTAAATACTGTTTCTGCAGCTGTGAGCGGATACCCGGATATTGATATTTCCCTATGTCAATTTAATAAAATATAGTATAAAATTTCTTACAGGTAACTCGTATCGTCACTCCTAATTTGTAGTAAGGGTAATCTATTGCCAGAGTGAAGAATAACTATTATGTTGCTTGAAAAAATATTAATTTTCAGTAAGTTTGACTATCAATAATATCAAACATATGAAAAGGGTAATTCTTACATTTGTGGTACTGGTCATGCTCAATGCATGCAAAAAAGGGGATAATAACGACTTACCACAAGAAGTTGAAGAGGTACCTAATGTAACAGTTTCTGTTGCTAAAATCAAAGATATACAGGACAATGTAGTTCCTCAAGGCGATCCAACTTATAACTTATTAGGTTTTGGGTATGATATTACCAATAAATATGCCAATATAGGCTCTGTCAGGGCAAAGGTAATTGATGTGCCTTTATTTGTCGCAAATAACGATAATGAAGCATTTAGCAGTGGTAGCGGAACTCAGGGTTTTTCGATAGTTTTAAACGCAACCAGTGCTGGAGATCTTTCTGGTCAATTATCCGACCGATATGATGCATCCAAGGGGTTAAACGTTTTTAAATCAACTATAACATCTGCTTTTCCGGAAACTGACGCCGAGGCTGAAAAATTTGTTTATGGCTATTATTCCGCGGTTTTTCAAGGTAAAAGGTTAAGAATTGAAGGTATTAAAGGAAGTAACAGTCTAACCGCTTCTTTTATAACGGATTTAAACAGTTTGAGTCCGGAACAGCTGGTTAAAAAATACGGAACTCACATTATGCAACGGATCCACCTGGGCGCCAGGATTAATGTGATTTACCAATCAGAAGTCTCTGATGACAAAAACAAAAGATTAGCCGTTCGGGAAGGTTTAGACTATTCGATTAAAAGAGTATTTGGTTTTTCCCCTAGCCTGGGAAATCCGGTTGATGTTCGGGCCCTAAATAGTAACTCTGCCGTGAAATTGAGATATGAGGTAATAGGCGGAGATACCCGTAATATAAAAGAGCTTGATGTAGCAGGGGTAAGAATGGTCGATATTAATGATTGGAGCAAGAATTTTTCTGAGGAAAGCTATAAATTTATAGACTTTGATACTAATGGATTGTTACCAATATCTGATTTAATTGTAGATGGTCGTAAAAAATCAATGGTACAGGAATTCATTAAAAATTATATACTGGAGAATAAGGTAAAAAACTGATAAATAAACTGTTGTAACCATTTTTTTTGAATAAAAAGACGACTGTCAAAGCGGTGATGTATAACATGCTCATGGCGACTGTTTAAGAGGTTGCCTGGTCTTAAAATGATTAGAAATTGCTATTGTGCAAATTTTGCTGCGCAATATCTTTAAATTCTAATCTAAATTAAATGGACGCTATTACTGATCTCTCAGCAAGAACAACAGCATTTATCACTATTATCCAGCAGCATTGTATCCTTCATAGTCAGCCTTCTACAGGCCCCGGAGAGCTCTCCATCTTTAAAGGAGATGGAAAACGCAAACCCTGTTTGTCGGACATGCCTAAATCCGGTATTAAACCTGCGGAAAAACCCGGGACTGAACCTTCGGACCAAAGCGATCAAGCTACAAATGAAGAGGCTAATTATGCCTCCTTCCGGAGTAAAATTATTTCGCTGATCTGGATCAACAATCATCAGGCGGATGAAGCCAATGTCGTCCAATGTTTTATTACCCGTGCACTGGAAGTAATGGAATGGATCTGGCGAGATGATATTGCGGCAGACCTCGCTGAAACCGGTATTACAGAAAACCCGCTGCCCCCTCCAGATCAATGGCGCAACGCAATCAGCAAAATACTTTACAGCAAACCAGCCGAAAGGCTTGCCCTGTCCCGTGCCATCTGTTATATCCCCATTCAGATTGTTCTTGCTTCGGGAGGCTGTGTTTTAAACAGCCTGAACCAGCGTATTTTGCAGGAGTGGAGATTGATAGAGGAAAGTCCGGCCACCCAAACCCAGCCTTTGGAAGACCACGACCTGAAAAAGCGCATGGAAGAAAACATCAGTATCCTGCAGCAAAATATTTCTGACCTGGAAAACCTTGTGTTTAAAGATGACCATTCCAAATCCTGGGCTAAAAGCGGGTTTAGTTCCGCGCTTGCCATTACTATGCTTAAAAACCAGGATATCCTTGTAGATCAACTAAAGTTGAAAAAGGTACCGCTTCCCTTTGAATTTATATTAAAAGAAGAGGTGAAAGAAATTTATTCTTCCCGTTTCAGCCGGTATAAAGAAGATCAGGTAGGAAAAGGAGCGGATCCAAACACAATAGTTAATCCGGCTACAGATTACAACTACATTCAGGATCCTGTAGCGAAAGCTGAACAAATGGAATTTTACGCATTGTCATTTTCCGGCGGTGGAATCCGTACAGCGACCTTTAACCTGGGTGTGCTGCAAGCTTTTGCCGAGGCGGATCACTTACGGAAGTTCGACTACTTGTCTACGGTATCCGGCGGCGGGTATTTAGGTAGTTGGCTTGTATCCTGGATCAAAAGGGAAGGCTCCGTATTAAAAGTAGGCAATCGGTTGAATACCAGGAAATCAAGTGATCCAATGGCAGATGAAGTGAGACCTATACGTTGGCTGAGGATGTACAGCAACTACTTGAGCCCGAGCAGCAGTGCAATGTCTACAGATGCGTGGACGGTAGTTATGACCTTGCTGCGGAACATGTTCCTTAACCAGACAATTATTGCTTTCCTGCTATTTACTATCATCTTACTGGGCAATCTGCTTTATTTAGTGTGGACTAACAGTGATTTGTGGGCTTATGACAAGTCGTTGAACGGTCTGTTGGGTTTCTCTGTCAGCTCTATCTTAGTTATTGCCGGTGCGGTACTGGCAGGACACGGGATGTGGTTATATCACAAAAGGTCTGACGCAGCTCCGTTTCCATTTTTGCCTCGGAAAACAAAAATCACGATCAGTGACGGTTTGCTGTTTCTCAGCTGTGTCTTCGCGCTTTTTACCAGCTCTTTTTTCTTTAATAATGATATGAAACCCTTCCCGTTTTTTGGTATTGGTGATGAGACCACTATTTTAGCCAGTTTGCTATATCCGGTATTACCTTTTGGATTTGTGTCTTTACTCGCTCTGGTATTAGTAGCATTAAGGGGCCAGTATGGTAACAATGCTCCTTTTAAAAGTGTTCCAAAACCTACTCAATTCCTGCTGATTATCATCTTTTCTCTCATCGCTGCTTTTTTAGGCATGGTGTTGCTTGCGCTGATTTGGAACCTGCTCCGTTATCTTAGCACAACGCCAATTTATATTTCCGTACATCACAAGAGAGAGTTTGTAAACCGTCTTCTGGGTTTCACCTTTGGTTTTCCATTGCTGCTGGAGGTATTAAGTTTTACCGTAGTTATGCGGATGGCATTTTTAGGTAAGTTCTTTCCGGACGAACGCCGGGAATGGTGGGGCAGGATGGGAGGGATCACGCACCAGATTTCTTTTTTATGGATACTTGTTTTCGGTGCGGCTTTATTTGGTGGTATGCTCATTGATAAAATCGCAGATCTGGGCATTAGCGCAGTGGTTACTGCCGGAGGCTGGGGAGCGGTCGTACTGGGTTCAGTACAAGCGGCATTTAGTTCTAAAAGCTCCGAAGATGGTAAACCCAGTGTGTTGAGTACAGCATTAGGACTTTTATCCCGCATAGGTCCTTATCTTTTTGCGTTGGGACTGTTAATTTTCCTGCCGTTGCTGCTGGGCAAAATCTTAGATCTCCTTCATATTTCATCTCATATCGGATGGATCACATTGGCGATGGTCATTACGGGTCTTCTGACATGGTTTCTTGGTAACAGGATAGGTGTTAACGAGTTTTCTATGCATCATTTTTACAAAAACCGACTGGTGAGGGCATATCTTGGCGCTACCCGGAACCGTGCGGAGAGAAAAAAAACTGCGAGTAATTTTACAGGTTTTGATAGTCAGGATGATCTGTTTCTAAGTGAACTCACTAATAAAGATGGGTATTATGGTCCGTATCCGATCCTGAATACGGCGTTAAATGCGAGCGTGGTTTCAGAATTGGACAGGCAGGACCGAATGGCGGAATCATTTATTTTCAGTCCTTTATATTGCGGGTTTGATTTTAGCCGTACACGTTCTTCGGCCAATGCGCAGCAGAAGAATTATGACTATGCTTACCGACCGACTGCTGAATATGCTTATCCCGGAAAAGGTGCGAATATCGGTTCCGCAATGGCGATATCGGGAGCGGCGGCCAATCCTAATATGGGCTACCATTCTTCTCCGGCAACGGCTTTTCTGCTCACTGCATTTAATGTACGGTTAGGTTGGTGGATCGGTAATCCGCGGAAATCTAAATGGATACAGTCGGACCCGCATCTGGGACTGCCATACCTGATTTCGGACCTGGTGGGTAAATCTGATACGGATGATGATTTTGTTTGTCTGTCGGATGGCGGTCATTTTGATAATATGGGGCTGTATGAACTGATACGCAGGCGCACCAAGGTAATCGTGCTGGGAGACGGGGAGCAGGATGAAAAGTTTATCTGTGAAGGATTAGCGAATGCTATACGAAGATGCAGGATCGATTTCGGGGTAGAGATTAATATTAAAGTAAATCAGATTACCAACCTGAGGAATGGTTTTTCCGCACAGAGTTATGCGGTAGGAGATATTTACTATCCGGGTAAGAGCAAGTTTATGGGCAAACTGATTTACCTGAAGGCTTCGATGTGCAGGACACAGCCGGTGGACGTGAGGGAGTATGCGATGAAGAACAAAACTTTTCCGCACCAGTCTACAGGTGATCAGTTTTTTGATGAGGAACAGTTTGAAAGTTACCGGAAGCTGGGGTATGAGATTGCGAAGACAGCTTTGAGGGATGGGGTTGTGGAGGGGTTGTTTGATGTGAGGATAGGAAATTTAGGGCATTTGTAGTAATCAAATGAGAGAATCCCTAGACATTTATCCCAAAATACCTATTTATAGTTATTGATGGCGATTGTTTAACCGCTACTTTTGAGAATCATTAACCTCTCAATCTCAAAATTATGAAATCAATTTGCCTATTTCTACTCTTTTTCGTTTCGATTTTTTCAACTTATGCTCAACAGCAAAATAATTCAATTACGAACAAATCTTCAGGATGGCAACCGTATCCAAAGGGAAAAACATCAGTATATAAGGCTACGGTCTTAAATTCTAATTTTACCGTTCCGCTGATAAGGTTTAATCGGATAAATAATGATATTAATCAAAAGGGTAGTGTTTCTTTCTTCAATGCTATTGGTGCTGGTATCGGTATCAGTTGGGGAGAATTGGCGGTTACTACTGATAATTCCGAAGATAGCCACGTCATTAATTCTGAAATGCATAATACAATTGGGGTCCAATTAGGCTGTCTGTTTGCTGCCAATACAAACAGCGAAAATCAACAGAATATTTTTGCACCGACACTTTCTGTTTCAGTCTTAAATTTTCAATTAGGTTATGGCTATGAATTAGGAACGATATCAGAAAAGCAAAAAAGAGGTTTTTTGACCATTGCCTACAGCATACCTCTATCTAGGTTAATAAAAGGTGGCTTTTATATATTTAAGAGGACACCGAATCCCGTAACTGAAACTGTTCAAAGATTTGAATAAGAAAATTTACGTTGATAAATAAATTGTTTGTAATTAAAGCACAATACAATGTTCTTACAGATCAACTAAGGGGGCCATGTCTGGCTTATATAAGTAATATTTTATATATGTTCATATAACATTATTTCCAAAAATATGAATTGCCGGGTTTCTTAATGTATTGATATAGTTTATTCTGACACTGGTAGCAATAGTAAATGACAACCCCAATTGTCTTCGATTTGTGCCATTTTTTTATATAAAGACCATATCCTTTAAAGTTAAATAATTCATTTAATTGAATGGTTGTGTTAAGTTTAGTTCTGATGTTTAAGAAATCATTTTTTAATCAAAGGATATTTAACGTTATTTACATTAATTTTAAAATATACAAATGAGCATTTATGCAAAAAAACCGACATTTTTAAGTTTATTTTCAGGTTGTGGGGGGTTTGATCAGGGATTTGAGGATAGTGGTTTTGAGTGTTTAGGAGCATTTGACAATGATCCAATTGTACTAGATGTTTATAGAAAAAATTTACAAGGACAAACTTATCTACATGATTTAAGTTCAAATGTTTTACCTATTAAATATGAACAGAATAATATAGATGTTTTAATAGCTGGATCGCCTTGTCAAGGCTTTTCAACAGCAGGGTTAAGGGATATAAATGATCCCAGAAACAAACTTTTATTAGTTGGTGGAGCAATTGCCAAAATAATTTCACCTAAAGTAATTATTTGTGAAAATGTAATGGGATCTTTGTCTGGTAGTCATAAGATTTACTGGGATTTTTTAAACAAAGAACTCACTGACATAGGTTATAATGTTGATTTTATAGAATGTTCTGCTTTAGATTTCGGATTGGCTCAATTGAGAAAACGAGTATTTTTAATAGCTTATAAGGGAAAAAAAATTTCTAAACCAAAACTACCATTTTTACCATCGAAGGATCTTAGAGAAATACTAAAGGATATTGATAATCTACCTAACCAAAACGACTTAATACCAATTGTAGATCCAAAAATACAGCTATTGGTGAAGCATATTCTACCTGGCCAAAAATTATGCAATGTAAGAGGGGGAGAAAACTCTGTACATACTTGGGATATTCCTGAAGTGTTTGGTGAGGTTACTGAAAAAGAGAGGATTGTATTAAATACAATCAAAAATCTCAGGAGGAAAATTAGGGTTAGAAGTTCAGGTGATGCTGATCCTGTTATGTTAAAAGATATTGAAGATAGTTGTTCTTTTCCTGTAAGTAGCTTAATTATAAGTTTGATTGGAAAAGGGTTCGTTCGAAAAATCAATGACAAATATGATATCAAGAATGCTTATAATGGACTATATAAGCGCTTGGATTGGAACAAATGGTCGATGACTGTTGACACACAGTTCGGAAATCCAAGATATTTTCTACATCCAGAAGAAGACCGTGGGATGTCAGTTAGAGAAGCGGCAAGAATCCAGGGGTTTAGTGATAACTTCATCTTTCATGGATCAGTAAAACAAAAATTTAAAATGATTGGTAATGCTGTTCCGCCTCCAATTGCAGCTGGTATTTCTGACTATATAAAGCATAATCTTCTATAATGGCGGGAATAAATGATTATAATGATAAGATAACACAATGGTCTGGAATTGAGGGTGGAGAAGAGTATCTAAAGATTGACAGAAAAATACAGTTTTTAAGTGATTATTTGTACGCCGATTTTGAGCCTACCTTTGGAGCATATCCTGATTTTTACTCTCGTCTTGCAAAATGGATTACAAATGTTACGAGTGACGACGATCAAAAACTATTATTTAAGCTCGTTCCTAGAATCTTCTATTTGGGAAGAGAGGAATTTAATTGCCTGCACAGAACGGCTTATAATACAGCTATTAAAAATTGGTTGATAGAAATCGGTAATTTAACTTTTGATAATCAAGATTATTTGAAATATTTAAGTCAAGCGATGGAAGATACATGGTTTTGTCCTGTCACCGATAGTTTTAGGATTAACCAATTTTACCACTTAAATCAAATCAGCACAAAACATACATTCCGGCCAGATTGGAGATCTTTGAGAAAGTTTGGTGATATTAACAAAATTATACTTTATATTATTAAAAATAATGTCAAACAAATAGTATTATTGGAGGATTTCGTCGGAAGCGGAACCCAATGTGTAGGACCAATCAAATTTGCTTGTGATTTAATCACAGAAGCAGCTTCTAAACAAGTCAATTTAAAGATTCTATTTGTACCTTTAATAATATTTCCGGTAGGACTCGACAAAATTAATAAGTCCTTGGTTTCAAATTATCCCAATTTTAGTATTAAGCCAATTATTGAAGTCAAATTATCTGAAATTATTAATAAAGAAGCTGAGGATTCCAATGACGAATTGAAACCGTTTGTAGATATGATAGAGCGTTCATTTACATTGGTCAAAGGCGACACAACAATGCCAATGGGTATCGAGAAGTTTGGGTATAAAAATACAGGTGGCTTGGTAGTTATGTGTACTAATACACCTAATAATTCGTTGCCGATAATATTTTACGAATCCAATAGTTGGTCACCTTTATTTAAACGTCATTTTAGAGATTAATATGATTAATAAAACCAATCCATTTCATGAACTTTACGTAACCGAATCATTTGGGCCTGATTCTTTTGTTAAACTATTTAGTAATGTTCTTGTTGATCATACTTCTGCTCTTTTTAAACCAGGCAATGTTATCCTTAAAGGATTGCCCGGTACAGGCAAAACTATGATGTTGAGTTTATTAAAGCCGTCTATTCGAATTGCTTACAAGCAGAGCGGAGCGTTATTTCCTGTGCCTACGAAATTTAGTAAATTTGTGGGAGCTGGTATTAATTTGATTCGCAGCAGCGTTGCT
>Ga0247813_10003165_pt1 | contig 10736 bp, 10 predicted proteins | sample UWRJL169409C1_FD_180719 | JGI IMG/M metagenome (GOLD analysis project Ga0247813, IMG submission 180719) | Plant litter microbial communities from Arlington Agricultural Research Station in Wisconsin, United States - UWRJ-L169-409C-1 | ecosystem: Environmental > Terrestrial > Plant litter >... | reverse complement strand
CTACTACCTGCAAGACCTCACGATGGACGCCATCGCCAGCGAGCTGCACACCTCCCGTTCCTCGGTCTCGCGCCTGCTGAGTTATGCCCGGGATCACGGGCTCGTCGAGATCCGCGTGGTCTCGCCGCTCGACAGGTTCTCGGTGTTGCAGCGCGACCTGCGCGACCGGTTCGGCGTCAACGCGCACGTCGTGCCGGTTCCCGATTCGACGAGCGACATCGACCGGCTCGAGCGCGTCGCCCTCTCGGCTGCACGGATTCTCACGCCGTACTTCGACTCGAACATGACGCTCGGCATCGCGTGGGGTGCGACGATCAACGCCGTCAGCCGGCACCTGCAGAAGAAGGAGACGCACAACTCGCGCATCGTGCAGCTCAACGGCGCGGGCAACACCTCGACGACCGGCATCGACTACGCGAGCGAGATCCTGCGCCGCTTCGGCCAGGCGTTTTCGGCCTCGGTGCAGCAGTTTCCGGTTCCCGCGTTCTTCGACGACCCGGCGACTCGCGACGCGATGTGGCGCGAACGCACCACCAAGCGTGTGCTCGACATGCAGCGCCACACCGACATCGCGCTGTTCGGCGTCGGCTCCACCTTCTCCGAGGTGCCGAGCCACGTCTACGCCGGCGGCTACCTCGACGCCGAAGACTACGCCGCCCTCGACGACGCGCAGGTGGTGGGCGACATCGCCACCGTGTTCTACCGGCTCGACGGCAGCCACGACGGCATCCCGCTCAACGCCCGCTCCACCGGCCCCGACCCCGCGGTGATGCACGCCGTCGCCCGGCGCATCTGCGTCGTCTCCGGTGCATCCAAGATCACCGCCCTGCGCGGCGCCCTCGCCGCCGGCATGATCACCGACCTCGTGCTCGACGAACTCGCCGCCCGCACCCTCCTCACCGAAGACACCGCGCAGCGTCTCAGAACGTCACGGGAATAGTCGCGCGCCCGGCGCGTTGACTACACTGCAAGTACAAGCAGTAACGTGCTCCGGGGTCGGTGAAAGTCCGAACCGGCGGTGACAGTCCGCGACCTGCGGTCAGGCGAGAGCCCGGCCGTGGCTGACCTGGTGGAATTCCGGGACCGACGGTTATGAAGTCTCTCGAGATTTCTCAGTCCGGATAGGAGGAAGCACGAGCGTCGTGGGCAGCCGCGACGCCGGTCGTCACGACCTGTAAAGCCCGGAGTCCGTCTTCTGAAGAAGATATGAGGACACCCGGATGACACGAGCAGGCAGTACCGAGCAGGCGTTGATGCTGCACGCGCTCTCCCTCGCCGCGCACGGACCGGTCACCGGCGGAAACCCCCAGGTCGGCTGCGTGCTGGTCGACGCCGACGGCGCCATCGTCGCCGAGGGCTGGCACCGCGGCGCGGGAACCCCGCACGCCGAGGTCGACGCCCTGAGCAAGCTGGGCCCGTCGCCGGCCGCCGGTCTCACCGCGATCGTCACCCTCGAACCCTGCAACCACACCGGCCGCACCGGCCCGTGCTCGGCCGCCCTCATCGCCGCCGGCGTCGGCCGTGTGGTCTACGCCGTCTCCGACCCCGGGCAGAACTCGGCGGGCGGCGCCCGCCGCCTGCGCGAGGCGGGCGTCGAGGTCGAGGGCGGGGTGCTCGCCGCCGAGGTCGAGGCGTTCATCCGCCCCTGGCTCACGGCCACCCGCCGCGGGCGCCCGTGGGTCACCGTGAAGTGGGCGTCGAGTCTCGACGGCCGCGCGGCCGCCGCCGACGGGACCAGCCGGTGGATCACCGGCACCGCCGCCCGCCAGCGCGTGCACGAGCAGCGCGCGGCGAGCGACGCGATCCTGGTCGGCACCGGCACCGTGCTCGCCGACGACCCGTCGCTCACCGCTCGCGGCGACGCGGGCGAACTGCTGCCGCACCAGCCCGTCGCCGTCGTCGTCGGCGAGCGCCCCGTGCCACCGGCCGCCAGACTGCGCAGCCACCCGGCCGGACTGATCGAGACGCACTCGCGGAACCTGGAACAGGTGCTCGCGGGATTGTTCGCCCGTGGCATCCGTCGGGTCTTCGTCGAGGGCGGACCGGCCGTCGCGAGCGCCCTCGTCGCCGACGGCCTCGTCGACGAATACCTCGTCTACCTCGCGCCCACCCTGCTCGGCGGCCCGATGACCGCGATCGGCGACATCGGCGTCGCGACGATCGGCGAGCAGCGCAGACTCAGCATCACCGCGATCGAACGCCTCGGCGACGACCTCCTGGTCGTCGCGGAGGCCGTGGAAGGAAACCGATAATGTTCACCGGAATCATCACCGAGCTCGGCTCCGTCACCGCGTGGCAGCCCACCGCCGACGCCGCGCGCATCACCGTGCACGCCCCGCTCGCCGCGGCCGCCGCGAAACACGGCGACTCGATCAGCGTCGGCGGCGTCTGCCTGACCGTCGTCGACCAGGGCGCCGACTGGTTCACCGCCGACGTGATGGCCGAGACGATCGCGATGTCGACGCTCGGCGGCACGCAGCCGGGGCGACGCGTCAATCTCGAACTCGCGGCCCAGGTCGGCGACCGGCTGGGCGGCCACATCGTGCAGGGACACATCGACGGTACATCCGAGGTCCTGTCATTCACCGACGGCAGTGCCTGGCGGGTCGTGCGCTTCGGCCTCGATGCGGATGTCGCGGCCCTCGTCGCCCGCAAGGGGTCGATCGCGATCGACGGCGTCTCCCTCACGGTGAGCGCCGTCGGCGACGACTGGTTCGAGGTCTCGCTGATCCCCGAGACCCTCACGGCGACCACCCTCGGCGCCCTCGCCGTCGGCGACCGCGTCAACATCGAGACCGACATCCTCGCCCGTCACGTCGAGCGCATGCTGTCCCTCACCAGTACCGATAGGAGCTCGCTATGAGCCTCGCCGACATCCCCACCGCGCTCGACGCCCTGCGCGCCGGACGCCCCGTCATCGTCGTCGACGACGAGAGCCGCGAGAACGAGGGCGACGTCGTGCTCGCCGCGCAGTTCGCCAGCCAGGAGTGGTTGGCCTGGCTCGTGCGCAACTCGTCGGGCTTCATCTGCGCGCCGATGACCAACGAGATCGCCGACCGGCTCGAACTGCCGGTCATGGTTCCCGACAACCAGGACCCACGCGGCACCAACTACACGGTGTCGGTCGACGCGGCCGACCGGCTCAGCACCGGCATCAGCGCCTCCGACCGCGCGCACACCCTCCGTGTGCTCGCGAGCCTCGACTCGGTGCCCGCGAACCTGCACCGCCCCGGCCACATCATGCCGCTGCGCGCCGTCGAGGGCGGCGTGCGCGAGCGCGACGGCCACACCGAGGCCACCGTCGACCTGATGAAACTCGCGGGACTCGTCCCCGTGGGCGCGATCTCCGAGATCGTGGCCGACGACGGCGAGATGATGCGGCTCCCCGGCCTGATCGAGCTCGGCGAGCGCGAGGGGGTTCCGGTCATCACGATCGCCGCCCTCATCGACTACCTCGACGAGACCCAGCCCGACGGCGACATCCCGCTCGCCGTCGACATCCCCGAGTCGTCGCGCGTGATCTTCGAGGTGGAGACGACCGTGCCCACCACCCACGGCGAGTTCCGCTTCCGCGCCTACCGCGACCGCACCACCGGCTACGACCACCTCGCGGTCATCGCGGGAGACCCGACCGACGGCGCGCTCATCCGGGTGCACTCCGAGTGCCTGACCGGCGAGGTGTTCGGCTCGCTCAAGTGCGAGTGCGGCCCGCAGCTCGACGCTGCGCTCGAGGCCATCCAGGACGAGGCGGCGCAGGGTCGTGGCGGCATCGTCATCTACATGCGCGGCCACGAGGGGCGCGGCATCGGCCTGATCAACAAGCTCAAGGCCTACCGGCTGCAGGAGGACGGCCTCGACACCCTCGACGCCAACCTCGCCCTCGGCTTCCCCGCCGACGGGCGCGACTACGCCGCCGCCGCCGCGATCCTCACCGACCTCGGCATCTCGTCGGTGCGCGCCATCACGAACAACCCCGAGAAGCTGCGCCAGCTGAAAGAGCGCGGCATCTTCGTCACCGAGCAGGTTCCGCTCGTGGTCGGCGTCGGCAGCTTCAACGAGGGATACCTCGAAGCCAAGCGTGACCGCATGGGTCACATCCTCCCCAGCAATGCAGTACTCGACGAAGCAGCCCACGCGGGCACGAAAGGCATGATCCTATGAGCGGCGACGGATCCCCCGACATCCAGGTAGACGGCACCGGCCTCAAGGTGACGATCGTCGCCGGCCGGTGGCACACGCAGATCGCCGACGGCCTGCTCGCGGGCGCGCGGCGGGTGCTCGACGCGTCCGGCGCCGAGGTCACGGTCGTGCGCGTTCCCGGCAGCTTCGAGCTGCCGGTCGTCTCGCGCGCGGCCCTCGACGCCGGGGCAGACGCGGTCGTGGCGCTCGGCGTGATCATCCGTGGCGGAACGCCGCACTTCGAGTACGTGTCGGATGCCGCGACGACGGGCCTCACGCAGGCGTCGTTGCTCGCCGGCAAGCCGATCGGATTCGGACTGCTCACCCTCGACGACGAACAGCAGGGCCTCGACCGCGCCGGCCTCGCCGACTCGAAGGAAGACAAGGGTGCCGAAGCGGCCGAGGCCGCACTGGCGACCGCGGTCGTGCTGCGCGACATCGCCGCCGCAGCTGGTTGAGTAAGCCCGGCTTCGGAGCGACCTCCTCGACCGGCGGAGTCAGTCGAGGAACAGCGCGCGCAACCGCTTCGTCGTGACGACCAGGCCGAGCACGATCATCACGACGTAGTACAGCACGTGCACGACCATGGCCGGGGCGATCTCGCCGGTGGTGAGCCCGCGCACGAGCTCGACTCCGTGCCAGAGCGGCAGCGCCATCACGACCCACTGGATCGCCTCCGGGTAGACGGTGATCGGGTAGAACGTGGCCGAGAAGAGGAACATCGGCAGCAGCACGAAGCTCACCCAGTCCATCTGCTGGAACGTCTTCATGTACGAGGTGACCGCCATGCCCAGGCTCGCGAACCCGAAAGCGATGAGCAACACGGCGGGCAGCGCGAGCAGGGCGGTCCACGCGAGGTTCAGCCCGAGCGCCTGCATCACCACCATAAAACCGGCCGCATAGAGCGCCCCGCGCAGCAACGCGAGCAGGATCTCGCCGAAGGCGACATCCAAAGGTCCGAGCGAGGTCGCGAGCATCCCCTCGTACAGCCTCGAATAGTTCATCTTGAAGAAGACGTTCCAGGTGGAGTCGAAGACGGCGCCGTTCATCGCCGAGACCGCGAGCAGCGCGGGCGCGATGAACGCGGCATACGGAACCTCTTCGCCCGTGGTCGTGGCGACCGTTCCGACGAGGGCGCCGAGACCGATGCCCATCGACAGCAGGTAGAACACCGGTTCCACGAACCCGCTGAGCACGACCCAGTAGTTCGAGCTGCGGGTCGCGAGCACGCCGCGGCCGACGACCGCGCGGGAGTTGCCGGCGTAGAGCGACCCGAGGAACCGCGGCCGCTGGGCGGTCGGCAGATAGACCGGCGCGGTGGGAGTGGGGGTCATGCGTCGAGCCTCCTCGTCATGATGACGCGTGCGCCCCACCAGCCGCCGACCGTGATCGCGAGGAGGTAGACGACGTGGACGACACTGAGCCACAGTGGCTCGGCGAGACCGTAGGCCAGCACCCGGCCGAGCTCGGTGCCGTGCCAGAGCGGGGAGATCCAGCCGATCCACTGCAGGTAGACCGGCAGCTGCGCGAGCGGGAAGAACGTGCCGGAGAAGAGGAACATCGGCGTGATGATGAAGCGCTGGATGATCGCCATCTGCCCTTTGTCTTCGGTGACGGTGCACGTGTAGGCCATGATGACGACCCCGACCGCGAGCCCGGTGACGGTCGCCGACACGATTCCGAGCGCGCCGAGGGGCTCGGGCACGGCGCCGAACAGCAGCATCACGGCGAAATAGATCGCGCAGGTGGCCACCATGCGCAGGATCACCGCGACGATCACGCCGTCGGCGATCTGCGCCGACGACAGCGGGGTCGCCCGGGCACCGATGAACACCGGGTTCCACTTGAACGCCGCGAGCACCGGATAGGTGAGCTCCTCGCTCGCGACGGTGACCGCGGCGGTCGCCAGCAGGGCGGGGGCGACGAAGGCGAGGTAGCTCACCTCGCCGCCACGGCCGTCGCCGAGCGGCGACTGCACGAGGCTCGCGAGTCCGACGCCGAGCGCGAAGAGGTAGACGAGCGGGTTGCCGATGCTGGTGGCCAGCATCGTCGACCCGTAGGCGCGCATGAGCAGCAGGCGGTGCTCGGCGACGTACCAGGCGCCGAAACGGCGTGGTCTCCTGCCCGCGGCGGTCGCCGGGTCGGTCGACGCGGGCGCGTCGACGGGCCCGGCGGGCGACAGGCGTGTCATTCGATCAGCGTCCGTCCGGTGAGGCGCAGGAAGACGTCTTCGAGGCTCGACCGGCGCACGAGGCTCGTGATCGGCTCGAGCCCCTGCCGCAGCAGGCGCGCGAGTTCGGCCTCGCCGTCGCCCGAGTAGATCAGGATGCGGTCGGGCAGCACCTCGACCCGGTCGCCGACCCCGGCGATCTGTTCGGCGACGACGGCGTTTCGGTCGCTGCCGAACCGCACCTCGAGCACCTCGCGGCTGGAGTGCAGCCGGATGAGCTCGGCCGGCGACCCCTCGGCCATGATCGTGCCCTTGTCGACCACGACGAGACGATCGCAGAGCTGTTCCGCCTCGTCCATGTAGTGGGTGGTGAGAACGAGGGTCGTGCCCTGTTCTTTCAGGCGGAACAGACGGTCCCAGAGGATGTGGCGCGCCTGCGGGTCGAGGCCCGTGGTCGGTTCATCCAGCAACAGTATTTTCGGCTCGTTGACGAGGGCGCGCGCGATCGTGAGGCGGCGCTTCATGCCGCCCGACAGGTCGTCGACCTTGGCCTTCGCGCGGTCGGCGAGCTGCGCGAACTCGAGCAGTTCGTCGGCGCGTTTCGCGACGATGGCGCGCGGGATGCCGAAGTAGCGCCCGTAGACGATGAGGTTGTCGCGCACCCGCAGCTCTTGGTCGAGGTTGTCGGCCTGCGGCACGACGCCGAGCTGCGAGCGGATCTCGGGCCCGTAGCGGTCGGGGTCGAGCCCGAGGATGTCGAGGTCGCCGCCCGTGCGGGTGGACACCGCGCCGAGCATGCGCATGGTCGTCGACTTTCCGGCTCCGTTCGGGCCGAGCAGGCCGAACGCCTCTCCGGGGGCCACCTCGAACGAGATGCCGTCGACGGCGGCGAAGTCTTTGTATTTCTTCGTCAAGGACGTGGCGGTGATGACGGGCGCTGGCACAGAGGCGAGCCTAGTCAAGACCGGCTTCGATCTATACGCTTCGCCCATGACCAATAGTCAGCTTCGAACGCTCCGGATGTCGGCGGTAATCATCGCAGCAGCCGTCCTCGCCGGTTGCGCCTCCTCCTCTCCGGCCGCGGAGCCGACGGCGTCGACGCCGACGCCGACCCCGACGGCCACGGCCGAACCACAACCGCTCCTCGTGGTCTCCGGCACCGTTGCCGACCAAGACGGGCAGTCGCTTACCGTCACCCTCACCACGACCGACGTGCGCGAGCCCACCGACGCCGACCGCGCCGACTACGCCGCTGACCGGTGCTTCGACCCCGGATTTGACCTCCTCGCGAATCCCGACTCCCGCATCGTGTCGCTGGCGGTGGAGTCGGTCGCGTCGCCCGGATTCACCGGCTGGACCGACGCGCGGGGAGTGCGGGTGGCGGGAAGCCTCTTCGCCGGCGACATCTGGGAGAGCGAACAGCACAGCCCGTCTGCACCCTGCTTCAGTGACTCCGTGATCACCCGTCCCGGTAGCGGCGAGGTGCGGTTCGTCACGTCGTCGGACGGCTGGAACCTGACGAATCCGGTGACCGGCGACGGCGCCATCACCCTCGCCATGTACGGGTTCGAGGCCGTACGTGTCGACGCACTCGGCCAGCCGACCGGACTCGACGCGGTCGCCGACTGCGTGACGACGGCGTCGCCCGCGCTCGACGCGCTCGCGCTCGACCTCTGGGAAGGCCGGTGGGGACGGTCGCAGAACCTGCCGGAGTACTGCTTCTACGGGCGCAGCGCCGGCGACTGACATCCACTTCACAGCAAGAAACGTTTCACACTGTGTAGCGAGTGTGGCAAGCTAGGCGGATGCAAACGACCGAGCCCGGCATGCGCGAGCGCAAGAAGCTGCAGACGCGCTTCGCGATCGAGACCGCGGCGATCGACCTCGTGCTCGAGCACGGGTTCGACAACGTCACGATCGAGGCGGTCGCCGAACGCGCCGACGTGACACCGCGCACGTTCTTCAACCACTTCGCCGACAAGGCCGACGCCGTCCTCGGCATCGCCCGCGAGCACGAGGTCGCGCCCGACATCGACGTGTCGACGATCGTCGCCGACTCCGCCATCGGATTCGCGGCGGCCGTCGTGCGCGCCGGCATCACCCAGCTCGACGACTCGATCATCGACGCCGACAAGCGCCGCCGGGAGGTGTTCGCACAGACGCCGGCCCTGCTCGCCCGCGAGATGGAGAAGATCGCCCTCATCGAGGAGTCGATCACCCGGCACGTCGACGGCTACCTCGCCGAGACCGGAATGCCGACCGGCATCGATCGCGACGACCGTGCGCGCGCCATTACCGTGACGGTCACCGCCGCTGCCCGGCTCGCCTTCATCAGGTGGAGCCGGGAGCCGGCATCCGCCCTCGAGCTCGTCTCCTTCTTCGACCACGCGGTCGACTCGATAACCGATATCCTCACCAACCCAGAAAAGACGGAATGACCACCACAGCGAAAGACCCGGCGATCGCGCCGGGCGCGGGCGCCGCCAAGCCCCGCATCATCCCCATCTTCATCGCGCTCATGGTCGCGATGCTGCTCTCGAGCCTCGACCAGACGATCCTCGGCACCGCGCTGCCCACGATCGTCGGCGAGCTCGACGGCGTGCAGCACATGCTCTGGGTCGCCACCGCGTACATCCTCGGCGCCACCATCGTGATGCCCATCTACGGAAAGCTCGGCGACCTCATCGGCCGCAAGACGCTGTTCCTGGTGGCTCTCACGATCTTCATCGCCGGTTCGGTCCTCGGCGGATTCGCGACCTCCATGGAGCTGCTCATCGCGGGCCGCGCCATCCAGGGTCTCGGTGGCGGTGGACTGATGATCCTCAGCCAGGCGATCATCGCCGACGTCGTGCCGCCCCGCGACCGCGGCAAGTACGGCGGCTTCATCGGCGCCGTCTTCGCCTTCTCCGCCGTCGTCGGCCCGCTGCTCGGCGGCCTGTTCACCGACTCGCTCACCTGGCGTTGGGCGTTCTGGATCAACATCCCCCTCGGCATCGCCGCGATCGTCGTGGCCGCGATCTTCATCCGCCTGCCGCACAAGCCGAACCGCGTGAAGCCGAAGATCGACTACCTCGGCACCGCGCTCATCGCGATCGCCACCACGAGCCTCGTGCTCGTGACCTCCTGGGGCGGCACCGAGTACGAGTGGGACTCGCTCGTCATCATCGGCCTCATCGCGCTCACCGTCGTCTCCGCCGCCCTGTTCGTCTGGGCCGAGACGAAGGCCGCCGAGCCGATCATCCCGCTGTCGCTGTTCACAGACCGCAACTTCACCATCACGACGATCGCCGGCCTGATGACCGGTGTCGCCATGTTCGGCGCGATCGGCTACATGCCCACGTTCCTGCAGATCGCCAACGGCATCAACGCCACCGAGTCGGGCCTGCTGCTGCTGCCCATGCTCGCCGGCCTGCTCCTCACCGCGATCGGCAGCGGCATCCTGATGTCGAAGACCGGGCGCTACAAGTGGATGCCCATCGTGGGTTCCGCCCTCATCGGCGTCGCCCTCGTGCTGTTCTCCACCCTGACCGCCACGACGAGCCCCTTCGTCACCGGCGTCTACCTGTTCGTGCTCGGCGCCGGCCTCGGCCTCACCGTGCAGGTGCTGGTTCTCATCGTGCAGAACTCGGTCCCCCACAAGGTTCTCGGAACGGCGACCGCCGCCAACGCGTTCTTCCGCGAGATCGGTGCGACCGTCGGTTCGGCCGTGGTCGGCAGCGTCTTCGCGAGCCGCCTCACCCAGCAGCTCGCCGACACCTTCGGCACCGGCGAGAGCGCCGAGGCGAACTCGCTCACCCCCGCCGCGATCAACGCGCTGCCCGACGAGCTGCACGACCTGATCAGCACGGCCTACGCCGACGCCCTCGCGCCGATCTACCTGTTCCTCGTGCCGCTCATGGTCATCTCAGTCGCGATGCTGTTCTTCATCAAGGAGGTCCCGCTCGCCTCGACGGTCCCCGTGATGGAGGGTATGGAAGACGACGAGCCGGATGACACGGCCGACGCGACTGCTGCCGGCACCGCGACAACCGGCACGACGGCGACCGACACGACGGCCCGCCCCGTCGGCGACGCGCCTAGGCTGTAAGCACGGGCGCTCGGAGCGCCACTTCAGAAAGAAGCGTTCATGAGTTCCCCCACCGCGTCCCGTCCTGCCCGCCCCGCACGTCCGGGGCGCGGCGGGCGGGGCGGCCGCGGCGCGACCGACGACGGCCCGCGCGCCAAGTTCAGCCAGCTGCTGCCCTACCTTCTCGAGCACAAGAAGGTTCTCGGCGTCGTGGTGGCGCTCAGCCTGCTCGCCGCGGGCGCCTCGCTCGCACAGCCGCTGCTCGTGCAGGAGGTCGTGAAGAAGGTGCAGGCCGGCGAGACGCTCGGCAACCTGGTCTGG
>Ga0247813_10003162_pt1 | contig 10741 bp, 9 predicted proteins | sample UWRJL169409C1_FD_180719 | JGI IMG/M metagenome (GOLD analysis project Ga0247813, IMG submission 180719) | Plant litter microbial communities from Arlington Agricultural Research Station in Wisconsin, United States - UWRJ-L169-409C-1 | ecosystem: Environmental > Terrestrial > Plant litter >... | reverse complement strand
TCATACCAGACAGCTGTTCTTTAATCTTTTCGGGGTTAGCACCATCTTTATCCATTTTGTTGATGGCAAATATCATGGGTACGTTTGCTGCCTGGGAATGCGATATCGCTTCCCTTGTTTGCGGCATCACCGCATCATCAGCAGCAACAACGATCACGGCAATATCGGTAACCTTGGCACCACGTGCACGCATGGCCGTAAAGGCTTCGTGACCCGGTGTATCCAGGAAGGTTATATTTCTTCCGTCCTCTAAAGTAACCTCGTAGGCACCAATGTGCTGGGTGATACCACCTGCCTCACCGGCAATAACGTTGGTGTTGCGTATATAATCCAGTAAAGAGGTTTTACCATGATCTACGTGACCCATGATCGTTACGATCGGGGCCCTGGGTTTCAGATCCTCTTCATTATCCTCTTCATCATCCATTTCCAGGTCACCTGCGTCTTCCACACCTATAAATTCAACTTCAAAATTGAACTCGCTGGCAACCAGCTCTATCACATCTGCCTCCAGGCGCTGGTTAATAGACACCATGATGCCCAGGCTCATACATTTACTGATCACATCTGCAAAACTTACATCCATCAAACCTGCCAGCTCACTCACCGAAATGTACTCTGTTACCTGCAGTTTATTATCTTCCCTGCCTGCTCCTGCCTGTTCGGCCTGCTCATCTCTTTTTGCTTTGCGGTATTTGGCTTTCAGGCTTTTGCCACGTCCGCCGGCACCAGCCAGTTTGGCCTGTGTTTCTTTCAGTTTATCCTGGATCTCTTTTGCATCAATTACTTTATCTTCCCTGCGGCCGCCCGTTCCAATATTTGAGCCTCCTGTACCGCGGTTGAACCTGTTGCCACCAGCCCCGGCTCCAATATTGCTGCCGCCCGGCCTCCTGTTAAAGGTTCCCTGTCCGCCGCCGGTTCCCGGAGCCTGCTGAGGACTGCCCGTTCCCGGTTTCTTTTCCATAGGAATACGCTTACGCTTACGCTTCTCGTCGATCGTTCCTTTTTTAGGCCTGGTATCATTATCAACAGGTAATTCTATCTTACCCATGATCTTTGGACCAGATAATTTTCTTGCTTTGATATTTTCGATGATCGGGGCATCGTCTTCCTTAACAGCAGGCTGCTGTTCAACCTTAGCTTCAACTTTAGGTTCTTCTTTAACCTCTTCCTTCTTTGGTTCTTCTGCCTTCTTCGGTTGCTCTTCTTCCTCTTTTGTATCTGCTTTCTTAGCCGCTTTTTTTGGCCTGGTAGATGAATCTATTTTATCCAGGTCAATTTTATCCAGCACTTTTGGTGTTTCCAGTTCGGGTGCTTTCACTTTTGTTATGCCCGAAACAGGAACTTCTTCTTCTTTAATTTCTTCCTTAACCACCACCGGTGCTGCTTCCTTTACAGGTTCTGCAACGGCAACCGGTTCTGCAGGTTTTACTTCCTCGGCCGGTTTGGGCTTGGTTTCTTTTTTAGTAAAAGAAAGATCCTGCTCGTCCTTTTTCTTTTTAGGTTCATTGGCATTTGCGCCTTTGGGAAGGTCTATCTGCATGGCTTTTTCATGCGCCACTTTATCCTGCTGAAACTCTGCCTGCAAAACACGGTACATGGGTTCCGTGAGTTTAGACGTCGGCTTCAGGTCGTCGCTGGAAAAACCTTTTACTACAAGAAAATCCACCAGGGTAGATGTTCCTATATTAAATTCTTTGGCTGCTGCCATCAACCTTGGTGTTGTTACTTCTGACATTCGTTTTTTTGTTTGTCCGGTATCAAAAAACGGACTGATTTTTCTTTTTAATGTTCTGAATAAACCTTCGCCGTAACTTAAGATCCTCTTCTTATTCTTTTCCAAATTCTTCGTTCAATATTCTTCTTACGTCTTCAATTGTTTCTTTTTCCAGGTCTGTCCTGCGTTCCAGCTCTTCTGCTGTTAATGCCAATACCGAACGGCCGGTATCGCAACCCACTCTTTTCAACTCGTCAATGATCCATGGTTCAATTTCATCGGTAAATTCATCCAGGTCAATATCAAACTCTTCTTCTTCGCCCTCATTATCGCGGAATACATCAATTTCGTAGCCGGTAAGTTCGCAGGCCAGTTTTATATTAACGCCCCTGCGGCCAATGGCCAGTGAAACCTGGTCGGGTTTTAAATACACGCTGGCGTGCATTTTTTCATTATCCAGTTCCATGCTGGTGATCTTTGCCGGCGTTAATGAACGCTGTATCATCAGCTGGGTATTGCTTGTCCAGTTGATCACATCTATATTCTCATTCTTCAATTCTCTTACTATACCATGGATACGGCTACCTTTCATACCTACGCAGGCACCTACCGGGTCGATCCTGTCGTCGTAACTTTCTACCGCAACTTTTGCTCTTTCTCCCGGGTCGCGAACGATCTTCTTAACAACAATCAGGCCGTCAAATATTTCCGGCACTTCAATTTCGAGTAATTTTTCAAGGAATGAAGGACTTGTTCTGGACAGGATGATGACCGCCTGGCTGTTTTTTAATTCTACCTTTTTTACAACGCCTCTTACGCTTTCTCCTTTTTTAAAATAATCGGTAGGTATCTGTTCAGATTTAGGCAGTAACATTTCATTACCTTCTTCATCCAGTATCAATACTTCTTTTTTCCAAACCTGGTAAACTTCACCGCTCACGATCTCGCCAACGCGCTCTTCGTATTTTTTGATCAGGATGTTCTTCTTCAGGTCGTTGATACGTGCAGCCAGGGTTTGTTTACCGGCCAGTATGGCACGGCGTCCAAATTCTTTCTGAATATCAACCTCTTCATATAATTCTTCCCCAACCTGGTAATCGGGCTCTATTTTAATGGCGTCTTTGTACTCAATTTCGGTGAGGGTATTATATAGATCATCATCGTCAACAATGGTACGGCGACGGAAGATCTCCAGATCACCCTTCTGATCATTCACAATAACGTCGAAACATTCATCGCTGCCGTATTTTTTACGGATGAGTGTTTTAAACACGTCTTCCATAACTTTCATCAGCGTAGGCCGATCGATGTTTTCAGCATCTTTAAATTCCTGAAAGGAATCAATTAAATTAATACTTGCCATATTCCGCTCCGGCCTCACTTTTATTTCCCCGCCGGGGTGGGGGTTTTGTTTAATAATTAAAATTTTATCTGTATCCGGGTTTGCTTTATGTCGGTAAAAGCAATGTCATCGGTCTTTATAACAGCCTTTTTACCCTTTCCTTCGGTGTATTCGATGGTAATATTTTCATCGGTTACAGCTGTAAGTTTTCCCTCTCTTTTTACTTCGTCATTAGTGACCACTTCTACGTCGCGGCCTACATTCTTTTTATACTGGCGCAACATTTTTAAAGGCTCATCCAGTCCGGGACTACTGACTTCCAGCGAAAAATCGCCATCGGGATACATGCCCATTTCTTCCATGATCTTGTACAGTGCCCGGTTTATCTTAATACATTTTTCTATACCAAGGCCATTATCTGCATCGAGGTATATTTTAAAATTGTTGGTAGGCTTTATTTTTATGGAAACCAGAAAAACATCATCCTGCAATAATGGTCCAATCAATTTTTCAACCGCCTGTATTTGTGTATCCTGAGTCATGATAAAAGAAGAAGGGAACGCCACCGTTCCCTTCCATTGCTTCTTTGTCCAATGCAAATATAGATAATGATACGGTAATTGCCAAATGATTAGCATAAACGCTGGTGTGCCAGGTTGAAATTTCCCTAACCATCTTACTGCCAGGTCAGCTGGTGGAAACCGGTGCAAGCAAAAACCCGCCTTCGACATCCCGATAGCTATCGGGACAGGCTGACAGTATAATTGTTAAAAGCTGGCTGCAGGCAATAGCTTTCCGATGTAATTTTATGTGAACATTAAACTTGTGAACAAAAATATGTTCACATAAAAAGTGTTCACATAAAAGTTTGTTGCCGAATTCACCGGTTGTAAAATGTACTACCTTTTTATGCATCAAAGCACAACTATTTATAATACAATGCATTATAGAGGAAAACGGCCATTACATGAACAACGGCTAATAACAATTCCCGACAAACAGTGTTATTATACCAGTGGCCAAATTTTAACAGGGTCGCATTTGTCTTAGTAATAACTTTGTTCCATGGGTTTATTCAGAGTAATTATAGAACTGCTGGCTTTGTACCTGGTGTATAAGCTGATCTTTGATTTTATCATCCCGGTTTACCAAACGACCAAACAGGTAAACAGGAAGATGAGCGATATGCAATCCAAAATGAATGATCATTTTAAGCAGCAACAACAAACACAGCCCACCAGGGAAAGCACCGGCAACACAAGCAGGGAAGATTATATTGAGTTTGAGGAAGTGAAATAACCATGCCGGTCATTCATTTCAGATAGCATCGATTTGCAATAATTCTATCCTTTCCGCAGGCAAAAGCAGGTGGGTTTTAATGCCCAGCCGGGCAGCAGCCTCAGTGTTTACCGAGGTGTCGTCTATAAATAATGTTTCTTCGCTTTGCAGGTTCTCCTGCTGCAATACAAAATCAAAAACTTCTTTGCCGGGCTTACGTAAACCTATTTCATTGCTATACCAGGCTTTAATGAAATACGCATCCAGCGAGGGTTTACCGGTTTCTTCTGTAAACAGCCGTTTAAAATATTTTAAATGAATGCTATTGGTATTGCTCAGCAGGTAAAGTTTGTATTGGGTTGATATAGCCTCCAGGAATGCCATACTTTGCGGCCTGAAATTCAGTATCAATGCATTCCAGGCCTGGTCTATCTGCTGGTCGGTGATGGGTAAAACTGTTCTTTGCCTGATAGCATCGTAAAATGCCTTTTCGCTTACAGCCCCGGTTTCCAGGTTCTCAAACAATTCATCGGCTTTAAACTGGGAGAACATAGCCTCAAAATGCTGCAGGCCCAGGTTCTCAAAAGCCTCCATACTTTTCCGGTAATCAATGTCCAGTAAAACCCCACCCAGGTCGAAGATGATATTTTTGGTTGCTGCCATAATATTAAAAAAGCGCTCCGGGTTGTTCGGAACGCTTTGTGGGCCCACCTGGGCTCGAACCAGGGACCACCTGATTATGAGTCAGGTGCTCTAACCAACTGAGCTATAGGCCCTGTTATGTTTTTTTCATAACGGAGGGCAAAAGTAAGTAAAAAAGCATTTATTCTGAACACTTTTTGGAATAACTGATTTTACCGGTACCAGATTGCAAACCTCCAGGTCCGTTCTTTGGCTTGTTTTGAAGAATGAGGCTACTAATACTATCAAACCTGTTTAATTTAACGCTTCATTAGATTATTTGCTGTTAATTTGCAACTTCAAAATTAATTATGAAGAAATTATTATTTATTGTTCTTGCCCTTGTTACCGTATCAGCTGCTTCTGCCCAGGATAAAAAAAAGAATGGAGGTTTTATGAACCGTACGGGGGATCATTTAATGTTACAGATCACTAACGATCATTGGATGGGCGCTCCCGACAGTATAAAAAACAGGATGACCGGTATTTCGCGTGGACTTAACGTGCAGGTTTTGCTTGACCAACGCTTTAAAAGCGCCCCGCAATGGAGTGTGGCTTTTGGCCTGGGCGTAAGCACCAGCGGTATGTATTTCAAAAACACCGTGATAGATCTTAAATCGAAAACCGCAACCCTCCCTTTCAGGAATGTGGACAGTGTTGATCATTTTAAGAAATATAAACTGGCTACGGCATACCTGGAAATACCGCTTGAACTGCGTTTTACATTTAAGCCTGAAACCGAGAACAGAAGTATTAAAGCAGCATTGGGTGTTAAAGTGGGTACGCTGCTGAATGTACATACCAAAGGAAAGTTACTGCTGGACAAGAATGGTGCCACCGTAAATAATTACATAGCCAAGGAAACAGGCAAAGGTTTTATGAACTCTACCCGTTTGGCTGCTACGGCCAGGGTTGGTTATGGCAACTTTTCGGTGGTGGGAGCCTACCACTTCACCAATATTTTCAAGGATGGTGTAGCCCCGGACATGAAGCTTTTCCAGATCGGTTTAAATTTCAGCGGACTATAATCATAATTGCGTTAACACAAAATTTAATCCCTGCCCCTATATAGGCAGGGATTTTTGTTTGCTACTCCTTTATATTGTCTTAACTTTGCGCCTCTCCCGATAGCTATCGGGACCACATCCATGAGCGACGAAATCAAACACGAATGCGGTCTTGCCTTCATCCGCCTTCGCAAGCCTTTCAGTTATTATCAGCAGCAATATGGCACCGTAATGTACGGTCTTAACAAACTTTACCTGTTGATGGAAAAGCAGCATAACCGTGGCCAGGATGGTGCAGGTATTGCCGCAGTAAAATTAAATACAGAACCGGGCTATCCTTTTATGCATCGCCTGCGCAGTGGCGCCAACCAGCCCATTGCCGACCTGTTTGCGCAAATTGGTAAAGAATATAACGAAATTGAAAAATACCAGCCGGATATTAAGAACCACCCCGGCCTGATGAAAGGCCATCTTAACTTCCTGGGCGAGATATTACTGGGTCACCTGCGTTATGGCACCCAGGGCAAGAACAATGCAGAATTCTGTCATCCATTTATAAAACGCCATACTATTCCGGCACGCAACCTGGCATTGGCCGGCAATTTCAACCTGGTAAATACTGAAGAATTATTTGGCCTGGTGAATATTGACCCGGGCGAATTTCAGCGTCAAAGCGATTTAGCAGCGATGATGGAAGTGCTATATCACTTTGTGGTAAAAGCAGATGAAGCCTTCCCGGGTGAAATGGATATTACCAAAGTGCTGAAAAAAGCCGTGCCTTTATTTGACGGTGGCTTTACTTTCAGTGGTATGCTGGGCAACGGCGATGGTTTTGTGATGAGGGATGCACACGGTATCCGGCCGGCCTACTATTATATACACGAAGATGTGATTGTTGCAGCCAGCGAAAGGGCAGCTATACGTACTGCTTTTCACCTGGAAGAGAACGAAGTAAAAGAACTGATGCCCGGTAATGCTTTAATTGTAAAAGCAGACGGCAGCTATGCCATAGAACAGATCGTTGAGCCTAAAGAAAGAAAGGCCTGCAGTTTTGAGCGTATCTACTTCAGTCGTGGCAGTGATGAAAAAATATATACCGAAAGAAAAAAATTAGGTTACCTGTTAAGCGGTACGGTTTTAAAGGCTGTTGACTACGATCTGAAAAATACTATTTTTTCTTTTATACCCAATACCGCCGAAACAGCTTTTTACGGATTGATCAAGGGTGCCGAAGATTACCTGAATAACATTAAGATAGAGCGCATACAAAGCTGGAATAAAGATTTTGATGAGGAGAAGCTGTCGGAAATGATCAACAGGAAGATCCGCATTGAAAAGATCGCTATTAAAGACGTAAAGCTGCGAACCTTTATTACAGAGGACAGCAGCCGTAATGAAATGGTACAGCACGTGTACGATATCACCTACGGAACAGTAAGAAAAAAAGTGGATACGCTTGTTGTGATCGACGACAGTATTGTAAGAGGTACAACTTTAAAGGAGAGTATCATCCGCATGCTATCAAGACTGGAGCCTAAAAAGATCATTGTTGTGTCTTCGGCTCCCCAAATACGTTACCCCGATTGTTATGGTATTGATATGAGCAAAATGGGCGACTTCATTGCATTCAGGGCGGCTATTGAATTACTGCATGAAACCGGCCAGCAGGCCATTCTTGCTGAAATGCTGGATAAATGCAAGGAGCTGCAACGTAATAACCAGTTGCATAGCGAGAACATTGTACGCCATTTATACAAACCTTTTACACCTGAAGATATTTCGGCAAAGATTGCCCAGCTGATCACCGCTGCTGATATTGATACGCCTGTAAGTGTCATCTATCAAACTATCGAATCATTGCACGAAGCCTGTCCTACCAATTTGGGCGACTGGTATTTTACCGGCAACTACCCAACACCTGGTGGCAACCGTGTGTGCAATAAAGCTTTCATGAATTATATGGAAGGAAAGAATGTAAGGGGATATTAAGCCTGGAGCTATCATGCGCTCCTTTTTATCCAAATATTTCGTTTAACAATCCAGCCAAACGAACGCCTCCTTTTAGCAACTGCTGATTAAGGATGCCGATGAATTTAAAGTTATAATCGTAGCTTAAATTAGCATCGGCTTTGGTTTCAGCATATATCTTTTCTGTATACTGGTAAGATTGCCATATCCAGTCGGTAATGGATTCTGATTGCCATTCTTTTCTTTGCAATTTGGTTGTAAAATTGATCGATTGCACATACTCTGTATAACTCAACTGCTGAAAATCTACCAGTTTTGAATCCCAAATCGTATGCAGGCTTGTAGGCGAGTTAAACCATTGCAGTTTTATCCCGTTGCCTCCCCTATCTTCGGGCCTGGCTACGTGCATGGGCTGGTGAATATCGCCAACAATATGTATCAGTACACGCAGGTTAAACAGTTTTTCTTCGGGTGTTAAGGTTCCGGTTTTTAGTTTTGCTATTACCTGGTTTAATTTGGTAAATGCATCTATAGCGGTATCTGCAGCCAGTTTTTTTCTAAAATCTATTTCATTGACACCACCTTTTATATTGATGTAATGCCATGGATCCAGGTAGTCATAAGCAGGATCAGACCGTACAAAATCGGACCAGGTGCTTGTGATGGCAATAGACTCGTTGCCCAGTATTTTGTATATCTCTTTTTTTGCTTTTTTTGTAAGGTAACCATCTGCAATCCCGCCCACTATACGATGACCTAAAACGCCCCAGGCCATGCTGCAAAACGGCAGGTATATAAACATGGCGAACAAAATGACTCTTCTGATATGCTTGGTAATCATGGTAAAAATTTAGGTTCAAAGCTAATCCAATACTATTGATTTTGCATAGCCGCCCTGTAATATTTTCGTTACTATTCTATTACTTCAAAAAGCAATACCTGTGCTTTTTCCAGTGGCGAAAAATTATTATCGGCAATAAATACCAGGCTCTTATGCCCGTTGGGCAGCACCGGGCCAAAAGTCACACCTTCAATATTATCCGTGTACATGCCCAGGTCATCCATATTCAGCAGTAATTTTTTTGTAGCAGGAATAAAAGAAGTATTTCCTTTTAGTGCTAACCCGCTGACATCATCAGCTCCGGCCAGGTCTGCAATAAACAATTTGATCGTGCAGGCCAGCCTCCCTGTTGAAAATGAACGTTCTATCACCAGTAATGTATTATTACCCAGGTCAAGTATGTCCGGTACACCATTTACGAAAAAAGCATTTACCGGCCTGGGCGCATAAGCTGCCGGTTCCAGTTTATAAGCATACTGCGCTAAACTTTTTTTACTATCAACGCTAAACTTGCAAATGCGTATAAATGCATTGTTGTCTATAGTATCAGCACGTGGTCCGTCTTCGTACAGCGGTTCTTCAACACTAACCAAAAGGGTTTTGTAGTTATCGGCAAAGGTCATTCCTTCCAGTACGCCATTTCTTCTTGGGCCCTTTTCTGTTGCGTGCATTTTTAAATTAAGGGGTAATGTAAAACTATCTGCATAGGTACCATCTGTTCTAACCACGTTTATAGCTGGATCAACAAGTACAGTGTCGCCGGCTTTTATATTTCTTTCGCCTTCGCTGCTCCATATCAATTGATGCGTAAGCGGGTTATACCTCATCGCTTCCGGGTCAGGATTCTTAAACCTGTTCCTGTTCTTATCCGGATAAGTTTCCCCGTTGGGCTGCAACATATACTTAACATCAGTAAAAAATACGGTGTCTATTTTATATTGACCAAGTTTAATTTTTGCAGCGTAAAATCTTGCAGGATTTTTATCACTCCGGTCATCACTTACCAGGTAATATATATCATTTGCAGCATCGTAATCTATGCCCGAAAGCCCCCCAACAACGGTATTCCTGTATTTAAGATCGAAAGGTATTTCGTCGGTATCAATATACTTTACACGGCTTATAGTGGCAGTGGCAGCCTGCGTTGTTCTTTTGGTTGTGCTACACGAAAACAAAAGTACTACTGGTATAATAAGTGATAGTACACGGTTAATTATTTGCTGCATAAACCTGTTTGCCTGTAAAGTTGGGGAAGTTTTATTTCTCAATGGCAGTATTGGCAAATAATTTATAATTTTATATCGTCTGTTCATTCTTTCATGAAAAATGCACAATAAAAACAGTTTATTGAAAACACTCTTTATTATACGCCATGCCAAAAGTGATCAAAGTTTTTTTGGTAACGACTTTGAGCGACCTCTTAATGACAGGGGAAAGGCCGATGCACCTGAAATGGCCGAACGTTTGATCAAAAGAGCCGGGAAGATTGATGCTTTGATATCGAGTCCGGCAACCAGGGCAAAGCAAACGGCGCAGCATTTTGCCAAGGCTTTGCAGGTTCCGGAAAATGATATTGTTTTCGTTTCGGCATTGTATCATGCGCCTTCGGAAGTTTTTTATGATGTAATAGCTGCCTTACCGCAAAACCTGGATACAGTAGCTATCTATGCGCATAATCCCGGCATTACACATTTTGTAAATAGCCTGGACAGCGGCACCCGCGTTGATAACATGCCCACCTGTGCTATCTTTGGCATAGAGACCAATATTACCAACTGGGCTAATTTTGCAAAAGCAAAAAAAGAGTTTCTGTTTTTTGATTACCCTAAAAGCCATTTTTAACATTCGGGGCCGGCAAATTTTTATTTCTTTGCCACAACCAAACGATCTTCCTTTTCGTTTGTATT
>Ga0247813_10003161_pt1 | contig 10741 bp, 10 predicted proteins | sample UWRJL169409C1_FD_180719 | JGI IMG/M metagenome (GOLD analysis project Ga0247813, IMG submission 180719) | Plant litter microbial communities from Arlington Agricultural Research Station in Wisconsin, United States - UWRJ-L169-409C-1 | ecosystem: Environmental > Terrestrial > Plant litter >... | reverse complement strand
AAGACTTTGTTATGATACTGTCCATTTTGCAAATGGCGATAGCATAGAGTCTAAAAATCTGATCTGGGCTGCGGGTGTTACTGCGATAGTTTTTAAAGGTATTCCAGAGCAAGTTTACGGAAGAGGAAAACGGATGGTGGTAGATGAATTCAATAAAGTTATTGGAATGGATGATGTGTATGCGATAGGTGATACCTGCATCCAGACCACTGATGCTAATTTTCCGCAGGGCCACCCTCAGGTAGCCCAAGTTGCCATCCAGCAAGGTGATAACCTGGGGAGAAACCTGATTAAAAATGTAAAAAATGAAACTTTAAAAGCCTTTGGCTATCATGATAAAGGCTCAATGGCTATAATAGGAAGAAATAAAGCGGTAGCGGACCTCCCAAAACCTAAGTTGTTTTTCAGTGGGTTTATTGCCTGGGCTATGTGGCTGTTTATTCACTTGCTTTCATTGGTGAATTACAGGAATAGGATCAAAACATTATATAACTGGACAGTTGCTTATTTCACGAAAGATCAGTCATTGAGAATGATTGTAAGACCAGCGAATAAGATCAAACCTCTTGTTGTAAAAACGAGTGAAATATAACCTTTTTTAATGCGTCTGGCTGCCTAATATTACATTTATAAAGCAATTATAAGGTGCGAATTTATCAATACTTTACCGATAACCTTTACTTTTGCATCTATGGATGATTTCTTTGCAGCCCGACTCCAGATGGCCTTTTCTTTAGGCTTTCATATAGTGTTTTCCTGTATCGGCATGGTTATGCCTTTCTTTATGTGTACTGCACATTACCTTTGGTTAAAGAAAAAAAAGGTAGTCTATTATGATGTGACCAAAGCATGGAGCAAGGGCGTAGCAATCTTCTTTGCCACGGGTGCGGTTTCCGGGACCGTATTGTCTTTTGAGCTGGGTTTGCTCTGGCCTAAATTTATGGAACATGCCGGACCAATATTTGGGATGCCTTTCTCTTTAGAGGGAACGGCATTTTTTATTGAAGCTATCGCACTGGGCTTTTACCTGTACGGCTGGAACCGCTTCAATCCATGGTTTCACTGGTTTACAGGGGTTGTGGTAGGGATCACAGGATTGCTCTCTGGTATCCTTGTAGTGGCGGCAAATGCCTGGATGAATAGTCCGGCCGGATTTGATTTTGTAAATGGTCAATACCTCAATATTGATCCTATGAAAGCGATGTTTAATGCTGCGTGGTTTTCCGAAGCCCTTCACATGTGTATTGCAGCGTTTGTTTCAACTGGTTTTGCTGTAGCGGGTGTACATGCACTCATGATTTTAAAGGGTAAAAACATAAATTTTCATCATAAAGCATTTCGTATTGCAGCAGTTTTCGCCTGTGTTGCAGCCTGTCTGCAACCGCTGAGTGGAGATTTTTCTGCTAAAGATGTAGCAAAAAGACAACCTGCGAAACTTGCTGCAATGGAATCCCTCTTTCATACGGAAAAAGGTGCAGGCCTGATTATTGGCGGAATTCCGGATACGGCTACTAAAACAGTAAAATATGCACTGGAAATTCCAAAAGCATTAAGTTTTATGGCTACCGGTGATTTTAATGCCGAAGTAAAGGGATTGGACAGCTTTCCTAAGGAAGACCATCCTCCGGTAATGGTCACCCATTTTGCTTTCCAGATTATGGTAGGCCTGGGAATGGCTATGCTCGGGATAGCACTTGTGTACTTCATCGCTTTGCTAAAGAAGAAAAACTGGCTGGATAGTAAATGGCTCCTCCGACTTTTTGTAATTGCAACGCCAATGGGGTATATCGCCCTGGAAGCAGGATGGACAGTTACCGAGGTTGGCCGTCAGCCCTGGATTATCTATGGTGTGATGCGTACAGCTGATGCAGTTACCCCAATGCCGGGAATAGCATATTCCTTCTACCTGTTTACCGCAGTGTATATTTCGCTGGCTATCATAGTAAGCCTGCTGCTGTTCCGGCAGATTACGATGGTAGGCAAATTATATGATTCATCTGCTGACAATAAAATATAGATATGGTATACGTAGTAATTGTATTTCTCTGGACGGCTATCCTGCTGTATATTTTGCTCGGTGGTGCAGACTATGGGGCAGGGATTATTGAACTGTTCACCTCTAAAGCGAACAGGCCGGAAACACGCAAGAAAATGTATGAAGCAATCGGACCGATATGGGAAGCTAACCATATGTGGCTGATCATCGTGATCGTTATCCTTTTTGTAGGGTTTCCAAAAATTTATACTACAGTTTCAATTTATCTGCATATCCCCCTGGTCTGTATGTTGCTGGGGATTATCGCCAGGGGCACTGCGTTTGTGTTCAGGAACTATGATGCGGTAAAAGATGATATGCAGAAAGTATATACCCGGATTTTTGTTTTATCCAGTGTCATCACGCCTTTCTTTTTAGGGATCATCGCAGCCAGTTCAGTTTCCGGTCAAATTGATGTAAGTGCCCATGATTTTCTTTCTGCCTACATCTTCAGCTGGCTCAACTGGTTCTCTGTTACTACCGGTTTGTTTACGGTAACTATCTGTGCTTACCTTGCGGTGATATTCATTATCGGGGAAACGGATAACGAAAAAGACAGAAAACACTTTACAAGAAAAGCACGGCATATGATCTTTGTAGTAATGGGGGCAGGCGCATTAGTGTTTATTGCTTCGTACTTTGAAGGGATTCCGCTTTTACAATGGATATTGAATGGCCTGCCGGGTATAATAGCTATTATTATGGCAAGTATCTCCCTGGGAATAATGTTTTACCTGCTTAATAAGAACAAACCGCTGATCCTTCGCCTGTTAGCGGGCTTTCAGGTCACGATGATTCTGTTCGCAGCAACTTACAGTCATTTCCCGGATATTGTATTATTAAAAGGCGGTTCCAATCTTTCGTTGCTTACACACCAGGGACAATTAAAAACGATGGAGACATTAGGTTATGCGCTGCTGATCGGCAGTGTATTTATTCTGCCGGCACTTTTTTACCTGATCTATAGTTTTCAGAAAAAACCGGATATACCAAACGAACACTAACTATCATATTTAATCAGCATGCTACTGTATGGAAGATCCCGATTTTTTAAAACTTAGTAAACTTACCGAAGGCGATTATGAGGCGTTTTTATACGATTGTGATGGCACGTTAGCGGATAACATGCCCGCTCATGCGGAAACTTATGTGGCTATCGCTAAGCAGTATAATGTAGCAATAGATCCAGCTATCATAGACGAACTGGCAGGATGGCCCATAGCCAATGTGGTGGATGAGCTCAACCTGAGGTATAACTCCACGATGGATCCGGAAGAGTTCAGGTTGAGAAAGGCAAAACTTTTTCAGGATGAGTATATTGGGAAAGTTTTACCCATTCCCTACGTAGTGGAACATTTGAAAGCTAATGCCGGCAGGGTACGGATAGCTGTCGTATCGGGAGGCGACCGTATAGCTGTGGAACGTACGCTGGAAATTATTAGCGTTATTGACGATGTGGAAGCGCTGGTTTGTGCTGGTGAAACGCCGAGGGGTAAACCGTTTGCGGATCCGTTTTTAAAAGCTGCGGAGTTATTAGGTGTTGATCCTCAGAAATGCCTCGTGTTTGAAGATGGTATTCCAGGTGTAAAAGCGGCTGAAGCTGCTGGAATGCACTGGGTAAGGATTGACCAGTTTAAATTTGGATAGTTGGGAATGAAAAGATCCGGGACAGCAGATATGCCATTGCATTATGGCCACGTTCCAAAGTGGCTTTCCGAGCGTATGTCCCGCCTTGGGCTAGCCATTACCGAAGCTATTATAGCAGAATATGGCACAGGGGAAGTCCTGCGCAGACTGAGCGATCCTTTCTGGTTTCAAAGCCTGGGTGCTGTAATGGGGATGGATTGGCATTCGTCGGGCATAACTACTTCCGTAATGGGTGCCTTGAAAAGTTCCATTAACCCGCTATCCAGGGAATTGGGGATCTATATCTGTGGAGGTAAAGGGAAATCGTCAAAAAATACGCCACAAGAACTTTTATTATATAGCGACCGCAACGGACTGGATGGTAATTCACTGGTACGCTGCAGTAAATTAAGCGCTAAAGTGGATAATACTGCGGTGCAGGATGGGTTTCAGTTATACATGCACAGTTTTATAGTTAACACCGATGGATTATGGACCGTTGTACAGCAGGGCATGCGGGATGACAGTTCCACAGCAAGACGATACCACTGGCATTCTTCTGCAATGGAATCTTTTGTAGATGCACCTCATACCGCTATCTGCGGACAAAATCAGGGTATGATCCTCAATATGGTTGCAAAAGAAGCGATGCCAGCACGTCAGTCAGTACTTTCCATGACAGCCGAGCATCCCAACCGGATGATTGCAGAAGTGCAGCATCTGGTGATGCCCCGTCACCATGATGTACGGGCGAAAGATATAGATCTTAAGCGGCTGGGAGCAATGTTATGGCTGACACATGATAAACAGCCTGCAGATTTTGAGGAACTACTGCTGCTCCAGGGGATGGGGCCGCGCACGTTACAGTCGATGGCTTTAGTCAGTGAGGTAATTTATGGAACGCCTTCACGCTTCAGCGACCCCGCCAGGTTCTCCTTTGCCAATGGAGGAAAAGACGGGCATCCTTTTCCAGTACCTGTCAACGTATATGATGAAACGCTCAAAGTTTTATCCAATGCCATCAGCAAGGCGAAGATCGGAGAAACAGACAAATTACATGCGATCCAAAAGTTAAGTGAGCTTTCTTACCAGGCAGAAAAAGGTTTTACTCCAAACGGGGATTTCGAAGCCCTGCTGGAAAAGGAAAGGAACGAATCCTGGAAACATGGAGGTAAAACGATTTTTGGTGATGCAAAACCACCAAAAGGCGGTCAGCTTAATCTTTTTTAAATCAATATTTTTTATCTTTAAAAATTCTGACCAGATAGCTGCCGGTACTGTAACCGGCAGAGAAATAATACAATTAAACAGCAAATGAACAAAATTTATCTATTCGCACTGTTTCTTCCGTTTGGAACGGGATTAATGGCGCAGCAACAAAGAACCGCTACAGTTTATACTACTGCGCAAGGTTCTGATCTCCGCATCTCTAAAACGGGGAGCTTAAATTTTACGGAACTGAACCAGCCGCTGGAAACACAGGTATGTATCTTTGTTGATCCATCTAAAACTTTCCAGACAATGGTAGGTATAGGCGGAGCAATCACCGATGCGACTGCGGAGACTTTTGCCAAGCTTTCTAAAGCTACACAACAGGAATTTTTATCTGCATATTATGATAAAGAAAAAGGCATTGGTTTTACGCTGGCAAGGACAAGTATCCACAGTACGGACTTTTCAAGCGATAGCTATACCTATGTAAAAGACAACGATGCGGAATTGAAATCTTTCAACGTGAAGCATGATGAGAAATACAGGATCCCCCTGATCAAACAGGCAATCCAGGCGGCTGGTGGTAAATTACCCATGTTTGTAAGCCCATGGAGTCCGCCAGCATGGATGAAAACTAATAATAGTATGTTAAAAGGCGGAAAGTTGAAACCTGAATTCAGACAGAACTGGGCTAACTACTATGCGAAGTTTATCAAAACTTACGAAAAAATGGGCATCCCGATCTGGGGTTTAACGGTACAGAATGAACCTATGGCTACCCAAACATGGGAGTCTTGTGTGTTTACTGCTGAAGAAGAACGTGATTTTATTAAACAATATTTAGGCCCCACATTGCAGAAAGAAGGTCTTTCAGATAAAAAACTGATTGCGTGGGACCATAATCGCGACCAGGTATATCAGCGTGCAAGTACGATCCTGAACGACCCGGAGGCGGCTAAATATGTATGGGGAATCGGTTTTCACTGGTATGAAACATGGACTGGCAGCGGAATGTTGTTTGATAACCTGAAATTAGTGAAACAGGCATTTCCTGATAAAGAACTGATATTCACAGAAGGTTGTGTAGAGAAATTCAACCTGGACAGCGTAGGTAGCTGGGCTTTAGGCGAGCGTTATGGTTATTCAATGATCAATGACTTCAACAGTGGTACTGCGGCCTGGACAGACTGGAATATGCTGCTTGACGAAAAAGGCGGACCAAACCATGTGGGTAACTTTTGTTTTTCACCAATACATGCAGACACTAAAACAGGGAAACTGATCTATACAAACTCTTATTATTATATGGGCCAGTTCTCTAAATTTATTCATCCGGGTGCCAAAAGGATTGTAAGTTCCTCTAACCGCGATAAATTACTGACTACAGCTTTCGTAAATCCTGATGGAAAAATGGCAGTGGTAGTTATGAATAAATCAAACGATAAACTACCGTATTATTTATGGATTGGTGGTAAAGCTGCGGAAACAATAAGTTTGCCGCATTCAATTTCTACAATCATTATAGAATAGTATGATTAAACCTGCAAATCCGGTCATTCACACGGAGTTTGCAGGTTTACTATTTTTAAATCTGTAGCTTCCTTCATTCTTGTGTAAAATCCTGCTTTGATTGTTTAAAACTGGCATGGTTGATGAACATAATTAATTTTCAACCCGTTGGATTTTTTTGATGAAGCGCTATTACACTGGCTTATGCCTGATCTTTTTTTTTCTGCTTTCCGGCTGCGGTCTTTTACTCAAGAACCGGCAAACCAACCACCATGGTGTTGTGACCAACGACTTCGATCTCCCGGTTATTACTTATCCAAGTGTAGATCCGGCTTCTAAAAAACTCATGATATTTTTTTCTGGTGATGGTGGCTGGCTTGATTTTGAAGACCAGCTTTCCACGGGTTTCGCAGCAGCGGGTTTTGAAACAATTGGCTTTAATTCCCGGACTTACTTCTGGACTCCCAGGACACCACAGCAGACGGCAGATGATATTGTACTGCTGATAAATAAATATGGATCGCTTTACCAGACCAACAGGATCTATCTGTGCGGTTATTCTTTTGGTGCTGATGTAGTGCCATTTATTTACAACAGGCTGCCTGCTGCTACAAAAAATAAAGTGGTAGCGCTTGAATTGCTTTCCCCTTTTGCTTCTTCTGATTTTATGGTACACACTACAGATCTGCTAAACCTTGGCGGAGATGATAAAGCGTATAAGGTGCAGCCGGAAATAGAGGAAGTGAGGATCCCGATATTTTGTTTTTACGGAGAAAATGAAAGTTCAAGACCCATGGAGATAGTACGTAAACCTAATTTCACGTTGAAGTTATTAGCAGGAGACCACCATTATGAACCCTCTGGATATAAAGAGATATTCACGGTATTACAGGGATTAAGAAGAAATATTTTATTTAAAAATTACCGTTTATGAAAGCTATAGTTATTACAAAAGAAGGCGGACCGGAAGTGTTGAAATTAAAGGACGTTGAAAAACCAGTAGCACAAGGCAATCAGGTGCTGATAAAAATTATGGCCGCAGGTGTAAACCGCAGTGATATTGTGATGCGTAACAGTAGTTTTTATGGCGGTGGTGATACCGCTGAGATTCCCGGACTGGAAATAGCAGGTATCGTAGAGGCTGTTGGTCCGGATGTTAAGCGATGGAAGACAGGCGATAAAGTGTGTACACTGGTTACCGGAGGCGGATATGCTGAATATAACACTGTGGATGAGCGCCTTTGTTTGCCTGTGCCTTCCGGTTTCTCATTTGAAGAAGCCGCTGGTTTACCGGAAACTATTTTTACCGTGTGGTCTAATGTATTTAAAACCGCAGGTTTCAAAGCGGGAGAAAATTTCCTCATCCATGGCGGGTCGAGCGGAATAGGTGTAACTGCCATTCAGATGGTTGTAGCTATGGGAGGTACAGCTTATGCTACGGCTGGGTCTGACGAAAAATGCAGGTTTTGCGAAGATCTTGGAGCTGACCTGGCAATAAATTACAAAACCGAAGACTTTGCTGCGGTACTGAAAGAGGTAGGAATAGATGTCATCCTGGATATGACAGGCGGCGAAAACACAGTGAAAAATATTGATATCCTGAATACAGAAGGCCGGCTGACTTTCATCAGTGCGATGAATGGAAATAAATCAGCCATCGATATTTTTAAGATTATGGGTAAACGTTTGAAAATTACCGGAAGTATGCTGAAACATCGTAGTGATGATTTCAAAGCGGAACTGGCGGAGGAAATTGAACATGCGGTATGGCCCTTGGTTGTTGCAGGTAAAATCAAACCGGTCATCCATGCGGTTTTTCCTTTAGATGAAGCTGGTGATGCTCAGCAGTTAATGGAAAGCAGTACACATATCGGTAAAATCATTTTACAGATAGGATCTGTTGGTTAGGTAATTTCCGGTACTGGCTTGCTGATCATTGCTTTCCTCTTTGAAAAGTAAAATTTATATGTGGTGTTTCAAAAAATGATTTTCCGCACCTAAAAGAAAAGCAATTACCAATACATTTGCGCCAGAAATTAAAAGAAGCATGAACCAGCATATCGAAAGGATACAAAAAGTAATAGAACCGCTCAGACAGGAAATCATAAATCATAAAGTTTACTCGGTGATCAATGATGTTAATGATTTGAAAATTTTTATGCAATACCATATTTATGCGGTCTGGGATTTCATGTCTTTGCTTAAATCTTTACAAATCGGTTTAACTTGTACTACTACACCGTGGTTCCCGGTTGGAAATGCCAATACACGGTACCTCATCAACGAAATTGTCGCTGGTGAAGAATCTGATGTGGATGGTGCTGGTATACGTAAAAGCCATTATGAAATGTACTTGGAAGCAATGGATCAGTGCGGAGCGGACACAACGGCGATTTATGCGTTTATTGATTCACTAAAAGAAACTGGCGATATCAATACAGCTTACCTTGATGCCGGCGTCCCTCCTGAAGCACAGGATTTTGTCAACTTTACTTTTGAGGTGATCGGTAGTGGAAAACCACATCTGCAATCAGCTGCATTTACTTTTGGCAGGGAAGACCTGATCCCAAATATGTTTGTTTCCATTGTCGGCGATCTAAACAGAAAGTTCCCTGACCAATTATCCCTGATCAAGTACTACCTGGACAGGCATATAGAAGTTGATGGCGATCACCATAGTCACCTTGCGTTAGATATGACCGCAGAACTTTGTGGTGATAACGAAGACCACTGGAAAGCCGCTGAAGAAATTACAGTTCATTCACTGCAGCAGCGTATTCAGCTTTGGAATGGTGTCTACGATGAAATTATGAAGGTAAAAGTCTAAATGATGAATATCACCATTAGAAAAATAGAACCGGAAGACAACGTTGCAATGGCATTGATCCTTCGCAACAGCTTAAAAGAATTTGGACTGGATATTCCCGGGACGGCATATTTTGATGAGAGCACAGATCACCTTTACCAATCTTTTCAGCAGGAGAGAAGCTGTTACATCGTTGCTCTCGAAGGTAAAGAACTGATTGGAGGTGTAGGTATTTATCCCTCAAACGGATTATCCGAAGATACTGTGGAATTGGTTAAAATGTATCTTGCACCTCATTCGAGAGGCAAAGGACTGGGAAAGATGCTGATGAAAAAATGCATTACTTTAGCGGAAGAACTCGGTTATAAAAAAATATACCTGGAATCTATGCCCGAACTTAAAGATGCTGTTTCAGCCTATCAAAAGCTTGGTTTTAAAATGTTAGACGGTCCCGTAGGATCGACAGGCCATTTTTCCTGCACTATCTGGATGTTGTACGAAATTCATTCTTAAAGTTATATCATAAAAAAAGCTTGTTTCTGATTGAAGCAGGCTTTTTTGCAGGTGCAAATATTATTATTCGGATAACAACCTGATTTCATGATCTCCGATCGTGATCAGTCTTTCTTTATATAAAGCTCCGGTAGTTTTCTTGAATGCTTTTTTGCTGATTTTTAACAAATCATAAATATCATCCGGTGTGCTTTTATCACCTAAGGCGATTAAGCCCTGGTTTTCTTCCAGCATTTTGATCAATACCTCTTTTGTATCCAGGATATGACCATATCCCATTGGCTGTAAGCTAAGGTCGATCTTTCCCCCAACACGTACTTTTTTGATCCAGCCTTTTCTTACTTCACCGGGATTAAGCTGGTCAAATAACTCATTAGTGTACAAAAGACCAATAAACTTGTTGTCAATAATTGCATTATAACCCAGGTCGCTCCGGTCTGCAATTAATAAACTTACCTCATCACCTTCTTCAAATTCGATTTCCTCTTCTTCTACAAAATTAGTTAAGCGTGACGAAGCTACCATACGGTCGTTGCTATCATCAAGAAAAACATAAACCACATGTTGGTCGCCTTTAAACATCGGGCGCTTCTGCTCTTTTTCAGGTACATAGATATCTTTATCGATACCAATATCCATGAATACACCATTTTCCCCATCTTCAACAACGGTAAGAAAAGCAAAATCACCAACACACGCTAATGGTTTCTGTGTAGTAGCATGCAGTTTTCCGTCCTTGTGCATGTAAACAAAAACATTGATATTCTGGCCAATCTCTGCGTCTTTAGGGACGTGATTGTATGGTAATAGTGCTTCTTTATCACCATCTGACAGGATCAGGCCTGATTCTGTCTTGTTTATAATTCTAAGTTCGTTGTACTGTCCTATTTGTATCATCGGGTATTTTACTGTTTTTCAATCTGCAAAGGTAGTAATATCCATCATAGGAACGGATATGGATATCACTACCTTTGCAGAAATACTAAAATAATTTGTATCCTATGCGTAACGAGAGCTGGTCGGTATTGGAGTAGACGCTG
>Ga0247813_10003159_pt1 | contig 10747 bp, 10 predicted proteins | sample UWRJL169409C1_FD_180719 | JGI IMG/M metagenome (GOLD analysis project Ga0247813, IMG submission 180719) | Plant litter microbial communities from Arlington Agricultural Research Station in Wisconsin, United States - UWRJ-L169-409C-1 | ecosystem: Environmental > Terrestrial > Plant litter >... | reverse complement strand
TGGCCGCGCCGCAGGCAAACCTGATGGCCTCGGTGGCCAAGGGGCTGTTCGGCGGCGAGCTGCCGTGGACCTTCATCGGCATCGGTGCCGTGGTCGGCGCGGCGATCATCGCCTTCGACAACTGGTTGAAGTCGCGCAACGCACGCTTCCGCGTGCCGGTGCTGGCCGCCGCGATCGGTATCTACCTGCCGCTGGAGCTGATGGTGCCGATCTTCCTGGGCGGTCTGATCGCCTATCTGGTGGAGCGCTTCCACAAGATCCGCGGCGACGACGAAGAAGGCCGCGACCGCGTGCACAAGCCGGGCGTGCTGTTCGCTGCGGGCCTGATCACCGGTGAAGCCCTGATGGGTATCGCGATCGCGGTGCCGATCGTGATCAGCAGCCGCGCGGACGTGCTGGCGCTGCCGTTCCACCTGCCGGGCGCGCAGTGGATCGGTCTGGCCGTGCTGTTCCTGGTCGGCTGGTTGATCTACCGCACCGGCAAGCGCGCGGTGGGGTCGGTCTAACAAGCGACCCCGGTCTGCGTCACGACAAACCCCGCTCCGGCGGGGTTTGTCGTTTCCGCCTCCTGCCGATCCGCCGACATGACCGATGGCCTTTGCATGGGTGGCCCCTGCGGCCCTACCATCGGCGTTTTGCCGTTCCGCGGAGACCCCGATGAAACTTCGTTACGCCCTGCTGCCGTTGTGCCTGCTGACCGCGATGCCCTCGCTGGCGGCCACGCGTGGCCTGGATGTGCGCGACATGATCGCGCTGGATCGGGTCTCCAGCCCGCTGCTGACCGCCGATGGCGGCAATGTGATCTTCGCCAAGCGCGTGGTCGGCACCGACAGCAAGGCCAGCACCGGCCTGTACATCCGCAACCTGCGCACGCGTGACCTGGCCCCGCCCAAGCCGCTGACTCCGGCCGGTTGGAACGTCAATTCCGCAGCGCTGTCGGCCGATGGCCAGACGGTGTACTTCCTGAGCGCCAAGAACGGCAGCCAGCAGCTCTACGCGCAGCCGACCACCGGCGGCGCCCCGCGCCAGCTGACCGATTTCCCGGTCGATGTGGACAGCTTCCACGTCTCCCCGCAGGGCGATCGCGTGGCCTTCAGCAGTGGCGTGTTCCAGGACTGCGGTTCGGACCTGGCCTGCACCAGCAAGAAGCTGGACGCGCACAAGGCACGCAAGAACACCGGTGAAGTCTTCGACACTCTGTTCGTGCGCCATTGGGACACCTGGGCCGATGGCCGCCGCAACACGCTGTTCGTGGCGCCGCTGCCGGCCGCCAAGGCCGCGGCGGTGAAGGGCGCCTCGGCGATCAGCGCGACGCTGGCCGGCGATGCACCGTCCAAGCCGTTCGGTGGCAATGACGACTTCACCTGGTCGCCGGATGGCAAGAGCGTGGTCGCCGCGATCCGCGTGGCCGGCAAGCAGGAGCCGTGGTCGACCAACTTCGACCTGTACCGCCTGGACGCCGAAGGCAAGCAGGCGCCGGTCAACCTGACCGCGGCCAACCCGGCCTGGGATGCCGGCCCGGTGTTCAGCGCCGACGGCAAGACCCTGTACTACCGCGCTATGAAGCGCCCCGGCTTCGAAGCGGACCGCTTCGGCCTGATGGCGATGGACGTGGCCACCGGCAAGACCCGCGAGATCGCACCGAAGTGGGATCGTTCGGCCGGCGAGATCGTGTTGTCCGGTGACGGCACGCTGATCTACACCAGTGCCGACGACATGGGCGAGCACCGCCTGTTCGGCGTCGACATCGCCACCGGTGAGGCCGAGGTCGTGGCCGACGGCGGCAGCATCGGCTCGCCGGTGATCGCCGGCACCACTTTGGCGTACACCAAGAACAGCCTGAAGAGCGGCGATCAGATCATCGTGGCCGCCTTCGATGGTGCCAACCCGCGCGAGATCACCCCGAGCGCCGGTGAGATGCTGCCCGACGTCGCCTTCGGCGATTACGAGCAGTTCCAGTTCAAGGGCTGGAACAACGAGACCGTGCACGGTTACGTGGTCAAGCCGTACAACTACCAGGAAGGCAAGAGTTACCCGGTCGCGTTCCTGATCCACGGTGGCCCGCAGGGCAGCTTCGGCAACGGCTGGAGCTACCGCTGGAATCCGCAGACCTACGCCGGCCAGGGCTACGCGGTGGTCATGATCGACTTCCACGGCTCCACCGGCTACGGCCAGGCCTTCACCGATGCGATCAGCCAGCACTGGGGCGACCGCCCGCTGGAAGACCTGCAGAAGGGCTGGGCCGCGGCACAGAAGCAGTACCCGTTCCTCAACGGTGACAAGGCGTGCGCCCTGGGCGCCAGCTATGGCGGCTTCATGGTCAACTGGATCGCCGGCAACTGGAACGAGCCGTGGAAGTGCCTGGTCAATCATGACGGCGTGTTCGACCAGCGCATGATGGGCTACGCCACCGAAGAGCTGTGGTTCACCGAGTGGGAGCAGGGTGGCACGCCGTACGAGAAGGCCGCCAGCTACGAGAAGTTCAACCCGGTCAACCACGTGGCCGACTGGAAGAAGCCGATCCTGATCGTGCACGGCCAGCTCGACTACCGCATTCCGGTGGAGCAGGGCCTGGCCGCGTTCACCGCTGCGCAGCGCCAGGGCATCGAGTCCAAGTTCCTGTACTTCCCGGATGAGAACCACTGGGTGCTCAAGCCGCAGAACAGCGTGCAGTGGCACGACACCGTCAACGGCTGGTTGAAGCAGCACATCGGCGAATAAGACGGTTTGAAGCGCCGCCCCCAGGGGCGGCGCTTTTTCATCGCTAGTGCCGGCTGCTGGCCAGCATCTGTACCTTCATCCGTAGTGCCGGCCGCTGGCCGGCATCTGCACCGCGCTTTCAGTATTCATGAGGTTGCCGGCCCGCGGCCGGCACGACCCAGGCACCCCATCTCCGTGAAAGCACCTGCCCTGATCCAGAACGACATCGTCGTCTTCGGCCTGATCGCCGCCACCCTTGGTGCCGTGTTCTGGACCGCCTCGCGCGAACAGGGGCTGTGGAAGCGTTTCTACACCTACGTGCCTGCCTTGCTGCTGTGCTACATGATTCCGGGCGTGTACAACACCGTCGGTCTGATCGACGGCCAGAACACACAGCTCTACAACCCGGTCGCCCGTGACATCCTGCTGCCCGCTGCCCTGGTGCTGCTCACCCTGGCCGTGGACATCAAAGGCATCCTGCGGCTGGGCCCGAAACTGATCGTGATGTACCTGGGCGCCTCGCTCAGCATCATGATCGGCGCGGTGGTCGCGTTCCAGTTGATGAAATGGCTGCATCCGGCCACCGTCGCCGGCGATACCTGGGCGGGTATGGCCGCACTCGCGGGAAGCTGGATCGGTGGCGGCGCCAACATGCTGGCCATGCGCGAAGTGTTCGATGTCAACGCGACCACCTTCGGGCAGTTCGCGGTGGTCGATGTCGGTGTTGGATATGTGTGGATGGCCGTGCTGATCTTCATGGCCGGGCGCGCGGCGAAGATCGACGCCCGCAGTGGTGCTGATACCTCCGGCATTGATGCCCTCAAACTTCGCATCGAAGCTTTCCAAGCCAAGCACGAGCGCGTGGCCAGCCTGACCGACCTGATGCTGATCGTCGCCGTTGCCTTCGGCGTGGTGGGCCTGTCGCACGCGATTGCCGGGCCGGTCTCGGCGTGGTTCAAGGGGCATGTCGCCTGGGCCTCGCAGTTCAGTCTGGACGCGCCGTTCGTGTGGGTGGTGGTGATCTCAACCACCTGCGGCCTGGCGCTGAGCTTCACCCGTGCGCGCAATCTGGAAGGCGCCGGTGCTTCCAAGCTCGGCTCGCTGCTGCTGTATTTCCTGATCGCCTGCATCGGCATGCAGATGGACCTGCTGGCGTTGCTGGATCGCCCGTGGCTGTTCGCGCTGGGCCTGATCTGGATCGCGGTGCACATCGTGCTGCTGTGGGCGCTGGCACGCGCGCTGAAGGTGCCGTTCTTCTACTTCGCGATCGGTTCGCAGTCCAACATCGGCGGACCAGCCTCCGCGCCCGTGGTCGCGGCAGCGTTCCATCCCTCGCTGGCGCCGGTGGGCGTGCTGCTGGGCACGATGGGCTACGCGACGGGCACGTATCTGGCGTACATCGTGGGCATCACCCTGCGCGCGATGGCAGGGCAGGGCTGATCCGGGTAATGCCGGCCCTTGGCCGGCAACCAGGCGATGCGTCACTTGTCCAGGAGGTTGCCGGCCAGCGGCCGGCACTACCGTGAAACAAGGCCGCCCGGGAGTTACCGCACGTGCGGATTTACGCAGGAAGAAGGCCGCGTTCGACCAGCCACGCCTTTGCATCGTCCGCATCCTGCTCGAACCACGCACGCGTCGACCCCAACCGATACGTATACCCCCACGCATCCATGTCCAGCATCAGGCGGTCGCTGCCCACACCGGGCAGTCTGCCGGCCAGCACGATCTGCAGGTAACAGGTCGCGTCTTCTTCGGGCACCGAATCGGTGGCATCGGTATGCACCAGCGCACGCCGCTCCGGCGGCAGCACGATCAGGTGGCAGGCTTCGTGCAGCATCGAGTGCACGGGGGTGTCGTCGCGGACATACACGTCGCTGCCGATGATGCCGGCTTCGGGTTCGCCCCAATAGCTGCCCGGAATCGGCGCGCCATCGGCCACACGATGCAGGTGCAGATCGTGGGCGGCAAGCAGGGCATGGGCATCGTCGAAATGGATATCGCCGACGCGGGTGACCTGCGGTTCGGCGGTGGGGGCAGCGTCGTTCATGGGTTACCGCTCAACCGCCCCTTCCAAAACGGAAGGGGCGATGTCGATCAGGGCTGCTGCGGGCCTTCCGGCAAGGCGACGGAGATATCGAGCACATCGTGCTCGCCGTCCTTGACCAGATCGACCTTGACCGCATCAGCGTCGATGTTGACGTACTTCTTGATCACTTCCAGCAGCTCGCGCTGCAGCAGGGGCAGGTAGTCCGGGCCGCCGCGGTGGCTGCGTTCCTGCGCGATGATGATCTGCAGGCGGTTCTTGGCCGTTTCGGCAGTGGTCTTCTTTCGGTTCAGGAAATCGAACAGTCCCATGCTTACCCTCCGAACAGCTTGCTGAAGAAGCCTTTCTTCTCCACGGTGGTGAAGCGCATCGGACGCTCTTCGCCAAGGATGCGGCCAACCGCATCTTCGTATGCCTGGCCCGCCGCCGATTCGGGGTCCAGAATGACCGGCTCGCCCTTGTTGGACGCATTGAGCACATCGCCCGATTCGGGCACCACGCCAATGGCCTTCAGGCCCAGCACTTCTTCCACGTCGGTGATGCTGAGCATCTCGCCACTTTCCACCCGTACCGGGCTGTAGCGCGTGAGCAGCAGGAAGGCGGGCACGTTCTTGCCGGATTCGGCCTTGTGGGTCTTCGAATCGAGCAGACCGATGATGCGGTCCGAGTCGCGCACCGAGGACACTTCCGGGTTCACCACCACGACCGCACGGTCGGCGTAATACATCGCCAGGAACGCGCCCTTCTCGATACCGGCCGGCGAGTCGCAGATGACGTACTCGAAGCCGTCGGCGATGAGATCGTCGAGCACCTTGCGTACGCCTTCCTGGGTCAGCGCGTCCTTGTCGCGGGTCTGCGAGGCAGCCAGCACGTACAGGTTGTCGAAGCGCTTGTCCTTGATCAGGGCCTGCTTGAGGGTCGCTTCGCCGTGCACGACATTGACGAAGTCGTACACCACGCGGCGCTCGCAGCCCATGATCAGGTCCAGGTTGCGCAGGCCGACGTCGAAGTCGATCACCGCCACCTTTTTGCCACGACGTGCCAACCCGCAGGCCAGGCTGGCGCTGCTGGTGGTCTTGCCGACGCCGCCCTTGCCGGAGGTGACTACGATGATTTCAGCCAAAGGATTTCTCCTGATTCTTCTGTTTGGGGGCTGCGTCAGTCCAGCGCAGCGATCTTGATCTGGTCCTGTTCCAGCCACACCTGCACGGCCTTGCCGCGCAGGGAGTCCGGAACATCGTCCAGTACCTTGTAATGGCCGGCAATGGCGACCAGTTCAGCGTGGAATTCACGGCAGAAAATACGCGCCGTGGTGTTGCCTTGGGCACCTGCCAGGGCACGGCCCCGCAGCGTACCGTAGATGTGGATGCTGCCGTCGGCGATCACTTCGGCGCCCGCGCCGACGGTGGCCATGACGGTCAGGTCGCAGTTTTCCGCGTACAGCTGCTGGCCCGAACGGACGTTGGCGGTCTGCATGCGGCCCGGCTTGGGCGCGCCTCCGGTGGCCACAGCGCTGGGCGCCTGCGCCGCAGGCACGGCAGCGGCGGCACGCGCACGGCGCGGCGGCGGTTCGGCGACCGGCAGGGGCGCAGAGGCCGGCTCGGCCTCGGCGCGCTCGTACTGGGCGCGGAACTTGGCCAGCAGCGGCAGGCCGAGCTGCTGCGAGAGCAGGTCGGTTTCGGTGGTGCCATAGGCCAGCGCAACCGGCAGCACGCCGGCCTTGCGCAGGCCGTCCAGCAGCGCCTTGGCGGTCGCCACGTCCGGCATCTTGCTGAGCCCGCCGAAATCCAGGATCACGGCCGCACGCCCGAACAGCTTCGGCGCACGCGCCACACGTTCCTGCATTTCACGGGTGAGGCGGTCGACGTCGAGGGTGCGGATACGCAGATTGGCGATGCCGACCTGGCCGATCTTCAGTTCGCCGGCCTGTTCAAAATCCATGTTCGCTGCCACCGATCAGGTCCCCGTCTGCTGCTGGACGCGCAGCGGCTCGCGGCGATGGCCCACCCAGGGCACATCCGGCAACTGGTCGCCGTAGGTGTCGTGCACCCACTGGTAACTGCACAGGTCCTTGAGCAGCATGCTGGCACGCACGTCCACGTGGGCCATGGTGTTCTGCCCGACTTCGCGGAAGCCGAAGCTGCCGTGGAACAGCAGGGCGGCATCGGCACCGTGGTCCAGGAAGACCTCGCAGGTCAGCTGCGGGTAGCGCAGCTCGGCGTAGCTCTGCGCATCGGCATAGAACGCACGGCCGACGCCACCGCCGCGACGGCGGCTGGCGACCACGATGCGGTCGATATAGAAGAATTTGCTGCCCAGTTGCGATTTGAACCAGGCGAAGTTGCTGCTGTCGTGCTGGCTGTCGCTGCCGAAGCCGATCAGGAAACCGGCCAGGTTGCCGTCGCGCTCGGCGACGCGGAAATACTCAGCGCTTTCATAGAACAGACGCAGGCGGGCAGCATCCAACGGCAGGATGGCCAGGCCGGCATTGTTGTTCAGGGCCAGGACGGAATCGAGCTCGTGCTCGCGCACGTCGCGGATGACAATCGACATTGTGACTCCGTGGGGTAACGCGGTTGGCCCATCGAGGGGCCGTTCGGTCCGATTATTGCATGGGTGGCCTCCCCCCGCGAGCCGACAGGCATGACTTCTGTGGGAGTGCAGGGGAACAGGTTCAGCCTACTATGCGTCCATGTTGGGATACCTCAGCCACACCCGAGTACTGCGACTGGCCGGCCTGTTCACCTGGGTCATGGTCGGACTCCCTCTGGTTTATTCACAGTACGAAGCACTGCTGCGCCGCGGCGGTGGCGTCGATGCCTGGGCGCTGTGGTTGTTCGCCGCGTACCTGGCCTTCGGCGCCGGCTACTTCTGGCTGACCCGCGGGCTGCGCAACGGCGGCCACTCGCGCTGGTACGACCGGGTCATGCTGGTGCTGCTCACCGCCTCGGCGCTGGGCGTGAGCTATCTGAGCGGCTCGGGGCTGGGCAGCATCCTGATGATGGTCGCTGCCGGCGTCATTCCGTGGATGCTGCCCGTGCGTGGTGGCGTGATCTGGCTGCTGCTCAGCCAGCTGGCGGTGCTGCCGGTGTACTACCTGATCCTGCGCATGCCGCTGTTCGAAGCGCTGATGCAGTCGCTGCTGTACGGCGGCTTCTCCATGTTCATCTTCGTGACCAGCCTGGTCGCGCGCCAGCAGACCGATGCCCGGGAAGAGCAGCGCCGGCTCAATACCGAGCTGCGCGCCACCCGTGTACTGCTGGCCGAGAGCGCCCGCGTCAATGAGCGCACCCGCATCTCGCGCGAGCTGCACGACCTGCTGGGTCACCACCTGACCGCCCTCAGCCTCAACCTGGAGGTGGCGGGCCACCTGACCGACGGCCAGGCCCAGGAACACGTGCACCAGGCCCACACCCTGGCCAAGCTGCTGCTGACCGACGTGCGCGAGGCGGTCAGCCAGCTGCGCGACAGTGGCGCCATCGATCTGGCCGCGGCCCTGCGCCCGCTGACCGAGCAGGTGCCCTCGCTGGATATCCACCTGGACATCGATGAGCCACTGAGCGTGGAAGACCCCGAGCGCGCGCATGTGCTGCTGCGCTGCACCCAGGAAATCATCACCAATGCGGTGCGCCACGCCGGCGCACGCAACCTGTGGATCAAGGTCCGGCGCGAGCCGCCGGGCATCGTGGTGCTGGAGGCGCATGATGATGGGGTCGGCGCGGACGGCATCGTGGTCGGCAATGGATTGCGCGGGATGCGCGAGCGGCTGCAACAATGCGGTGGTGAGCTGCAGATCGAAACCCGCCGGGGTCAGGGCTTCCGCCTGCGCGCCTCGGTACCCGGCGTGCCAGTATTGATGCTGACCGCTGTCATTGAAGGAGTGCGTTGATGATTCGCGTCTGCCTGGTCGACGACCAAACCCTGGTGCGGCAGGGAATCCGCTCGCTGCTGGCGCTCGATGACGGTATCGAGGTGGTCGCCGAGGCCGCTGATGGCCGCCAGGCAGTCGAGGTGGTTCCGCAGGTCCGCCCGGACGTGGTCCTGATGGACATGCGCATGCCGGTGATGTCCGGGCTGGAGGCGCTGCAGATGCTGTCGCGGCTGAACCAGCTGCCGCCGACCATCATCCTGACCACCTTTGATGACGATCAGCTGGTGCTGGCGGGGCTGAAGGCCGGGGCAAAGGGCTACCTGCTCAAGGATGTGACCCTGGATCAGCTCGTGGGCGCGATCCGCACGGTGGCCGATGGCGGTTCGCTGGTGCAGCCGGCGGTCACCCAGCGGCTGCTGTCGGGCCTGGAGCACATGCGCAACGAGTTCGTGAGCCTGGACCGGCCGGACCCGTTGACCGACCGTGAGACGGAGATCCTGCGGCTGATGGCCAGTGGCTTCTCCAACAAGGAGATCGCCAATTCATTGGGCGTGGCCGAAGGCACCATCAAGAACCACGTGTCCAACATCCTGTCCAAGCTGGGGGTGCGCGACCGCACCCGGGCGGTGCTCAAGGCCTTCGAGCTGCAGCTGGTCTGAGCCGGTGGACCCGTCGGCGGCCTTCGGGCGGTCGCGGGTTCGCAGGTAATTTCTGAATTCCGCGAAACCCTTGCAGCGCAAGCGATACAAGGGGATTTACGGGTCCAGCGGCCGAATCCGGCAAAGAAATATTGCCCATACGCTACGTGCTGACACGCGCGATGCGTTATCTTTCCGCTCCTTGTCTATGCAAAACCGCTGCCGACATGGAAACCGGTGTGCCAACCCTGATCAACAACACCGGCGAAGCCTGCTAGGATTGGCGCTTCGCTTCAATCAACCCGGCCGTGGGATCGGCCCCGGAGACTCCTGAATGACCCGTATTATCGAGTTCCTGATCGCCTTGGGGATCGTGGCTGGCCTGTTCGTCATCATTGGCGTATGTCTGCCGGGCGAGCGCCATATTTCCGAAAGCATCGAGACCAACCGCAAGATGACGATCGTGTACGACACGGTCAACAGCCTGCGCCGCTTCAAGGACTGGAACCCGCTCTTGCTGCGCGATCCCGCCGTTGAACTGAAGCACTCCGGCCCGGCTGCCGGTGTCGGCGCACGCCTGGACTACACCTCCAAGGAAGGTTCCTTGGGCCAGGGTAGCTGGGTGATCACCGAGTCCGAGCAGAACAAGCACGTTGCCATCGCCATCGAGGACCAGACCAAGGGCCACGACAAGGTGACCAACTTCACCCTCGAGCCGACCGGCAAGGGTGGCCGCAACGTCAAGATCACGCAGGACTACAGCGTCAAGTACGGGTTCAACCTGTTCGGTCGTTACGCTGGCCTGTACGTCAGCCGTCACGCCGGTGACGACCTGAAGCTGGGTCTGTCGCGCATGGCCAACATGCTGGCCACCGTGCCGAACGTGGACTACCGCACCGCCGAAGCCCCGCTGACCGATCTGGCCATCGTGGACGTCCCGGCCGAGGACCTGCTGGTCGTCACCGCCGGCAACGTGGACCGCGGCCAGGAGACCATCACCAAGTCCATCAAGGACAACCAGGAGTGGATCAAGCGCGTCATGGAGGCCAACAACCTCGAAGCCGCCGGTCCGTTCCGCATCATCACCACCGATTTCGGCGCCGAGAAGTACGCCTTCGACGTGGCCCAGCCGGTCAAGAAGAAGGGTGCTGAAGCCGCGACGGCCGAAGCCCTGACGGTGAAGATCGACGATGGTGCACCGGTCAAGTACGTGCATGTGGCTCCGCATCGTTCGGCCCACGCGGCCTACACCGGCCACATGGCCGGCCTGGACATCGCCCGTAACGCACTGCGTGCGTGGTCGGTGACCGGCGGCAACGAAGTGATCGATCGTCCGTACGAGTCCTGGAAGGACGGCGTGGACAAGTCGTTCACTCCGGAAGGCACGTACGACATCTACTGGGCCGTCAAGTAATCCGACGGTTGCCGTGATGTAACGCACGACCTGAAACGCGCCGCTTCCTGCGGCGCGTTTTTTTTTGGCTCCGGCCACGG
>Ga0247813_10003158_pt1 | contig 10748 bp, 14 predicted proteins | sample UWRJL169409C1_FD_180719 | JGI IMG/M metagenome (GOLD analysis project Ga0247813, IMG submission 180719) | Plant litter microbial communities from Arlington Agricultural Research Station in Wisconsin, United States - UWRJ-L169-409C-1 | ecosystem: Environmental > Terrestrial > Plant litter >... | reverse complement strand
ATATCTTTAGGAAGATAGGGTGCCAAGGGGTCATTTGATTTGGGTCTTTGATACCTAGAAAGATCTCCTGTGACGTGATCACCAATGTGCGGTGTTAAATTAAGAAGTTCTAGTAGTCCTTGTTTGTCCTTGGGAGTGAAGTTAACCTCTTTTGTTACAGCACAGCGAGTTTCCCAATAAGTCATTAGGGGTGATTTATTTAAGAGTGCAACATGCAAATATTCTGCCGAGCTTGTAGCACTGATTTCACCCTCAATTAGCTCCCGGACTAAATTTAATGGGTTGTTAACTGTAAAGTGACATGCTAGAAAGCAGTAGGTTGCAATATAGGATTTGGCGGTGCTACTGAAGATATCGCGGGCTTCCTTAGTTAGATAGGAGGGAATAAATTCAGGGGGCTGTGCAACAACGGTAAGATCTAGTTGCTTTATCAAATCTAACGCGTTTACTAAAGAGTTGTTTGTATCCTTAGACATAAGGTATCTCTAATTCTTGTTTTAGGAAGGCAACTGAATATGCGTTGATAGCTTCTAAATGGTCAGGTAAGATGCAATTAAAGAAGTCGGGGAGTTCTAAGAACACATTAAGTTTAAACTTATTGGGGTGATCGAATGATGTAACGTTGAGGTGTTGACGCGCGACTTTATACGCGTCTGCAAAGGTTTGGTTCCTTAGCGTCCAACTCAAATAAAGATTAGAGCTGGTTGCTTTAACCGGTTGCGCGTCCATGAGCTCTACAATTTCACTCCAGGTAGCCGTAGGACTTAAATAAACTCCCACCAGGCAATAAGACACTATTAAGTTCTGACAAGCAGAGTTCATGTAAGGCTGCAGGCGTGTAGCTGTTAAGTCTGTAGTTATGCCTACCGGCCGAAGCAACAGTTGTTTGGGTTCTTCTAACTGAAGCTCTTTGAGGAGCTCTAATATACGTGTTAATGTATCAGGCATAGGCTGGAACGGCCAAGGAGTAGCGGAGTGAAACAACACATTCCTGAACTATAGCTTTAACCACTGAAGGAGGTAAATTACTGTAGCTAATATCTAGAGGAATTATACGAAGAATGTTGAGCACGGTTTCTGCGTCAGTTAACAGGTGGTCGTGCAAGGCGCCTAAGGCTTCTTTATACGCAGGAGGGAGGAAGTTACCTTGAGTTATGGAGATTGCGATAGCTAGAGCGGAGTTAGCCACTGGAAGTTTACCTTCTAGCAGCTCAATTACGTTTTCCCAAGTAGGTTCTGGATAAATATGGTTAGCGATGACACATGCTGCATGGATATACTTTTCTCCTAACAAGAAAAACGCGTTGACTGATTTATCATCGGTTGTGTCTTTTGTCTTCTTAGCCTTATTATAGATAAGGTCAAACTGCTGGAGCATGGTGAGAGTCCTGGCAGGAAAGGTGGAGTTACATTGGGACATTTGCTATACGAAGTTTGAGATACATTGCACAAAGGCTTGCCATTTCCTTGTTAACCCGGATGCCGAATGATTCGAACACATGCTCTGCTGGAAGAATACCATCAAGAACCTTACACTCAGTAGGAGCAACGGAGTAGTAAGTTTGTAACATTTTATAGCAGTCGAGGAATACCTTATCTAAGGAAGGATTGGTTAGTAGTTGTGTTGCGTATAATGACGTGCCTTTACTGGTTTCTTTGCCTTCTATCAGATCTATGATGTCCTGCCAGGTAGGCTTCTCCAATAGCACGTTTCCTATTAATGCATAAGCTGTAATAATGAGTTGGCCAATACTAGGGAACATAGACTGGGCAGATGTTACTGCGCTATCTACCGGAGAGATTAGACTTACTTGGCGTTTTTCTAACCGGAGTTCTTTCATCATGTTAACTACTCTAATCGGTAAGGTGTCCTTAGTCATGAATGCCATAGCGGTTACGGATACACTGGGCGGCTTTTCTCAAGCAACTACGAAGTTCTTCTGGATAGCGTGTGGATTGGAGGGAACGTGGTATAATTAATTTCAGACGTAGGATATGATCTACGTCCGTAGCCGGGATGCCGGAGTTAAGCTCCATTTGTTGAGCCAGGTAGGTATCCATTTCCGTGAAAATAATATGAAGTGGTTTTGACTGGGTTAGCACGTGTTGGAGATACTCTGCTGAAGTTGAGGCAGACAAAGGCATATCTTCTAACGCATCTATAATTAAATTCCAAGAGGGGTTGGCATAGAGGCGATTTAATACAAGACAGTAGCCTGCAATGTAGGCACCCGCAAAACCTACAAGTTTAGCGTGCCCTGCCTTCTGTGCGAACCGGGTTAACCCTGCAGACAACCTAACCGTTTGTTTTTGATAGCAAACGTTGGTTTCATCCGTCTCTTCGTAGAGCCTTGCATTGATGGGGACATGCAAAATCAGGTCCTCTAACATGGAGAGAGTTCGTAGATAAAAAGGTTCCTGAGCAGCCATACGACTTAAAGTTGCTGGCTAAGGATCTTTGTAGCAATCTCCACAGCCGTTAACTTTGAAGTGTCGAAGATTTCAAGCTTACCAAACTTCGCCTTAGAAATCTTGTCAAGAATGACTGCTTCCTTGCCTTTTGTAGTGAGCTGCGCAGCCAAACGACGGTTGATCTGATCCTCAGTATAGGTGCGAGCTTCTAAACGCTTGCGTTGCTCTTCCAAGTGGACATCTAGTAGGTAGACAGTATTGTTACCTAGGTGCAACCAGTCTGCCTCGGCGATCAGTGCACTGTTAATGACGATTAACCCTTTCTTACCGAAGAGCTCTGCACGAATACGCGTCAGGAGGGGTTGTTTTAGAGCGTCATTTAGTAGCAGTCGGTTAGCCTCGTTATCAAACACGGCTGAGCCTACAGTTTTCCGGGACCATGAATCTAGTTTAAAGGTCTTTTGTAAGGTCTGACGCAAGTTAACGTAGACGGGCTCTTCACGGGTAAACAAGATATCATGCGCCAGTGCATCCAGATCGATGTTGTGCACTTCCCCTGGGCGTTGTTTACTAAGTTCGGCTACGATGGTCGATTTGCCTGCGCCGATTGTTCCTGTAAGAATGATACGTTTCTGTCCCGTCAACACGTATTCAAGTTTGTGTTTGACATCCAGCGTTACAAATTCCTCGGTATTACCGTGCAACTTACAAATCTCTTTAGCAGCGCTAGAGCTAATATGGTTGAGGTTTGACTGACTGGGCAGGATCATGGTATCTACGCCCTGTTGATGGAGGTGGTTAATCTCGTGCATCATCTTCTCGTAATCGAAGTCTGCGTTGATACGCACGCCTTTGATGATAACTGCATCATTCTCGTAGGCCACGTCCGTAGACATTTTGCCAGGAGCTATGGTGGTGATAGAAACGTTGGACAGTTCCTGGGTGTTATGTTTAAGGAAGGCTAAACGCTCTTCTCTGGAAAACATGTAAGTTTTGGCGGGATTATCCCCAACGGCTACGATAACTTGGGAGAAGATAGTCGCACACCTTGAAATAAGGTCTAAATGCCCGCGTGTTACAGGATCAAAGGAACCAGTGAAGATTGCGGTTTTCATAATAATTTTATGGTGAGAACGTATTAAGGTCGAACAGCGTAGGAAGCACAATTACTCATTAAGGAGACTTCTTGAACTGTTAGTTCATAGTGTTTCTGCACTGCTTCAAATGAAGCGACATTTAAAAATTTATGGGAATGGGTGGTAATACCGGGAAGATCTGCAATGGTGTAAATCGGTAGATGTGGTAATTTTATACTACCTGTCAGTTGTTTGGTGTAATTCTTAAGATCGATGGGATTAACATAAAACCAGATTCCTCCCGAACGTGGAATTTTACAGGCGACAGAGTAGGTTGAGTCTTGCTTATTATGATAAGCTGCCTTTTCTGCTGAAGAGGCGCTAAGATACAGCTCTTTGAACTCCTTCTCAAAACCTTTAACTTGTTCTGGCAAGGCGTAGCTTCGGATATACTGTTCAAATGCATGCAGAGATTCCTTATCGGGGGTGCCTGCTTCCAGGATGCGGTAAGTGGGAAGGGGATCTTTAAGCTCTCGTTGAGAAAGAAGGCCTTCAGCGCCCGAGAGGTGTTTTAGTAAAACTTCTTGGCCATGTTTCTCTGGTATGAATGCTGCCAAAGTGGCACCTGTTTTAAGTTCCTTAATGTCTTTAAGAAGTTGAACTAGGCTGCATTTGTCTCCGAACACCGCACGGAAACTTGCTCGTGACTCTTCCAATGGTGCAAAAGAAAGCTCCCGCATATGTGCATAATGTAGCGACATAAAATATCGGGTGCAGATTTCCATAGAGTTACCTAGAGATTTGAAATTGTGATCTCGAGTAATAGCTAGCGCATTCTTGATTTCCTTAGAGTAATACTCGTTAAGTAATTTGACATAGGGCACCTTGCCAATCATGGCAGTAGTTTGATTGCTGCCAATTGAAAATCTCAGTTCTGCTGTGCCTAAACTGGTTAAACTGAACTTTGTAGTAAGAAGCGGGTTTAATATAGCTTCTATCAAGGCCCATTCATGGTAAAGGGGAGGGAGTTTTAGACCCTGGAGCATGTGTTCGGCCTGCCATTTCTCTATATGATGCCACAGCGTTTCTTCCGCATTCAAGGATACCGCAAAAGGGAATGGCGCGTTGAAGCCTTCAAACAAAGTAAATGCGGGATAATCGGTCATTCTCTCTAGTGCAGTAAGATAACAGCGAAGCTGCGGCTCTCCTGAGCGTTACTTCTTAGGCTTTAACTTAAACTCCTTCCCCAAGGCATCAAAATAGGTCAGGTCTTTGATTGAGGTGGGGCAAGCACTAAATTGGCCGTCTGACGTAACGTCGCTTTCGTCTTCTATATCGACCGAAGCTAGGAGGTCTGATAGGGCTTCATATGTGCCAAAGAGCTTCTTTATGTCTACCGTAACTTGCTTGTCGTATTTAGACCTGCTTGAGTATGCAGTTAACACAGACTTGATACTATTTCGTTGCGTGATATCACAAAAGACGTTGTGATGCCTCCGTGCGAAATCCAAGATCTTAGAAACGAGCAGGTAGGCCGCTTCGAAAGCTTTTTCTGACTTAAAGGTATATTTTACGGTTTTATAATCATCCGCATCTCCACTCATCCAGACAATTTTAAATGTCCAACGATTCTTGGGGTTGCGATTTGCTTTTGTAGGAACTTTTGAGAACGGCATAAAGGGTTAGGGTAGAGTGTTTAATGTAGCAACCAAATCCTTTAAGAATGGAGTCAGAGGGTCGTAATTGTATTCTACTGCATGTTTTTCTGCCATGACGTAGACAGGTAATGCGATGTGGAAGTAGTTAGGCACTCCGTCAACTTGAGTTGGGTTTGCAGGAGTAATTGTATTGCCATCAAGGAGCAACACAAACATGTGCTCTAGACCTGTATCTTTAGGGGAGAACTCCTTATAAAATGATGGCAGCGGTTCAAGACGGAAAGCTAAGTCAGAACTTTTAAGGTTTTCTGGGAGGCCTTTAACGATTTCTTGGAGTAGTTTGGCACAATAAACACTAGGATGCATATTTATTTGTTAGACAACCCATTAATTAGTTAGACTATTGAAGTGGATAATAACGCTACTTTTGAGGAGGACAAAAAGGTAATGGAAAGAGGCTATGGCTTTTCGCTTAGCTCGGCACCCAATTTTGATCGGATGGTTACAGTCTGTTACAGGCCAAAGTCACAAGCAGACTTAATAGAGGTTGTTACCAAGGTTAGAGAGGTCGTTCCAATTAACACTTTGTATGATGAGGAAAAAGGAAGTATTGGGATTAGTAAGGTAGCTGAAGTTGCCTTTTCCCTTGAACGTGGATTGTTTATTTGCTCTGAATCCGGAGATAATAGTAATTTCACAGGTATTGCTAATTACATTGACGTTACCGTTGACGACAACTTAATAGAAACCGACAGCAAAGATTTATACTACGGCTTTATTCGAGCATGCATGAGCTTAGGTCCAGAGTTACCGCCTCCGAATCGTCCAAAAGCTACCAGACCACTAGAGCTGTTCTGATGGTTAGTAGTAGAAGGATTCTACAACGAAGCTAAGTTGTAATAGCTGGTCTAATTACAATATACTAATTTCTATGTCTGATTTTATTCCTTATGCTCCTGGTGCTCCCGGTAATATTAGCGCGAGTGATTTAACAAAGTCTGTGCGTTCCTGGCTAACAACCTATGATGAAGAATTAAGTCGAAAAACGACAGGTGAAGAGTTAAAGAAGGAGTTAGAAAGAGCGACGCAAGACATCTCGAACTTTATGATCCAGGCCTCAAGGTTTGGAGTTAGAATAAGCGAGGAGGAATTAAGGAAGGAAGTAGATGCTGCTGTAAAGGAAACGCCAAATATTCCAGCAGCTGCCTATAGGTTGATGGAGGAGTTTAGACAGTATAAGCTAGGTTGTCGCGCTTTAGGTGATGCGCCTTCTCTTTCGGAAATCAAGGATCGCTCTAAGGATCCAGTAATACGAGTTCTAGGTGATATGGTCTTACGTGGTGCGCAGATACCTCGCAGCTCTACGGGTCCTAGGGATGATCTTCTTATAGAAACCTTACGTAGTGCACCAAATCAGCTGACAGCAGAACTACAAGTAGGTTTAAAGGAATGGGTCGATGCTGCAATTTATCGTGGGAGACAATTAAAGCAAGAGGGCTTAAATACCACTGTTAGTGATGTAGGTAGGTATATTCCTAATGGCAAGGAATTAGGAGAGATTCTAACGCATGTACGCCTAGATGAGAAGGCACGGCCTAATGGTGGAGATTATTCCGATCCTCTTTTACCTTCTGTTACTATGGAGGGGTGTAAGCGGGCACGTTATGCTCACCTACTTTATGTGTTAGCCAATCAAACGCCTGGCGTAGCTTTAGAGGGTATTCCTATTGAAGTAGCACCTGCTATGAATTCGTATAGGGCGATGGCTAGACAGTATGAAGTCTACCGAGATCATGTTCCTGTAGCTCCTACTTCCCCAATTCAAGGGCCCGCCAGAAAGAGCATAGTCCAAGAGATTGAGCTATGGTAATGGGCTTAGCTTACCGTGCAGGCCCATTAACAAGTTCTTCGACCCGAGTATTTCGCAAATGTTTAAGCACAGGATCGCTGTGATTTGTAGAGACTGGAAGCTCAATACCGTGCTTTTTGCAAATCCGGTGGGCCTTCTTAAACACTTCTAGGATGACCGGCAGTTCCTTGAGTGGTTGCTTTGACGCAGTTGTATAGGCTGACATTGTGTAGCCCTCAATATATGCCATTTTTAATTGGAAGGTCTCCGGAAACACAACGCTGCCATCTACAATAGAGAGTAGAGAGAACATACTAAGGTCAATTAAATTACGTGATACCGTAGAATTGTCTTTGTTGTCCTCTTTCAGACGCTCTATGAAGTCTGAATATTCAATACAAGCATTTGTATTAGGTCCTGGGGTTTGAGTTTTGTGCGTGGTGTAGTGGGGTATTTTCATTAGAGAGTAGTTTATAAGTTAGGAGCTAGGTTTCCAAATTAGTTATACTGTATACATGGCTAAATCTAAATCCTCCCAACCCTACTATGCACCTGGTAGCTTCTTTGTTTTGAAATATCATGATGATGCTGATTTACCTAAAGGCCCTCTTATTTATAAGCTCCTTGAGCAAAAGACTGATTCTCCTCCCTATTGGGTTAGAGCTGACGTAAATCAATTAGGAGAACAGGTTGTAAGGGGAGGGGACTCAAATAAGCTGGAAGGCAATTTAAGTCCAGATTCTAAGCTATATTGCACCTTCGACTCCCCGGTAGCTTATAAGGAAGCAGTAGCTGGTTTAACTACTGAAGGTAAGAAACTTGCCACTTTTCATGGAAAGAATACGATTGTATTTCCCTTGGAGTCCCAGCCTTCCCTGCTAACGAACTCAATGCATAGGGCAGAGTTTGGTTTGCAGCCCCCGTCTCTTACTCCTGCCCGTTAAAAGTTAGCGATAAAGTTGTTTTGTTGGGCCCACACAAGAATGTGGTTCTTCACATGCATATCCACCTTGTTATTACAAGAGCCTCTTACTTGCACGATGGACTTTACAGGAAGACGAAGCTCAATTGTGGCGTAAGATTTGTCGCTAATCCGTAATGAAAAGATAGCACATTTACGCTCAACACAAGCAGGCGCATAGCTGTAAACGCAGTGGCGCATGCTAGTTCCTTCTTTGAGCAACTGTTTGGTGGTCGTAAGTTCAACAATCTTTAGGTCCCCTGCTTGAACTGTTTGGGTATAAGGAACTACGTTTTCTATGCCGTCCCAGGTTGCAGTAGAACGCGTTTTCACCTTAGCTAGGGCATCATGCCAGTATTCTGCTTGGCGTAGCACTGAAGTGGCCGTACGGCCTTTGAGAGAGTATTTAGCGTCGTTCTGACGTTGATTCAAAACATAGTCTAGAATGGTGCGAATTTTATCGACCGCTAACATGTCTTGTTTAGCCAAAAACGACAAGAATTCTTTAATGAATGGTTCTCGAGTTTGGTCTGCTTTGAAGTATTCGAAGACGTTTCCAATAGGAGAACGAAGAATTTCATTAATAGCGGCTTGAGAGAACTTCAGCGCTTTAAGCTGGCCGACACGTAACGCTTCCCCGACTTTGTAGTCCTTAGCATTGACAAAGTAATGGCGCTCAGCTGCCGAGAGATCGAGAGGTAGTGCTAGCTTTTTGGCACTCATGCCAGCTCCAAGTTGAAGGCTCCAGGTAACGGAGGTTTTATCCCATAGGTTTTCGTGGGAACTGTAATCTCGCATCCAGAGGTTAAGCCACATGCTAGACAGTGTATACTTAAACATACAGTGTTGGATAAGCCCCTGCAAACATTTAAGCGGATTGTAACTAACGGCCGAGTAATCTACTGGATCGTTGGCCCATTGCTCGCGGTATTCTGCAAGAAGAGGGATTGCGTTTAAGGAAAGCTTTAGGTTGCCTTTGAGCAGGCATTTAGTATTAGCTAAGCTGTTTACTAAGGACACAACAGCTGCTCGATATTCTGGTGTCAGATGGCTGATTTTATCGCGTCCGACTGGAATTTTCAGGTTGGAGTTGATCCATGGATTACCTTTACAGTTGCCATGGCTTGCAACATAACTGTCATACGCAGTGATAAGCGGGTGAACTTTAGGACTCCAGGACATAACAAGTAGTGGAGTTATATTTGCGAAGCAAACCCTGTTTAATAATTCTGAACGCTTAGCTGAAACTGGGTATACGGAATCAAGTGGGCGAGCTTTAACGTCCTAAGGAGTTCATGCGCTTCCGTAATTTTCTCAGATTGAGTCTCGCGTATTGTAGCCACTTTATCTACAATCTTATCTGTAGACACTAGTTTTCCCGATTCGCCCACAGAGCCAAAGTCAATCGAGACTATGGTGCTCCAATCCTGTGTGAGGTCGTTAGTTTCACTGAACTCTTCTACTCTGAGCTTTACGGTCCCCTCTGTTCTGTGTGCAGAATGATCCAAAGCTCGCTCAAACTCAGAAGGCGTGAGTAGTTTAGAGGAAAATCCGAGAATAAGGTGAAGGTAGGCTTGCATATATTATGTTTTAAGGGCAGAAGACGTTGAGAGCTTATTAATAATTTCTGCTTCAAGGGAATAATTTGGAAATAAGGCTGCCAAATTGATCTGCCTGACGGCATAAGAATACGCCAGAAGGCGCTTATTCTTAGGATGGTTGTTGAGGCTAGTATACGCGTTGAGTGCCTCAATAATTAATGGTGTAGAGTTAACATCCCGCAACCATCTAAGCGGCACTCTGTATTTACTTTGGTTATAGGCTGCAAGAATACGTTGACGGGAATCTTGGGGAATAGGCCAATACCACGCTAAACGCATTAGTTCTGGTTTGAGCGATATGATGTGTTCTAGACAGTGAACTGTGAGTTGGTGCACTTGGGATGTGATTGCTTCCGCCGCTCTGAATCGGTCAAAGACTGGTAGGTGCACGTAATACAGAGGATACTGGTGAGTAGAAATAGCACCAATCAGCTGCTTTGTGAGGTCATGGTCTTGGTAATGGGCGAGAAAGAATGATACGATAGTCTTTACTTTTTGTGAGTGATCTCGAGATAGATTCTTTAAGACCTCGTTAGAAGACTGCATGAACGTAGAAATATCGAAGTGTTCTAGAAGAAGCTTTTGTTCTAGATATGTTGCTGTTTCGATATAGGTGAATATAAACTCGGGCAGGCCTGCTTGTAGAATTCGTGCAGGAGCTGGTTCCTTAAGAATGCGGGAAATTTGATTTTTATTGTCTCCGAACAGTGAAGCATACCTGGTTCCAGAAAGGAGCGCTCTAACACGGTCGGATGTAATGGTATTATTCAGGATACATTCTAGGGTAAATGGAACCAATACTTCATAATTATCCTTGGAGGCCTGGGTGACTATTGCATTTCCTGTGAGGTATGCCATGATAAACTTCTTGCTTGCCGCAGTCTTCTTTCGAAGCATAAATGGCATATCAAGTGGTGTGAACAGCGTGGGTTGGGTGCCGTGTCTTAAAAGCTGGACAAGTTCTAGATAAACCGGGTGTGTTTTTAATGGGCTGTGTTCCGGTAGGGTTTTGATAAAGGGTGAGCGATATAACTTTCCTACCTCATAAGGTGTTAGCTGTTGCCAAATAGGAAGGACGGATTGTTCTTCTAGGGGCAACTTACAGATAACTTTAAAGATGGTATAGAAAGTGTCCTTATCTAGACTTGTTAACTCCCGTGTAAAGTTGAGAGAAAAGAAGTTGAGGGCTGG